>Ga0256834_1000183_pt1 | contig 43763 bp, 37 predicted proteins | sample 4281140metaG_FD_190536 | JGI IMG/M metagenome (GOLD analysis project Ga0256834, IMG submission 190536) | Hydrothermal vent microbial communities from East Pacific Rise, Pacific Ocean - 4281-140 | ecosystem: Environmental > Aquatic > Marine > Hydrothermal vents | place: Pacific Ocean: East...
GTGAAGTGGGCAAAGTTCTCGGCCCGGTCAAAACTCAGTTTGGCTACCATCTGATTGAAATTACCAATCGCACAGATTAAATGGCCGCAAGATTGGCAAGCAAGGGAGCAAGGGGGACACCCATTTTTGGGTGTCCCCCGGTGAAAACCTTTTGTCTGTCGTGACTTATTATGTCGCGAACCAAAGCTATATCAAGATTGTACCTCCAGCGCAAAATAAGTTACAATTCTCAACCGATTCGGCAGGGACGGCACCAATTATGTACAATAGTGCAACAATGAAACCTTATAAAAAATACAGGCTGATCGATCTTTTCTCCGGTTGCGGAGGGATGACTCGCGGCTTTATTGATACAGGGCGTTTCAAGCCTGTCTTTGCCAACGATTTTAACCGCCTTGCTATAGAGTCCTACCAAGCCAACTTCGACCGAAAGTGTACACACACCGTTTTGGGTGACATCATTGCTTTGCTGGATAACAACGGCCATACGATTCCTGCAGCCGACATCGTTATCGGTGGCCCTCCTTGCCAGGGTTTTTCTCTTCTCAATAAAAAACGTCAGGGTGATCCAAGACGTTCTTTGTGGTTTCAATTTATGCGAGTCGTTGAACTTTCCGGTGCTCGCGTTATTGTCATGGAAAACGTCAGACAACTACTCACTTCACCGGAGTGCGTAGAGATTCTGAACACGCTGAAAAAACTTGGATTTAAATACATCCAAAAAAGAGTTCTGAATGCGGCCAACTATGGTGTCCCGGAAATGCGTTTCAGAACAATTATTATGGCCGCAAAGGACAACCATATCTCCTTACCGCACCCTTCGCATTGCGATCCTGCAAAGCTCCACGATTTAGAACCGAACTTGCTGGGCACACTGCTTCCTCGACCTTGGAACAATGTAAAATCAGCAATTGGGGATTTGTCAGAACCCGTAGGCACAGAAATCAGGACGCAGCCTTCTCCCTTGGACTTGCATTTCGGCAGACAACCAAAGCCTGTAAGTTTTGAAAGATATTTAGCTGTGCCACCCGGAGGCAACCGGTTTGATCTGCAGCGCAACAGACCGGATATTACCCCTGCTTGCTGGATCAATAAACCCTCCGGTAGTACCGATTTGTTTGGACGTCTGTGGTGGGACCGTCCATCGGTGACAATACGTACAGAGTTTTTCAAACCGGAAAAAGGGCGTTATCTACATCCTGATCAGCACCGTCCAATCACTCATCGTGAAGCTGCTCGGATACAGTCTTTTCCCGATGATTTTGTTTTCAAAGGCTCCAAAATTGAAATAGCCAAACAAATAGGCAATGCTGTCCCACCGCTTTTGGCTAAAGCCATAGGTTTTGAGGTTATCCGCTCTCTCGAAGGGCAGACAGACTCTTGTTATGTAAAGGAAACCGAAACCATCTATCAGCAGATAGCTGCTGTAAAAGTCGCGGTGTAATTTTATGGCATTGGAGAAGGCACAGTTGAAACAGCAGTTGATTCAATTGCTGACTGCTTTTGAGACCGGATCAAGGACAGACTTGCGTACACAGGTTTTGTCTCTATTGCCGATATGGGACTCGCTCAAAGAACTTGGAACTTCTTTGATCCCAGCTGATATGGCCAGATCAGCAAGAGATCGTATTTTGTTTTACCTGCAACAGTACCCATGTCAAATAATTTCACATAAAGAAATTATGATCGTTGCAGGTATCAGCGAGTGGGCCAGACGTGTGCGTGAATTGCGCGTTGAATTTGGTTGGGCAATAATGAGCGGGACAACTGCACGTGAAATGCAGGAAGCTGGCGAACTGGTTAAAGTGCCGGATTGTTCAGAGATGAGGCCGGAAGACTATATTCTGATTAATGAACATCAAGACAAAGAAGCTGCTTATCGCTGGAATGTTGCCAATGAGATTCGTAAAAGCGCAGGTGGCACAAAAGCGCATATCCTGGAATATTTACGTCGGAATGTCGGTAATCCTGTGAACGGTGAAGAGCTGAGATATGTTGCGAACAACACCACTGAATGGGCACGACGGGTAAGAGAACTGCGAACCGAAGACGGTTGGCCGGTCAGATCGCGACAGAACGGGAGGCCTGACCTTGCTGTCGGTGTTTATGTCTTGGAGGAAGACCGGCAAGCGTCAGCACACGATCGTAAAATTGATGATCGCGTGAGAAGAGATGTTCTGGTCAGAGACAGGTACTGTTGTGTGGATTGCGGTTGGACTCGCGAGCAATGGAATGCTGATGACCCTAGATATCTCGAATTGCACCACATGGAACACCATATTGATAAAGGCAGCAATACTGTTGAGAATTTAAAAACACTCTGTAATGTTTGTCATGATGTTTTACACAGGAAGAGCAACGACTGAGTTTTAAAAAATCCGGCATGTGCTTATTTGAAATTCAACAGTCAGCAGTTTTCTCAACTTTCCCATATCTTTGGTTTCGCACTGTCAGACTATCAGAACCTTCCATCCCAACCTTTCAAGTTAACGGCAGCTTTCGGCATCTCTATTGACATTTTGTGCGAACTTTTTGCCAAAAAACCGTGTTTATTTTTGGGGTAGAAGCATATTTCAGCCGAGATGTCTGTGCCCGTAGCACCCGTGGACAAAAACGACGGTACGATACTTAACGAGCGTGATGTCGGGGCTACCGGGTAAGCTTTTTCGGTGCAAACGGAAACGTAACCCCATAGAGCGCATCAGAGATCGAGTCAATATTTGTTAGGTGGGTTCAAGCTTCACCGGCGGTAACAATGTGGGATACGAAGAGCAAGGAAACCATATACGAATTCCCCAACGACCATTTCAACCAATTCAGGCGCTACATACATAACTCAACCGAGCGGGTGAATTGTTTTATGGTGATTGCTCCAGAGATTTCAGATAAGGCTGAAGAAAATGCCTATCGGCTTAAGACTCAATCTGGAACGGATACGGATCTGTCGCTTATTAGTGCTGATGATCTTAAATGGGTTGCAGAAAGCTGGGGCTCATATTCAAGCAATAGCAAGTTTTCTCTGGATATTTTTAATTTTACTGGAGTTCTTGGTCAAGGGAGTTTGAAGAAAAGGATGAAGATCTTTTTGAAGTAAACTTTGCAACAAGTCAAACCCCAGACAATTTGGATTTTAAATCTGTGGAAATCTTGAGGTAATCATGAGGCAAAAAAGATTGTTGTGGAGATCTGGAAAAGACAAATTGAACAACGGCCAAAGAGATTACTTTGGAACCAAAGAAAAAATTCCTCCGCCAATTCCAGAAACGATTCTTCCTGCGTTTCCATATGCCTTTCATCCTTGGGACTACGATCGCAACCGGAATGCTCAACAGGAGGAACAGCACATAAGGCTTATCCCGTCAAACGCATGAATCCCACTTTTAACATCCTGACTGTCTATTGAGGTTTTCGACCAAGCAGGGATATTTCAATTATCTTTCGACATTTTTATGTGGTTTTCGACCCCGTCTTCATATATAGTCAATTTCGACTAAAATGATATTTATCTAGCCATATTCGACTTTAGCGAACGGTTTTCGACCATGGAACTGCAACTTGACGACCTTGCCTACTTTCAGGACGACCCAATTCCCGAAAACACGCAACTGGTCGGCTGGTCGGCTCTGGTACATGGGCTGGAGGTCGCAGCGCCGGTTCGAAACCTCTGCTGTGTTTCCAGCCGACATGTCAAGAACAGTCAGCGACTGGAGGGTCACTGGCGTATTTTTGACAAACGCTACGCACCGGCAGCAACAGCCATTGACCATTTGGCTTTTGCCATGCGTCATGAGGAGATCGACCTGCTGATCCTGAAAAGGGCCTTGGATCGAATTCCACCGAATGAATTGTGCCATTTTATCAAAGCAACCCCCACAGGAGCCCTCACCCGCCGCATCTGGTTTTTTTATGAAACCCTGACCGGCCGACAGCTTGATCTCGCTGATGCGCCCAATGTTGCCGCCGTTGATGCACTTGATCCACGAAACTACATCACCGGACCAATCCGTCAGTCGAGTCGGCACCGCGTACGTGACAATCTTTTGGGCCAGGGCGGGTTTTGTCCGATCGTCCGCAGAACCGAAAAAATACAAACATTGATCGAGCTTGAGCTGGCAGATCAGGCCGCCAGCACGGTCGGGCGAACCGGGGCGCGGTTATTGGCCCGTGCGGCAAGTTTTATGTTGCTTGCCGACAGTAGGGCCAGTTTCGAGATTGAGGGGGAACGGGCACCGCAAAATCGCCTGGAACGTTGGGGCCGGGCGGTTCTGGAAACCGGGAAACGGCCGCTCAACCAAACCGAAATATATCGCCTGCATCGTATAATGACCGGAGACGATCGGTTTACCCGGATCGGTTACCGAAACGATGGGGTCTTTCTTGGGGAACGTGATCATAACAACGATCCGCTACCGGAATTTATCGGTGCACGCCCGGAGGATGTGCCCGACCTCATGCTGAGTCTGAACAACTGCAATAACCGCATGCGGGGAACAGACATCGATCCGGTCATTCAGGCTGCAATTTTAGCTTTCGGCTTTGTCTTTATCCATCCCCTGGAGGATGGCAACGGGAGGCTGCATAGGTGCCTCATCCATCACGTTTTGACGGAACGCCACTTTGCCCCGCCGGGCATGGTCTTTCCGGTCTCGAGTGTCATGCTGGACCGCATTGATGAATACCGCAGAACCTTGCAGAAACATACCGGACCGCTGATGGATTTTATCGAATGGACAGCGACTGCAGATAAAAACGTCGAGGTCTTGAATGATACGCTTGACCTCTACCGCTACTTTGACGCCACAGATGCTGCCGAATTCCTTTACACCTGCGTCAAAAGGACCATTGAACATGATCTGCCAAAAGAAATTTCCTATTTACTCGCCCATGACGTCGCCATGGAAGAGATTATGAAAATCGTGGAAATGCCGGATCGGCTTGCCGGAAACCTGATTCATTTCGTGCGTCAAAATGATGGGTCATTGTCAAACAAGCGCCGCAAGAAGGAATTTTCCGCTCTGACCGATAAGGAAGTCAAGACTGTAGAGGAGATCATTCAACAGGCCTTCAAAGAGTACGCAGCAGGCTTCAACCACGAGCAGTGAACCGCAGGACCCACAAAATATGCTCCTTGCAGGTAGCCCAGGTACGATCTGGTCAAGAAGCAGTAGCCATTGGAGGTCGGGGACACACACAATGGGTATCCCGCGGGCCACTTTAAATTGCATGATTGCAACCCTGCGGCCTCCTATCGTGTCAATGGAACTCCAGGCAGACCGTTAACGGGCAACCTTTGCACCAATAATACCGGCCTGCAACGTCTTGATCTGCTCCGGAGTCAGCTTTCCCGTCAAACCGAGATCAAAGATCTTTCGACTTCCGGCAGTGACCGTACCCTGTAATTTGCGTTGCAGCTTCTGCACCTTACCGTCAGCATTTCTAGCTTGAAGGATCAGCACAATCTTGTTGATATCTCTCGGCGTCGGATTGCTGACCTGCACCACGATTCTACCCTGGGCGTCTTGCCCCGCTCTGACCTTGATATATTTGGCAGGATTATCTTGCAGATCCAGATCCACCAGTGAACCGTAGGCCTTCTGACCTACTTCGCCCTCGCTGCCCACCTTGACAAAATACGCCTTGGCCTCATTGAGGCGACCAGCCTTTTGAGCCAGATTGCCAAGCGAGTTATAAGCATCACCAGTAGGCAGAAGTTCGACGCTACGCTCCAGATCAGACTGGGCCTGCATGTTAAGCTGCAACTGTTCTTCCACCTTGCCTCGCTGCAAATAGTAGTAAAAGAAGTTCGGATTCAGCTTGGTTGCCTTGTAGTACTGCTGTAGCGCTGGCTTCAACCGGCCTTTCTCCTGTTCCACATCGCCCTTTAGCCCATAGAAGAGAGCCTCTTTTGGCTCCATGCTGATGGCTCGTTGCGCCAGCCTCCCGGCTTTTGCAATTTCATCCTTGGTGAGCGCCTTGCGACCCTTATCATAGGCCTCGTAAGCTGGTTTGGTTTTGAGCAGGTGGGCAATTTTGGCACGATAACGCGCGACCCCTAACTCGCCGCCCTTGGGCATTGTCGCCGCCAGTTTGATATTGTTTTGCACACGTTCCTGAGACGGCGGATGACTGGCAAAAAGACCCGTTATCCAGTCTTGTTGCTTGCCTTCTGAGAGTTTGACAAAAGTACGTTGAAGGTTGACGGCTCCCTGCGGGTCATAACCGGCACGCACCATATACTGCATACCGTATAAATCTGATTCACGTTCAGCATCGCGACCATATTTCTGGGTGATCAGTTGCGCCCCGAGGCCCGCGCCCATCTGAGCTAAATTTGCATAACTGGTCCCCTGGGTAGCAAGAGCGGCACCTGCGGCACCAGCTTGTAGCAACATCCCTTTCGACATGCTCTGGGCACCATGTCTGGCTGCTGCATGCACGATCTCATGACCAAGCACGGCTGCCAGCTCAGCTTCGCTCTGCAACTCTGTCAACAGGCCACGGTTGATGGAAATTTTGCCACCTGGCAGCGCCCAGGCGTTTGGTACGGAGCTGTTCAATACTTTAAACTCATAGGGTAGTTTGCGATCACTAACCGCGGCCAGCTTCTGTCCCACCTGACTCACATAGGCGGTCAGCTCGTGATCTACAACGTAATCGCCCCCCTGAGACTGACGTGCTGGCGCATACTGCTCCTCGCCAATGGCAATTTCCTGTTGTTCACTGACCAGACTTAACTCATTCCTGCCAGTCACCGGGTTGACTGCACAACCAGCGAGGAGAGCAAACATTGCCCAAAGTAATAGTTGTCTTTTCACCATTGAAGATCCTTTTCGCTACGTGCCACTTCATGCATTGAATTGATGATGACCACAGTTTTAATACTCTACTGGAGGTATCGAGAGACGTAATGCAGATTTTAACATTCATAATGGGAGTACACAAATTTTAAGCAGAGGTTAAACCAATTAACGGGCTGAAATCAACTAGGGTATCCTCGGACTGTGGATTGTTTTTATAGAGAATGTCCATATTGGACGTGTCTCATTTAGAGCATTGATTGTGTTGTGGGGGAATAGTATCTTCATGGTCTTTAGAGTTAATTCCTCAGTTCATAACCAGTGTAACTTGGCAGAGGCTAATTTGTGTAGATTTCTGATCAGAGGAGTGTTGGAAGCATCAAAAACTCATTATCTTAGCTGTAGCCATACTCGCGGTACTCTCTGGCTGTGTCGAATCCAGCAAGGACTTGTCTGGCTTTGAGGCTAAACGTTAACAATCATTAGTTGTCGAGCGTGGCCGTCAAGTAGTTAAAACCATGGGGTGCAATTCTTGTCATACCCCAGACTTCATGATAAAGAGAGCTAACATCCCGGAAGAAGACTGGTTGGTCGGTGGCACCCTCGGTTTCCGCGGGCCCTACGGTACGGCGTACCCTACTAACCTCAGACTCTTGCTTAACAACATAACCGAGGATGAGTGGCTGGTTCTCGCTAAGCAAATGCGCAAGGATTCACCAATGGCTTGGATTATGCTGTCTAAGGCAGTGGATCAGGACCTGCGAGCGATCTACGCATTCGTTAAGCATCTGGGGCCGAAAGGAACCCCAGTACTTAAGTCGTTTACCAGCAGGAGTTATACCGAAAGCCCAATATGTGGATTACCCCGATCCACGTTAAAGACAGAGGTATGGGACGTGAAGTTTAAATCTTCTTCAACAATCCCTTCAGTTCTGTAAACTCCTGCATAGTCAACACCCGGTCACGGAAAATCGCACCGTAATAAATCCGGGCAAATTGACGACACTCTTCATTATCAAGCTGTTCACCGATTTCCACCAGGCCGGACCCAGGTAACATCACCTCATAACCATAGCGTTTTTTAAGTCGACGGCGGAACTCTTCGAGCAGACGTGCCTCTTTTGATTTCCGTCGCAAAGAAAAGACCACAACAACCAGTATCGCACCGCCCAACACCGCACCGGTAATTTCCCGCCAATCCTCTGGAGCACGCACTGAACGGAGATTGCGCAAACGAGTACCAGCCTCACGGAAAATCGATATCTGTTGTTGCAGGTCGAAGACAACCACTGCCTGCACCCAATGATAATTAAGGCTGTCGGCTAATTGCCGCAGAGCGTTCAATTGCCCCTGATCGCGCATTCCCAGGGTTGTTTCCGCGTTGATGGCCCATTGGCTGGGATCAATGCGCTGCCAGCGATTATCAGCAGTCAAGATTTCAACCCAAAGATGAGCGGCTTCTTCAGTCACCAGGTAATAGCCGCCCAGTGGGTTGTAATCACCGCCATAGTAGCCGCCTACCAGCCGTGAAGGGATGCCTGCAAGCCTGGCCAGGGTAATATATGCCGAGGCAAAAAACTCACAATAACCTCGCTTCTTTTCGAATAAAAAAGAGTCAATCGCATCAGGTCCTGACGGCAGGTCGTCCAGAGCATAGCTGAGTTCCTGATTGCGGAAAAAGTCGGCCAGGGTATTGATCCTTACGCTCAGATCTTCACTCTGGTTGCGAATCTCGGTAGCCAGCTGACGTATGCGTGGCGAAACATGCTCTGGCGGCTTAAGATAAAACTCTCGATCCACCTTACCAGCCACCCGCAGGCTGGCACCGGGGCTGGCCCGTACCTCAAAACGAAAACGGCGATTAATTGCACTGCGGGCGACAAACATCTGATCAACCGTTTGCTCTTTACGCACTCCTGAGACCAGTATTGGCCGATCCAGAGTCATCAGGTAGCGATCAGTACGCGGTTCCGGATAGATCATGAAAATCACCGTAGCGGGGCCCTCAACCTGGCCGTTGCCTTCCACTGGAGGCTTTTTACGCACCCAGCGCCCCTGCTCTGACTGGTTGAGAACCAGCGCCCGCCAGTAGCGATCTCGCGGAGCCAGTTCAGGACCTTCCGCGCGAAAAGCAAGAGCCTTGACTGTTGATATCTGCGCAAAGCTTCCCGGCTGCACCGTCTCGGCAAGACCGACTTTACCCTTGGCGGCAGGATTGAGAAAATTCCAGAGCGGATGACTGGTCCTCGGCAAAACCACGAAAAAGGCCATCATCAGCAATAAAGAAACGGCGGGCAGGATAAGGCCGATCTTGACCAGCTTTTTCAAATCCGGGCGCGTCATGGTCATATTTTTATCGGTGACATAGACGGTCAGAAGAACCAGCCCGAGGATGACGCCGAAAACCAGCAGAACCAGGTAAAGAGCAAAGCCGATTCCCAGATGAATCAGGGAGGATCCCGCCAGGATAAAGAGTGCCAGAACAAAAATCTGCAGATAATCGCGGCCCTCTTTGGGCGTCAGCAAGCGTACGATCATCAGCACCACCATGGCATGCACGACTGGTATGGCAACTTCTGCGCGAGTGATCTGGACAGCATAAAAGGCCATACCAGCGAGCGCCACCAGGGTGGCGAGCCAGGTTGGCAGCGGGTAGTGCTCGCGACGATCGCACCAGAAGCCGAGGGGGATCGCGAGTAGCGCAACCGGCAGCAACGGCCGATCGAGGTAAGCCAGTATCGGTCCCATGCAGAGCAGGGCAACGACACCGGAAAGGATATCAAGGAGTCTTTTGATCCTGACCATAATGTGCCCGATCCTGGCCATAATGAGCCAGGGCCTGTAACAGGAGAAGTTTATGTTGCTGACCGCAAGCGGGCGGGAGTTTCAGGCTGCCAGCTTTTAAACCAACCGGCCAACCGTCGCGCAGCCAATGTGTCACCAGATAGCTGGCATGACGCAGGCGCTGCTCTACGCTTGAACCTGGCAATTCTGCCAGGTCGAGCATAACTGGCTTGCGCGTAGCCGCAGAAAGTTCTTTGACCTTGAGACGGTCGTGACGGGCCGAGAGTTTCCAATGAATCGATTTGAGCGGTTCACCACCCTGATAGTCCCTGATGCGGTTAATATCGCCTTCGTAGCCTTTCTGCCAGTTCTGCTGAGTTCCCTGCCCACCTCCAGGAGCAATCTGGCGTAAATCCGGGCAAGGCTGCGGTGCCGGGAAAACCGTCACCTCCTGATCAAGCGTCAGGCCCTGTGAACGAATGAAAAAATTAACCGGGAAGCGTGATCGCAGAGTCACCTCAGGCAGCTGTTGCCGGCCGCGGCCGGCAAGCGTGATCTCCAGGCTTTTCTGCCGACCCTGTTGTGGATCCACCAAGGGGAAAAAAAGCGGTTTATCTGCAACCATGATTTCCATGAGAAAGATCGGCAGCCAGCGTCGTCGGTTGATGAGCTCAATGCCGAGCAACGTTGGCAAGCCATCATAAATTTCATCAGCAGGGAGAAAGCGTACATCGATTCTGCCCAGATTCCATTTGCCCAGCACGCCGGAAACAGACATAAAGCCAAGCAGTGCAGAAACCAGCAGGTAGAGGAGATTGTTCCCCGTGTTGACGGCCGCGAAACCGAGCAGCAAGGTGATGAGGATATAAATAAACCCGGCACGGGTCAGCTTCAGACCAAAGGCACCGGATTTTCTTCGAGCAGCGACAGCAGGATCTCCTTACGATCAAGGGCTTCATTTTCCAGACGCATAATCAAGCGATGGGCGCACACCGGCAGGTAAAGGGCTTTAATGTCTTCAGGAATGACATGGTCACGGCCATCAAGAAAGGCATGGCTGCGCGCGATTTCTGCCAGGCTGATGGCGCCACGTGTGGAAATACCCGCCAACAGCATCGGGTGTTCGCGGGTGGCTGCTACCAGACGATAGATATAGGTTATGATTTTATCCGAGAGCTGCACTTCTTCACGAATCGCCTGACGCGCCCGCAGCAGCTCCTCACGGCTTATCAGTGGTTTGATTTCCCGAATCCCCTCGCGAATGCTGCCACTCTGGATGATTTTCTTTTCCATCGCTTCCGGCGGGTAGCCAATCCCGGTGGTGATCAGAAAACGATCAAGTTGGGATTCGGGTAACGGGTAGGTGCCAACCTGCTCAACCGGGTTCTGCGTAGCAATCACCATAAACGGATCGGGCAGACGATAGGTCTTGCCTTCGATGGTGACACGGTGCTCTTCCATCGCCTCAAGCAGGGCACTTTGGGTTTTCGGCATGGCCCGATTAATCTCGTCAGCCAACAGCAGGTTGTTGAAAACCGGACCCTTGATAAAATTGAACTGGCTCTTTTCGCGATCAAAGATTGACAGGCCGGTAATATCCGATGGCAAGAGGTCGCTGGTACACTGGATGCGCCCGAAAGAGAGTCCCAGAGCGTGAGCGAGAGCCAAGGCCAGGGTGGTCTTGCCGAGTCCCGGGATGTCTTCAAGTAGCAGATGGCCTCCAGAGAGCAGCGACATCATGGCCAGCTTGACGGCCTTGACTTTGCCTTGCAGATATTGATCAGAAAGGGTCTCAATTACATTCAGGACCGGAGTACGTGGATCATTTGACATAGTGGTAAAACAGCTCCTTATAGGGTGTTTGCATCCGTAACCTGAATCAACGAGGCTACTACTCCAGCATTATATCAGATAATACCAGGAAGTGCTGTTGACGCCCATCGGTCACTATGGTTAAATTCCCTTGGGTATCGGATTCTCCTGGGAGTGTTTACATATTATGAATACAGCCTACCTCGGGCTTGGTAGCAACCTTGGCAATCGCCTGGCTTTCTTGCGCGGTGGTCGCGACACACTGGTCAACCAGCCCGGGATTGAACTTATCGAGGCCTCCGGGGTGTATGAAACTGAAGCGGTTGGTGGTCCTGAGGGCAATCCTCTCTTTCTAAACACCGTCCTGAAAATTCAAACCTCTCTTGAGGCCAAGCAACTCCTTAAAGCCTGCCTTGCCGTTGAGAATGAATTCGGTCGCTCCCGGCCAGCTATATGGGCTCCACGGACACTTGATATTGATATCCTGTTTTACGCGGACCAGGTCATTTGTGAAAAGCGCCTGACTATACCGCACCCCAGGCTTCAGAAACGAGATTTTGTCCTAGCTCCCTTGATGGAAATCGCTCCTGACTTCAAGCATCCACTGCTTGGTCAGACAATCACCGAACTGGCTGCAGGCAGTGCCGGTGTTGCTGCACTCACACCACTGCGCACAATCTGGTAATTGCTATGCTGGTTCGACTTCTTCTCTGGCTCATTGTCGGTTTTCTGGTTTACACGGTCTTTCAGGCCATTAAGCAAGCACTGCTGAAACCGCCTGCTCCACCACCTGAGAAAACTTCTCGCGGTGAGGAAATGGTCCAGGATCCTGAGTGTGGAACCTATGTACCGCGCAGCGATGCAATAAAGCTCCAGTCCAAAGGGGCGACTCGCTATTTCTGTTCGAGCGAGTGTCGTGACAAATACCAGAGACGTAGCTGAGAGCTGCATAAATATTCGCAGACTAAGTAACTGTTCAGCTAACGACTAAATAGTGTCATTCCCGAGGGTGTAATCGGGAATCCAGACTTTGACCCCATGGATCCACGATAGAACCCTGCGGGGATGACAGACCTTATTTACCTATAGCTCAGATTTTCCCGAATAGTTTCAACATTCATTTAAACATTTAAAGGAGTTGATAGATGAAGTTTTTTATTGATACAGCTGATGTTAAAGAAATCGCCGCGGCCAACGAACTAGGGTTGGTTGACGGTGTAACCACCAACCCGTCGCTGGTCGCCAAAAGTGGTCGGGATTTTCACGAAGTCCTCAAGGAGATTATAGCCTTGGTCGATGGGCCAATTTCAGCTGAAGTGGTTGCGACTGATGCCGCTGGTATGGTCAGTGAAGCCGAAGTGTTGGCAGAGCTCGATCCGGACAAAGTCGTCATCAAGCTGCCGATTACTGCCGAAGGGCTCAAAGCGACCAAGGTATTGACTCAAAAAGGGTTGAAAACCAACCTGACACTGATTTTCTCACCGCTCCAGGCTCTGCTCGCCGCCAAGGCCGGGGCAACCTACGTTTCGCCATTCGTTGGTCGGCTCGATGATATCGGTCACGATGGTATGGAAATCGTCGACCAGATCCGCACCATTTTCGATAACTACGGCTATGCCACCGAGATCATCGTCGCTTCGGTGCGCAGCCCGCAACATGTCCTGCAGGCAGGTCTGATGGGCGCTGATATCTGTACCATTCCTTACGGTGTGATGCTGCAACTGGCCAAGCATCCGTTAACCGATATTGGTCTGGAGAAATTTCTGGCTGACTGGCAGAAGCATGTGGATGGATAGTGCTGACGCTTTGGCATAGGGTTAATTGAGTAAGAGGGGCCGCGATTGTTTCGTGGCCTCTTTTTGGTGTGTTCTGGGTTTTTGTCTAAAATCAAAAGCAAGACTGGTGGTTCTCGCTTTCACGATTGTGCTGAAAATTAAAATCAACACCGTCGGGTCGCGTCCCGACAGACGCCATACTTTTTACAACGCCAAAGAAAGTTACCCGGCTGTCGGCAGGGACCGACGGTCTTGACTTTTGTTTTTATCAAAAAACATCACAGCAGACCACACCCCAGCATACACAAACGATACTCATATATTTCCATTGCCATCAGGACCAAAAGGCCGCAAAAGAATAATCAACCGTGGCAGAAGAGTCAGCGCAGCCAAAAGGGCAATGAGCATAGCCAGTCCGGTGAGCAGCCCGAAGTAGATGCTCGGAATAAAATTGGAAATCATCAGGACTGAAAAACCGATGATGATTGATATCGAGGTGTAGTACATAGCGTAGCCAATGCTGGCATGGCAACGATGCATCGCCGCGATATAGTCCTTATCCTGCTGATACTCACGCGCGAAGCGGTAAATGTAGTGAATGGTGTCGTCGACAGCAATACCGACGCTGATGGCCGCGATGGTAATCGTCATCATGTCGAGGGGGATGCCCACCCAGCCCATAAAGCCCAGAACGGTGCCAACCGACAAGAGGTTGGGAAAGATGGCGATGAGGGCGATCTTCAGTGAGCGAAAGAGAATCAGGAACATCAGCATCAGAGCCGCGACAACAGCTCCCAGAGTCTGAATCTGGGAGGTGAACAGACTTTGCAGCATGTTGTTATACAAAAGCAACAGTCCGGCAAGCCGCACACGATCCGGCTCAAAGCCGAGATCCTGTGTCATCCCTTGTTTGATGGTCTGCAGTAGCTCATTACGCCGCAGCGACTTTTCCGAATCCCTCACCCGCAGGGCAAAACGCACCTGATTGTGTTCCACGGAAACGTAAGGGCTAAGGATGATCCGGCGATAGGCTTCGGGTAGCTCATTGTAGATCAGGGCCAGTTGGAAATTGTCGAGATTCTGACCATCGTTGAGCCGGCGTCCGACCTTGAGCATTGTCCCCAGGGAGAGCACCTTGCCGGTTTCAGGCAGGGCATCGAGATAGTCGTGAACCGCCTCGACGCGCGCCATCCGCCGATCGGTGAACCAGTACTGGGCCTCCCCTTTTTCTGCTTCGAAGTCCGCTTCCAGCTCTTCGAAGATTTCCTCCGGTTCCTCGCTGACAGTCTCTGCCGGAGGATTATCCTCAGCTTCGAAATCGATTACTACCTCCAGCGGGGTTGTCCCGCCAAGCTGTTCGTCGATGACCTTCATCCCCTGATAAATCTCCGTTGACTCTCTGAAGTAGTCGATAAAACTATTTTCCACTACCAGGCGGGATACACCAATGACGCTGCCAATCAACAACAGAGTGCTCAGCACCAGAATCGTGCCGCCACGTGCTTCGGTAAAGAGGCTCAGAACCCTGGTGAAAGACATGCCTATATCGCAGACTAATGGCACTCGTTCAGGAAGCATCATCAACAGTACGGGAAAGAGCAGAAAGGTCAAAATGAGCGACACGGCAATCCCGGTGCTCATCATCCAGCCAAAGTTGATGACCGGCAGGATGCGGCACAGTATCAGGGAACTGAAACCTGCCACCGTGGTAAGTACCGCGAAGGAACAGGGCCTGGCCATGGATAAAACGGTCTCAAGAACCAGTTGTCGCTGACCGACCCCGGGGCTTTTGCAGATGAGCTCCCGGTAGCGAACGATCAGGTGGATCACGATCGCCATGGTGATAATCAGCTGCAGGGAGATGAAGTTGGAAGAGATGACCGTGACTTCCCAGCCGAACACCCCCAGCAGACCACATGTGGTTACAACCGAAAGGGCGCTACAGAGTAGCGGAAGAACGACCCACTGCAGTTGCCTGAAGATCAACCACAGAATCAGCGCCAGCAGGCTGAGGACGCTGAGACCAAACACCATCAGATCACTCTTGATGAAGCTGACCAGATCGTCGGCAATCATGCTGATTCCACCCAGAAAGAGCTCAGCATCTCCCCGGTGGGCTGCCATGACGGCCCTGACTTCGGCGATATTGCGGTGCTGCTTGACTCGCATTGCGTCGCGGTGGGTCTTGAAACGGTCCTGGACAGCGCTGAGCTCGGCACTTTCTTCTACTGACAACGGCATTGTTTCAGACTGCTGTCGCAGTTCGTTGCGTCGTTTAAGCAGTTTTTTGAAAAGTATGTCGTCTGGCAGGTTCACCTGCAGAGCCGTGGTGCGCAGATCCGGGCTGACCAGAAGATTGCGGTAGATGGGACTGTTCTGGAACTCTTTGCGGGCCAGCTCCATGTCAACTCCAGGGGACTCTAGAGTCTTAAGATCACGAACCAGCTCCTTGATCGGTCGCGGTGGACTTTCCAGCAGCGGGACATCGAGAATGGAGGTCACCGATGCCACCCCATCGAGGGCTTCAAGCTCGTCGCGCAAGTGCGCCAAGTCGGCCAGGACCTCAGCGGAGAAAAGGTCCTTGCTGGGGATGTAGGAGATGATCAGAAAATCAGTGCTACCGTAGCGGTCATTAACCAGGCGGGTGAATTGCAGATCCTTGTCGCCCTCAATAATCAGAGTTTCGGCCGAGGCATCGATCTCAAGCTTGCGCGCCTCATATCCTAAGATAGCGACCGCCAGCAGAATCACCAGCAGAGCAGTCTTCGGATAGGCAAGGAGGAGCTTGTCGTAAAAGAATCTCAGCATTAATCAGTGCCCAACTGGTTGTCAGGCGCAGGAATGACAAAGACGCCATCGGTCTTGAGCTTTTCGAGCAGGTCGTCGACGGTCCCCTCTATGAGGACTCCGTTGAATTGTGAACGGTAAGTCTGTATAACGCTCACCCCGCCGACCTCCACGTCGTAGATCTTCCACCCCTTTTGGGAGCGGTAAAATTTGTAGAGCATCTCGATGCGACTGTCCTTCGAAGCCAGAGTGGTCGACATATGGACTTTTTTCCCTTTTGCCGAGGGCTCCCCGTAGAGAATTTTCTCGTCGGAAAAAAGATCGAGTTTATCGAGGTAGGAGTTCTGCAAGCGCTTGATGAAAAGGTCAGAGAACTCCGCCTGTTGCTCCGGGCTCAGTGTAGACCAATGTTTTTTGCCCAGGCTCAACTTGGCCATGGTCTTGTAATCGAAGATCGGTGCGATGATATCGGTGATCTGTTCATTCCTGCGTGCTTTGTCCAGCCCTTTGTCTTGCAGTAGCACCACCACGGCGTCAATCTTATCCTTGAGCAGGGCCCGGACCTCGCCCGCAGCATCAGCCTGGACCGGCGTGACAAAAAGGAGCACACAAAGGATAGTAAAGAAAATATTCCGCATTTTTACTCCTCAATCTGTTTAATTCTGCGCTGCTCGTAACCGTCTCTGAGGAAGGTGTAAAGGTCTATGGCGTCCTTCTTCAGGCTCTCGTACTCGCCAATGTGCAGAGAGGTGCGATTCACTTGTCTGTATGCACGCACACCCAGTTCAGCGTTTGAATCGTCTATGTAGCTGACCGGGTCGAGGTAATAGTCGGGGATGAGACCGAGAGTGTCGCGCAAGTTAGACGGCCCCAACAGCGGCAGAACTATGTGAAAGCCGCCACCGACCCCGTAATGACCCAGGGTCTGACCGAAATCCTCAGGGTAGGCCTGCAAACCGAAGCGGTTGGCTGCCGGGTCGCCGAAGCCCAGCACCCCGACAGTTGTGTTAATGCCGAAGCGTGCCAGTTCGGTGCCAGCCCGTTTCACTTTGAGCTGCAACAGGTTGTTGACAAAACGTCCCGGCATCAACAGGTTGTTAAAAAAACGTCCCACCGCCAGGCGTCCACCTGCGGGGACTACGAAACGATACCCCTGGGAAACCGGCTTGAGCAACCAGAAGTAAAACTTATCGTTGATCTGGGTCATTAACCGGTTGTAGCCACTCAGCGGGTCAATGGGTGGTTCTGTGTCCGTCACTTCAAACTCGTCCTCAAGCTCGAACCCGTCTTCATCCGCCTGCGTGACAACAGAATCTTGCTGTGCCTTAGCATCTGCAGATTTGTGGATAGTTACGGAGTGCGTTGCGCAGCCACCCAAAAGAACCGCTAGAAGAGTCAGGAGAAACAGTAGCTTAGCAGAGGCTGCATGAGTGGTGTGTTTCAAGGAGTACCCCCACTTTTGTCTAAGAAAGTTGTTGCCCTGAACATCTTGTGCAACGAGATGAAAGCTGCAACGAGACTTGAAGACCAACATAAGCACTGCCCCATCTTACCGTATGGCTGAGGTGGTTACTGCTATTTACCTTTGCCACAAGAAGCGGCAGCCCTCCTACGCATGACGACCCAACAACAACTTGCCCAGGATAAGCAGAAGCGGTGCCCCGTGCATGCAGAGATCAAAAATATCCACCGGCCGACCCAACTGACCATTTACCAGCATACGCAATTTTTCCAGAAGGTGTGGCTCTGGCATAAAAGGTGCCAGACCCAACAAAAGCGCAGCAGGGATTAGGAACATCCAGGGAAGTTGTTCAAAAAATTTGTATATCATCTATTTTATTCATCCGCTCCCGCTGGACGGACCGGTCATTATCATGCACAATTGGACAGTTCCGTTAAACGAAGCAATCCATTATATTAAATTTTACCATGGAAAGGTCACTTATCTATGAAATTATATCTGATGCAACATGCTCTTGCCTACCCCGCAGAAGAGAGTGCGGAGAGACCTCTCAACCCGGCCGGTATTGATCAGGCAAAAACAGCGGCGCGCGGCATCAAACGATTCGGCTTGGGCTTTGACTTGATCGTCACCAGCCCCAAGCGCAGATCTCATCAGACTGCAGCCCTGGTTGCTGAAGGTGTTCGTTATCCTTACAGTGATATTCTGACGACAGAGACAGTCCTGCCAAATCAATCATCACAAGGACTCCTTGAGCTACTGAAGAAAGAACCAACGGCGAACAAAATACTAGTGGTCGGCCACCTGCCTCACCTGGCAATGCTTGCCAGTGATCTGATGCAGGGGGGCGAGTTACTAATTGAAAATGCCGGGCTGACCTGTTTCGACATCTCCGATTTAGATACCCCCGGGTCAAAATCAGCCAGGCTGGAATTTCACCTGACTGCGGAACAACTGGCACATTGACTTTCATACTTTCCTATTCATCTTTTTCAGGAGACACCCACAATGATTAAACATGAGCTTTTTTTGACATTCTTTCTTCTGGTGCTTGCCACCGGAACTCTGACAACAAGCGCCCAGGCAGGAGGCAAAGGTTTTTATCCGGACGGACAGACCAAATGGGAATATCTCTTCCACGATGGCGAAATCAGCGAAGCTAAATGGTACAACGAAGCAGGACAGCTGGTCTCCAGGGAGATTTACGCCTCCGGTTCACCGGAAAAAACCGAAGGTTATCGCCCCGACGGCTCCCTGGAATGGCAGGTCCGGCAACTTGAAGAAAACCATCAAGAGGTCATCCGTTTTGATGAAGCTGGTCAGGCCACAGCCCGCTACCAGACGGTTGATGGACTGCCGGAGGGTGAATACACAACCTTCTTTGCTGACGGCCAGGCGAAGCAGGCCGTCACCTACCGTCAAGGTATTTTGGATGGCCCCGCTCGCACCTTTTTTAACTCCGGTCAGGTGGAACACGAATTCTCTTACAGCAATGGTGAGGTGGATGGCACCTATCGTACCTTCTCAGCCGATGGCAAGCTCCTTTCAGAGTACACCTTCAGCGCCGGGAAGCTTCATTAAGTTACCGTTTTAATCAGATTTATCGTGGAATTGCAATTGATAAAATAGCGTTTTATTTATTTTGATATTGTTGTATAAAGAACATTGCTGTGAAATTTCATGGCGTGTGTTTTAGTTTCTATGGGTGTGTTTTAGTTTCTATGGGCTTGTTTTTCAGTTCACAATGGGAGGTGACATGATGAATCTGCAAGGAGTAAAGAGTCACAGTCGGCTGGGTATGGTTCTACCTGTCCTGCTGGCAATGCTTTGGGGAACTCCGGTTGCGGCGTTCCAGTTCGACTTCGGCGAGGTGGAGGGAAGCCTCGACACGACTCTCTCTTACGGCCTGAGTTGGCGTATGGATAGTCGTGACAAGGACATCATTGGCTTGCGAGAGGGTGGCAATGCCTACTCGACCAACTTTGATGATGGTAACCTCAACTACGACAACGGCGACCTGATCAGTAATACCACCAAGGTTACCAGTGAACTGGATCTCAAATATAACAACTTTGGCATTTTTGTGCGTGGTACGGCTTTCTATGATTTTGAGAATGAAGATAGCGACCGTGCGCGGACAGATTTACGTGGTGAAGCTCTCGACCTCGTCGGTAGTGACGCCAAGCTGCTCGATGCTTACGCATGGTGGAGCTTTGAAGCAGGTGATATGCCTGGTCAGATCCGTGTCGGTGACCAGGTCTTGAGCTGGGGTGAAAGCACCTTCATCCAGAACGGCATAAATATCATTAATCCCTTTGATGTCGCTAAACTGCGCGTTCCCGGAGCAGAGCTTAAAGAAGGTCTCGTGCCGGTTGGTATGGTCTCTGCCTCAATCAGTCCAACGGAAAACGTGACCTTTGAAGCTTTCTACCAGTATAACTGGGACAAGGTTGAAATTGATCCTCCTGGTTCCTACTGGAGCACTAACGATTTTGTCGGTGACGGTGGTGAAAAGGTCATGCTCGGTTTTGGTGATCTCCCCGATATGGGCAACACCCCAGTGGCAGACACCCTGCTCGGCGTCCCTCGGGCGACTAACATCTATGCCGATGATGATGGCCAATACGGCATCGCCATGCGTGTCTACGCACCTGGGTTAAATGATACTGAGTTCGGTTTCTACTTTATGAATTATCACAGTCGTCTGCCGGTGATCAGTTCCTGGACAGGTGATTATTCAGGCTTACAGGCTGCAGGGGCCATTGAACCGATCGTGGCACCGGCAATCGTTACCGATTATTTTACGGATCCGGCACCAAACCTAACCAGCATGGTCACCGCAGGCATTGTGGCTGGCGCAACAGCACCAACCCCTGTCAGCATCTCAAAGGTACAGGCCGGAGCTATAGCCCAGACGTTACTCTCAATTGATGCGGCATATGGTGGCAACAAGGCGGCGGTAGCTGCTGCTCTTGGAGATCCTAACAGCGCAGCAACGGCTGCTATGACAAAAGCAGGGACTGGCGCGGCGACTGATGCTTATGCCAAGACCGCCCGTTACCAGGTCGAATACCCGGAAGATATCAAGCTCTTTGGGGTGAGCTTCAATACGGTTCTTCCTGATTCTGGGCTTGCCATACAAGGTGAAATCTCACATCGTCAGGATGTGCCACTGCAGATTGATGACCTGGAACTGCTGCTGGCCACTCTGGAACCACTTACAATTGCCAGTGCCGGAGGAAATCCTGGGGCTCCACTTGATCCGACTTATTCACAATTTGATACAGTAACGCCACTTGATATCATTATGAACGGCGGTAATTCTGTTTATATTCAAGGGTATGAGGAACTTGATGTAACCCAGGCACAAACCACATTAACCCAACTGTTCGGCCCCACTTTTGGTGCCGACCAGTTTGTTCTGCTTGGTGAATTTGCGGTAACCTATATACATGATATGCCGAGCAAGAGTAAACAGCGTTTTGACGGTCCGGGCACACCGACCACTGGCAACCCGAACCATGCTAATCCCGCTTACCCACTGGCAGCGCATCCTGGTAAAGACTCGGAACCTTCTGGTGCCTTTGCTGACGATACCTCCTGGGGTTATCGTCTGGTCGGTAAACTTGATTATAATAATGCCATTGGTGCCGTCACCCTGTCGCCACGCATTGCCTGGGCACATGATGTTGATGGAACCTCCCCTGGCCCCAGTAGCAACTTTATTGAAGACCGCAAGGCTATCACCTTCGGTCTCGGTGCTAACTACCTGAACAGCTGGACAGCCGATGTGAGCTATACGAATTTCTTCGGTGCCGGTCGCTACAATCTGGTCAACGACCGGGATTTCGTAGCCATGAACATCAAATATTCTTTCTAACCCAACAGGAGTGAGAATCATGCGTACACATGTATTTTGCTGGATCATGACCCTCGTGCTGGGCGCCTGCCTGGCCGGGCAGTCTCTGGCTGCCATTTCAGCCGATGAAGTTGCCCGCCTCGGTAAAGACCTCACCCCACTTGGTGCCGAAAAGGCCGGTAATGCCGACGGCACTATTCCCGCCTGGGAGGGCGGCATCACCACACCGCCAGCCGGATATAAGGTCGGTGACCACCATCCTGACCCCTACGCTGACGACAAGATACTATTTACCATCACTGCCGCCAACATGGATCAATACAAGGACAAGCTGACTGTTGGTCATATGGCGATGCTCAAAGCCTACGATACCTTCAAGATGAACATCTACCCGACCCGGCGCAGCGCCGCGTCACCGCAACGTATCTACGATGCTACCAAGCGATCAGCAGCCACAGCAGAGCTGGTTAACGGTGGTGACGGTGTGACCAAGACAGTTAACGGCATCCCCTTTCCGATTCCCAAGAGTGGCATTGAGGTTCTTTGGAATCACTTACTGCGTTACCGCGGCGACGTAGCCGCGCGTAAAATCGCCCAGGCACCGATGACTCGCGGTGGTAAATACACTCTGGTTAAATTCGAGGACGAGTTCAGCTTGATCTATTCCCAGGAAGGCATGACCGAGGAAAAGCTCCGCAACCGCATCCTGTTGTTCAAGCAGGAAGTCACCGCCCCGGCACGTCTGGCCGGTAACGTGCTGCTGGTTCATGAGACCCTCAACCAGGTCAAAGAACCACGCGCTGCGTGGGTCTACAATCCCGGCCAGCGGCGCGTACGCCGTGCGCCAAACGTTGCCTACGATAACCCCGGCACTGCTTCAGATAGCCTGCGGACCTCGGATCAGTTCGATATGTTCAATGGCGCTCCTGATCGCTACAACTGGAAGCTGGTCGGTAAAAAGGAAATCTATATTCCCTATAATTCCTACAAACTGCACAGCGACAAGCTGAAGTACAAGGACATTCTTTTCCCATTGCACCTCAATCCCGACAACTTGCGTTATGAATTGCACCGGGTCTGGGTGGTTGAAGCCACCCTACGTGAAGGTGCCCGCCATATCTACAAGCGTCGTACCTTATATGTTGATGAGGACTCCTGGCAGATCATGGCCGCAGACATCTACGACAACCGTGACCAGCTCTGGCGCGTTTCTGAAGGTCACTCAATCGAGTACTACGAGGTGCCGACCTTCTGGACGACCCTCGAGGTTCATTACGACCTGCAATCGGGCCGTTATCTAGCCCTCGGGCTCGACAACGAGAGTGAGATGTACGACTTCAGTATCAAGCGCACCGACAAGGACTATTCTCCAGGCGCATTACGTCGTTCCGGTCGGCGTTAAACCAAGGTTCCCGCATCACCAGCGGCCGGGCCTGTACAGGCCCGGCCGCTTTTTTCCTGGCAGCCGTGACTGATTTTCGCGAGAGATCTTTCATCATGAATACTGTGCTCACACGCCCTCTTTTTATGCTTGCAACTCTGCTGCCCGGCGTGATTGCATGCCTTCTGTTGCTTGTCGCACCGCTACAAGCCGAAGACGCGTCCGTACCGGCACCAATGGCAACAAAATCCCTGTTACTCGACATCCAGAGAATTGACAGCACTCTAATCGCTGTCGGTGAATGGGGGCACATCTTGATCAGCGAAGATAACGGTAAGAGCTGGCAACAGATGCAGGTACCGAGCCGGGCAACCCTGACCAGCGTCGCCTTTTTTGACCGCCAACACGGACTGGCTGTCGGCCACGACCAGACGATCCTAAGGACCGACGACGGCGGGCAAAGCTGGCAAAAAGTCTACGAGGACATTGAGGCCGAACAGCCGCTGTTCGACGTTCTGTATCTCAACGCGGAACATGCCTACGCTATAGGTGCCTACGGTGCCTTCCTTGAAACCCTCGACGGTGGTAAGAGTTGGAGATATCGCGCCATCAGCGAAGATGACATGCATCTCAACCAGCTCATTGTCGATGGCAACCGCTTGTTCATCGCCGCAGAAGCTGGCACACTTTACCGCTCAAACGATAATGGCGAGAGCTGGGAAACTCTGGCACCACCCTACCATGGCTCATTTTTCAGTGGGCTATCGCTCGGCGGCGACACTCTGCTGCTATTCGGCCTGCGCGGCAACCTGTTCCGCTCCGAGGATGGCGGTGACAGCTGGACCAAGCTCGACTCCGGCACCGAGGCAAGCCTGACTAATATCCTCAAACTCGCTGATAGTACCCTTGTTATCACCGGTTTGGGCGGTGTCCTGTTAGTGAGTAGCGATGCAGGAAAAACCTTCACTACCCACCAGGAGAACGATCGCAAGGGTTTTTCTGCCCTTATAGAAGCCGCTGACGGCACTCTCGTCACAGTCGGCGAAGCTGGCATCAAAAGACTTACCCGGGACAGCTTGTCCAGGCCATAGCAAATCAGCGGAGACCCTATGAAACTCGGCCGCCTCATCAACGCCCTGGAACAGCTAATCTTCGGCAACCGTCGGATAATCATCGTCCTTTTCGGACTGATCACTCTGTTCATGGCCGTTTCGATAACCAACTTGCGTATCGATGCTGGCTTCAGCAAGCTGCTGCCGCTCAAACATGAGTACATGCAGACCTTCACCGAATACAGCAAGGAGTTCGGCGGAGCGAACCGTATCGTAATTGCCCTTATGAGCCGTCAGGGCGACATGTTCACTCCGGAATTTTTCTCCACTCTGGAAAAGGCAACAGACGACGTCTTTTTCATCCCCGGAGTCGATCGTGCTCTGGTCACCTCGATCTTCACCCCCAATGTGCGCTTTACCGAGGTTATCGAGGATGGTATCGCCGGAGGCAACGTAGTACCTGCGGACTTCCGGCCCAATGCTGAAGGACTCGACAAGGTTCGCAGAAACATCCTCAAGGCGGGTATTGTCGGCCGTTTGGTTGCCAATGACTTCAGCGGCGCAATCATCAGCGCCCAGCTTCTTGAAATTGACCCTGGCACCGGCGAGAAGCTGGATTACATAGAAGTCGGCCACCTGCTGGAAGAGCGGATTCGTGACAAGTACCAGAGCGATCAGATTGACGTTCACATAATTGGCTTTGCCAAGGTGATCAGCGATATCGCTGACGGTGCCGCGCGCATTATCCTTTTCTTTTTCATCGCTTTCATAGTGACAACACTGCTGGTCTTTCTCTACACTCGTTCATTCCTGTTGACCCTGATACCGATCTGCTGCTCGCTAATTGCAGTGACCTGGCAACTCGGCCTGTTGCCTTTACTCAGCTATGGCATCGACCCGATGGGCCTGCTGGTGCCTTTCCTGATCTTCGCTATCGGTGTCAGCCATGCCGTACAGATGATCACCGCCAACACCGCCGAAATTCGCGCCGGAGCAGACAACATCACTGCGGCCCGGGCAAGCTTCCGTCAGCTTCTGATCCCTGGCTTTATCGCTCTGGCGAGTGACACCATCGGCTTCGTTACCATCCAGTTAATCGAAATTCAGGTCATACAGGAAATGGCTGTCACCGCCAGCCTCGGCGTGGCGGTAATCATCCTCACTAACCTGATCCTGCTGCCGGTTCTGCTTTCCTACGTCAAGACTGGTCGCCGTTACCAGCGTCGGGTCGACGGACAGACCCATATCCTCCGCCCGGTCTGGCGGTTTTTCGAACAAGCTGCTGAGCCAAAGCCCGCGATCATCATCATCGCATTCTCCCTTCTGCTCCTCGGCTTCGGCCTCTGGCAAGGGGCCGACATCAAGGTCGGTGACATGCATCGCGGCGTACCGGAGCTACGCACCGATTCTCGCTACAACCGCGACAGCGAGGTGATCACAAACCACTTCTCTATCGGTGTCGATCTGCTCACTGTAATCGTTGAGACAAAAGCTGACGGCTGCATAGACTACGACATGATGAACGCTATTGATCGCTTCTCCTGGCACATGAAGAACGTCCCGGGGGTGCAGTCGGTCATCAGTTTGCCGGGGGTTGCCAAGGTGATTAACTCTGGCTGGAATGAGGGCAGTCTCAAGTGGCGAGTCCTGCCGCGCAATTCCGCATCAATGGTGCAGGCCGTCGGCTACGTACCGACCAGCAGCGGCCTTTTGAACAGCGACTGTAGCGTCATGCCGGTGATGATCTTCACCACCGACCACAAAGCAGAGACCATTAACAGTATCGTCGCCGAGGTTAAAAGCTATCGTGCCGACCACGGTAAAGAGGATCTCACCTTCCGCCTGGCAACCGGCAACGTCGGGGTCATGGCGGCAACCAACGAAGAGGTCGAAGCGGCCCAGGTTCCAATCCTCCTCTATGTCTTCGGCGCTATCATCCTCCTCTGCCTCTACGAGTTCCGCTCGCTCCGCGCAGTGCTCTGTATTATCCTGCCCCTCGCACTGGTATCAGTACTCGCCTACGCCCTGATGAGTATGCTCGAAATCGGCCTCAAGGTGTCGACCCTGCCGATTGTCGCTCTCGGCGTCGGGGTCGGGGTCGACTATGGTATATACATCTTCAGCCGCATGAAAAGCTATCTCGACCAAGGGCAGACGCTCCAGAAAGCCTACCTGCACACCCTGGCGATCACCGGCAACGGTGTGGTTTTCACCGGCGTTACCCTCGCTATCGGCGTGGCAACCTGGATTTTCTCGCCGCTCAAGTTTCAGGCCGACATGGGAATCCTGCTGACTTTCATGTTCCTGGTGAACATGCTCGGCGCTATCCTGCTTCTACCAGCCCTGGCATGCTGGCTGCTGAAGGGAAAGACATCTGAAACCATCACAACTCAGGAAGAATCTATTGATGACGCATGAGGAGTCAGCTAACTGGCAACCAAATTCGCCCTCAGTGATTGCTGCCATCATGGCGACCTGTCATAGGTTTCCGGACCGGCTGGCTTTTATATACCGGGCAGGCGGCAACGAATTGACCGTCGACTACGCCAAATTGCGTGAAGATGTCATCCTCCTGGCCAGGGCCTTTGAAGAACGCAAAGTTAAACGCAACAGTCGGGTTCTACTTCTCTCCGACAACCGCTATGCCTGGATCGTTACCGACCTGGCGCTCATGGCTCTTGGTGCTATCAGCGTACCGCGTGGTAGCGAAACACCGACACAGGAGCTTGAGTACATTCTCAGCCACTCCCAATGCACTTTCATTATCGTTGAGACTGAAACCCTACTCTCCCGTCACCAGGAGATGCTCAGCAACCAAAAAGAAGTAAAAACTGTCTTTCTCATCGAAGGCAGTGATAAACACACGCTCTTCAACAGGATTTATGCCTACAACGATATTCTTAAAAACCGCACCATCAGCGATGCTGACTTCAACCACTTTGATAGTCTAGTGGCAAAAATCACCCCGAAGCAAGAACTGACCATCATCTATACCTCTGGAACTACCGGCAGCCCCAAAGGGGTGGTTCTGAATCATCGTAATCTTCTCTTCAACACTGAGAAACTACCACCAATCATTGCCATCACGGAGAAGGATTTATGGGTTTCCATCCTACCCAGCTGGCATATTTTTGAGCGTACCCTGGAACATCTCGCCCTAACTGCTGGAAGTTGCAGTGTCTATTCAAACCTGAAGAATTTTGCCAATGACCTGGTGACTTATAAACCGACTCTGGTTGCGACGGTGCCGAGGCTTTGGGAGTCCCTCTACAGCAAGGTTCTGGCAACGGTTACGGCACGCGGCAGCAAAGCTGTCACAGTTTTCAACCTCTTGGTCAAGATTTCTATTCGCTACCACCGTGCCAGGCGCCAGTGGCGTGGGCATCTGCCGGAGTTCACTAAAAGCAGTCTACCGGTGCGTTGCGGCCGAAAGTCTATTGCACTCGCCCAAATGATCGCCTTGGCTCTTCCCTATCGCCTGGCACAGAAAAAACTGGCACCGTTACAGGATAAGTTCGGTGGCCGTTTGCGCATGGCCGTGAGTGGCGGCGGCACCCTTCCCGCCTATTTGGAAAGCTGGCTCGATGCTATTGGCATCCGCATAGCTAATGCCTACGGCATGACCGAATGCGCACCAGCAATTGCCGGACGTGGTTACAACAGCGAGATTTTTGGAACTCTGGGTCGGCCACTTTCCGTAACGGAACTGCGGGTGGTTGACAGTGATGACAAACAGGTCGCTCCTGGAGTAGAAGGTGAAGTGGAAGTGAGGGGACCACAGGTTTTTGACGGCTATTACGATAATGACGAAGAAAATCGCAAGGCTTTCACCACCGATGGTTATTTCAGGACGGGTGACTTGGGTAAATTGACCATTAGTGGAGAGCTCATCCTGACCGGACGATCCAAAGAAATTATTGTCCTCGCCAGCGGCGAGAATATTGACCCCTCACGCATCGAAGGTGCTATCGAGCAACTGCCTTTTGTCAATGATGCCGTGCTGGTGGGCCAGGATCGTAAAGGCTTGGCGGCCCTGATTGTGCCGGATTGGGACAAATTGAAAGATTTTATTATGGAGAGGTTCGGTCACTCAGAAGAGGAAGCCGAAGCTCTGCGTGAAGATCACGCCCTGCGTGATCGGGTCAAAAATGAGATTAACCGGTTGCTGCACGCCAAGAATGGCTTCAAACCCTACGAAAAACTGCAGAAGATTGATTTTCTCAAGCATGAATTCACTGTTGGTGAGGAATTGACCAATACGTTCAAAAAGCGTCGCTATATCATCGAGCGAAAGTACAAAGAATTGATAGACAAATTGTTCAAATAGCTTCTATTCTCTCGTGATGAGTGACGAAACAGACGTGCGTGATCATTTGAGTGCAGTGGTTGGTCTTAATTGATCCTCTGCTTGACCTTGCTTTTTTAGTATCAATGCTTATCATAATGTTCAACAAATAATCCCCGCCGCTTGCGGCGGGGATTATTTATTAGAATACTGTCGTGTCGGACAATCAAGGCTGAAGCTTCTCGCTGCATACCGTAACAACGGCGAGACCTTATTATTCATATATGATCGGTAGAAACCTTGGAATTCATCAGTTCATCCTTACATGCTGCCCTGGTCCTGATTCTCGCTTTTGACAGCGAGGTGGTCCAAGCCATCTGGACCTCCCTGTATACCTCGGGGTGTGCCATCGTCCTGGCTGCCATTTTCGGTATTCCTGGCGGGCTGCTGATCGGACTCAACAGCTTTCAGGGCAAGAGGCTCGTCATCACAGGACTGAACACACTGATGGCTCTGCCAACGGTAGTTGTGGGGCTGGTGGTCTATGGGATGCTGAGCCGACAGGGCCCGCTGGGAGACTGGGGACTGCTCTTTACCCCGCTGGCTATGATTATCGGTCAAACAATTCTGGCAACTCCGATTGTGGCCAATTACACTCTGGCTGCAGTTAACGGTGCCGACCAGCGTATCATAACCACCGCCATGACTCTGGGTGCTGGGGCGCTGCAGTCGGCTTTACAGCTGCTCAAAGAGGTACGCTTTGGCATCATGGCCGCGGTCATCGCCGGCTTTGGCCGGGTGATTGCCGAGGTGGGTGTGGCGATGATGCTTGGTGGTAACATTCGTGGCTACACTCGTACCATGACCACCTCTATTGCTCTGGAGACCAGCAAGGGTGAATTCGCTTTCGGCCTAGCCCTTGGTCTGGTTCTCATGACTGTCGCTCTGCTGGTCAATCTGTTTCTCAATCTTCTGCAGCAACGGTGAATCGATGATGAAAGCTATCTATACGCTGCAAAATATCCAGCTCAGTCGAGGGACAACTTTCACTCTCCAGGTAGAACGTCTTGAGCTGATGGGCGGGGGTATATATGCTTTATCCGGACCCAACGGTGCCGGCAAGAGCACTCTGCTGGGTGTCATGGCGATGCTTATGCTTCCCGACTCAGGGGCATTGCACTTTGCCGGCAAGATGGTATGTGGGAAAATTTCTGAGCGCAAAAAGTTACGGCGACAGATCACTCTGGTAGAGCAGACGCCCTACATGTTTGAAGGCAACGTTTTCCAAAATCTTGCTTTCGGCTTGCGTTTGCGGGGAACCCGAGGGAACCAGCAACGCCGCCTCATTGTTCAGGCTCTGGAAGATGTCGGCCTGGGTGGCTTTGATGGACGTAACGTGCGCGAGCTCTCCAGGGGTGAGACTCAGCGGGTGGCTCTGGCTCGTGCTCTGGTGCTGCGGCCAAAGGTGCTGCTGTTGGATGAGCCGACGGTAAATATCGATGACAAGAGGGTTTCGGCTTTTGAGGAGTTGCTGATAAAGTTGTCGCAGCAGGGCATGACGATTGTTTTTTCTACTCACGACCCGGACCAACCTGGACGCCTTGGTGCTGAAGTTATCCGCCTTCGCGAGGGATGGGTGGAGGATGCTCCCGAGAGAGGACTATCCCCAGCTTAGCAAAGCGTTTCTGCCGTCAGTTCCTCCAGGGTCAATATGGACTCGATGTCTCGCCTGCCTGATTTATTGATAATCACCGCAGCACCAACCAATGTGGCGTCCGCCTGCTCGATAATCTGCTCGATCGCTTTGAATGTTGATCCGACGGCGAAGAAATCGTCGGCAAACAGCAAGCGCTCACCTTCCTGAATAACCTCATGAGAAACATATAGAGTTGTCGACTCCTCTTTGGTGAAGGAATAACTTGAGGCAGCGAAGAACTTCGGCATGGTCAGGGGGCGTTTCTTTTTGGCATAGACGAAGGGGACGCCGAGATGTCTGGAAATGGCTTGTGCGATCATGATGCCGCTGCTTTCTGCGGTAATGATCTTATCGATTTTGTGGTCAGCAAAACGGCTGGCGAGTTCAGTGCCGAGTCGATCAATCAGCAGGGGATCGACCATGTGATTAAGAAAACGATCCACCTTGATGACCTGGCCGTTGACAGAGCCCTCCTGCTTGATTCGTGCAAGAAGCTCCTTAGCAATGCGGTTCATTTGCGATCCTCGCGGTCGTAGGGTTGACCAAGGTTTTCAGGCTGCTGAGAGGCCCCTTTCTGCAGTCGGATAGTAGAGATGACCAGCACCAGAATAGTGAAGAAGTAGGGCAGCATCTGCAGGATGTGGACACTGACCGTGGTGCCCATAGCCTGAAAACGCAATTGCATGGCGGTGATGCCGCCGAACAGGTAGGCACCGGCCAGGGCGCGATAACTCGACCAGGAGGCAAAGATCACCAGGGCTACGGCGATCCAGCCGCGACCGGCGGTCATATTCTCGATCCACATCGGCGTGGTGGCCAGACTTAAGTAGGCACCGCCAATACCGACAATCCCTGAGCCGATGGTCACTGCCAGGAAACGGGTCAGGGTCACCGGCACGCCGCAGGTGTCTGCTGCCGCCGGATTTTCACCGACTGTGCGTAACGCCAGACCCCAGCGGGTGTGGTAAAAGAAAAAAGCGATGGCGACTACGAGCAGGAAGCTGAAGTAGATCAACAAGTCTTGGTTGAAAAAGGCTTTGCCAACTACCGGTAGTTGGCTTAAACCGGGAATGGCGACACGTTTGAAGCCGTCAATGGTGAGGCCAACCATACTGCGGCCAAACAGCGCAGTGATACCGATGCCGAACATGGTCAGAGCCAGGCCGCTGACAATCTGATTGCCGCGCAACTGTACGGTGATGAAGGCATGAATGCTGCCAGCAAGCAGTGCGGCAACGAAGGCGGCCAGAACGCCAACCAATAACGAGCCGCTCGCCTGGGTGCCAGCAAAGCCAGCGAGAGCACCGATCAGCATCAAGCCCTCAATTCCGAGATTAATGATACCGGCGCGCTCATTAATAATCGCCCCGAGGGTCGCAAACAGGATCGGCGTGCCCGCCCTGACCGTTGCATCCAGCAGGATTTCAAGCATGGTGCCCTCCCCGTACCAGCTTTACGCGATTATGGATAAAAAAGTCGGAGGCCAGCAGAAAGAACAGGATCAGTCCCTGAAAGGCATAAGCAAAGGCGACCGGCAGTTGCCAGGAGAGTTGCAGACTGTCGCCTCCCACCAGCAACACACCCATCAGAAAGGAAACGATGACCACCCCGAGGGCGCTGCGTTTGGCCAGCCAGGCGATGATAATCGCCGTGTAGCCGTAACCGGGGGAGATGCCGTGCTGCAGGCGATGCTGTAGACCAGCAACTTCACTAAAACCGGCAATTCCGGCAATCGCACCGCTGATAAAGAGCACGGCAAAAATTGCCAAGCCAGTACGCATCCCAGCGTAACGGGCAGCCTTCGGGTTGCTGCCAATGACTTTGATTTCATAGCCCCAAACAGTTCGTTCCATGAACAGATACATGATCAGAGCGCAGAAAAGCGCCAGGAAGAAACCGCTGTGAAAGCGGGTGTCAAAAAATTCTGTCAGGCGAGCGGCGTCACTGAATTGGGCCGTCAGAGGGAAGTTAAAACCCTTAGGGTCTTTCCAGGGGCCATAAATCAGATAATCGACGCCGAGAATGGCGATGTAATTCATCAGCAGAGTGACGATGACTTCGTTAACCTGCCAACGGGCGCGCAAGAATCCGGCGACACCGCCCCAGAGACCGCCAAGGAGGAAAGCCGCCAAAAACATGCAGGTGATCATCAGGGCATGGCTTTCGATACTGGAGAATAGCGCCACAGCTGTGGCACCACAGGCACCCATATAGATTTGCCCTTCGGCACCTATATTCCAGATTTGCATACGAAACGCCAGCGACACTCCGAGACTGGCGAAGATCAATGGCGTTGTCTTGACCAGCGTTTCCGAGAGACCGTAAGTCGAGCCCAGCGACTCCTTGAAAATTTCGATATAGGCTTGCAGGGGATTGACCCCGGCGGCAAGCAGCAAAAAGCCAGCAACAAACAGGGCCACGATAATCGAAATAAGTGGTGCGCTGAAGCGAAACAAGCGCGAGGAGAGCTCACGTTTTTCCGTAACTAATTTTACGCCAGAAGCCAACTTCATGCCTGCACCTCGCCGCTCATCAGGAGGCCGATTTCTTCACGGGTGGTCGTCTGTGGATCGACACAACCGACCAGGCGACCACGAAACATGACGACAATCTGGTCGGAGAGCTTGAGTAATTCATCGAGATCTTCAGAAATCAAAATGGTACTCATGCCCTGGTTGGCTCCATCGATGACGACCTTGTGAACGTATTCGGCGCTGCCTATATCGAGACCACGGGTCGGGTAAAGGGCGACCAGAACAGCGGGTTTTTCCGACAACTCCCGGGCGATGATGACTTTCTGGATGTTGCCGCCCGACAGGTAACGGATCGGGTTGCCGTCCGGGCCTGCCTTGATGGCGAATTGATCGATTTTGGCGGTTGCATTTTTGCGGATGGCGGTGCGGTCCTGAAAAATCCAGCGACGAAAAGCGCTGGAAGTGAAGTTTTTCATGATCAGGTTGTCATCAACCGTCATATCAGGCGCAATGCCGATACTTTTGCGGTCTTCCGGGATATGGGCGATACCAGCAATGTAGGAGCTCTTTGCGGTGCTTTTGGTAATGTCCCGGTCACCGGCAAGAATCCGTCCGCTGGCTGCTTCCTTGAGACCGGTGAGAACCTCAGCGAGAGCTTTCTGACCGTTTCCGGCCACGCCGGCGATACCGAGAATCTGCCCTCGGTAGAGTTTCATATTAAAGTTTTCAAGATCAGCCAGGCCGCGATCATTGCGTACCGAGAGGTTTTTGATCTCCAGGGCAAGCTCTTCATACTTGCAGGCGGGCTTTATCCACATGGGGATCTGGTCCTCGCCGATCATCAGCGACGCCAGCCGGCTCTCGTCATACTCTCCTCTCGGCAAGGTGATCAGGCTACGCCCTTTTTTGAGGACGGTGACCCGATCAGAAAGCTCCATGATCTCACGCATTTTGTGGGAGATGAAGAGGATACTCTTGCCCTGATCGCGGAGCCTGGTCAGCACCTTAAACAGTCGTGCGCTTTCCTGTGGAGTCAAGACAGCCGTCGGTTCATCGAGAATCAACAAGCGACAGTCCCGGATTAGAAGTTTGATCAGTTCGATCCACTGCTGGGCGCCGATCGAGAGTTGCCAGACCGGGGCGTCCAGATCGAGGTCGAGGTCGAACTCATCTAAAACTTGCTGGATTTTCTGTTTGTACTTTTTGCGCGAAAAGAGGTTGGCAACCCCATCGAGGGCCAGCAGGATGTTTTCGAAAACCGTGTGAGCCGGAACCAGCATGAAGTGCTGATGGACCATGCCGATGCCCACAGCCAGGGAATCGCGAGGGCTGCTGAATTGAATGGGTGAACCGTCAAACAGGATCTCACCACTATCTGGACGATAGAGGCCGGTCAGCACATTCATCAGGGTGCTTTTGCCAGCCCCGTTCTCACCGAGCAAGGTATGAATTTCACCTGGAGCAATGGACAAAGAGATATCGTCCAGGGCGACAACCCCGGGGAAGGTTTTGCGGATATGTTTGACCTGCAGCAGATCGGTCATTGCTACCTAAAAGGGGCACGCAGCTCAATCTCACCGCGTGCCCCTTTTTATGAAGAGGTCTGTTTACTTGGGAATGGTACCTTGGACACCTTCGACAAAATAGCTCATGCCGAGGAGTTCGCTATCGCTGTGAGTGCTTCCGGCAGCGACTACAATCTGGCCGTTCTGATCCTTGATCGGTCCGTCAAAAGGATGCAGCTTGCCTGATTTGATGGCCGCTGTCTTCTCTTTGACCAGTTGCTTGACATCGGCGGGGACCTTGTCGCTGAGCGGGGCCAAGCGTACCAGATCCTGCTGCATGCCCCACCAGATTGACTCAGATTTCCAGGTGCCGTCCTTGACTTGCTGGGCGACCTTGGAATAGAGCGGGCCCCAGTTCCAGATCGGAGCCGTCAGAAAAGCATTGGGGGCAAAGGAACGTGTATCCGAGTTATAGCCAATGACATAGGCACCGCGAGCCTCTGCCGCCTGCAAGGTCGCCGGTGCGTCCTGGTGCATGGCCAGGACGTCGGCACCGACATCGAGGAGGCTATCGGCGGCGTCACGCTCGATGCCCGGGTCGAACCAGGTCTGGGTCCAGACGACTCGGACTTGCGCCTTAGGGTTGACGCTGCGCACGCCAAGGGTGAAGGCGTTAATACCACGGATGACTTCGGGGATAGGGAAAGCCGCGACGTAACCGATTACGTCGGTCTTGGTCATTTTGCCAGCGACGATACCGGAGAGATAACGCGGCTCATACATGCGGCCGAAGTAGTTACCGACATTCTCGGCCGTCTTGTAGCCGGAGCAATGCATGAAGACCACGTCCTTGTTGCGTCTGGCAACATCGAGAGTCGCGTCCATGTAACCAAAGCTGGTGGTGAACACCAGGTTGTGTCCTTTACGAACCAGGCCGGTAATGACCCGGGCCGATTCAGCCCCTTCTGGAACTGATTCGATATAGGTCGAGGGCTCGACGAAAGAGAGGGTCTCCATCTCCTTGCGCCCCTGATCGTGGGCAAAGGTCCAGCCGGCGTCACCGACCGGGCCGACGTAGATAAAACCAGTTTTGATCTTCTTGTCATTCGCTTCGACAGTTGCGGCAAGCTGGGGCAGGATCAACATTACGGACAGAGCCATCAATATAAATCTTTTCATCGTCGCTTCCTTTTCAAAGAGGGCAGGGTCAGGGCATGTTTTAGTCACCGCACTTTTCTACCTTACAGCTGAAACCTTGTCAAACTCAAAACCTTGAGTGACCACCGCGCTACACCGAAAAACCTCAAATAAAGTGACCTCCGATCCGCAAATATGATGTCTGCTTGACTGGGCCTTCTTGTCTCACGAGGCACGTGACGTTGCCAAACCGTATACTACGGTGGAATGGTCTGGACAACTTTACTGTGAGCATCTGGAAGATATCGTGAAAAGTCTCACCCCACTGGTGATTTTTTACCTGATTTCCTATATCCTGTTGATTGCTCTGGTCTATGTCATTCACATACAGAGTGCTGCCCTGTATATCAAAATGGTTCCTAAAATCTTCAGTATGACCGCCGAAGGAACTTCAAAGAAGTTGGTGGCAGAAGTTGTCACTCGTTAGAAGCGTATGTCCAGGATGACATTTATATTGATTCTATCATTAGTTTTCTGCCCGTCAGGCAACAGGTGTTTACCCGGATAAGCGATGTCACCAAGACCTAAAAAACCACGTAATTGCTGTCATGAACACCCTGCTGGCAGAGTTTTCAAGCCGACATCGACCCCAATGAAGGATCTTGTCTGCGTGATCCTGTTTCTTGATGAGATGGAAGCGCTGCATCTCTGTGACGGACAGGGGTTGACCCAGGAGGAGGCCGGTTTGCAGATGGGTGTTTCCCGAGGCACTATTCAGCGACTTGTCAGCAGTGGTCGCAAAAAAATGGTCAATGCTATCGTCAACTGTCATGCGCTGGTTATCGCTGACCCTGATAGTTCGACGCCTTCCTGATGGCTTACTTATTTTCTCTGACAAATAACTTGAATCATAGTGGAATTTGCAATATTAATGTATTGTAATGTTTTTCAGGAGGTTCCGTCCATTAACTGCGAGAATTGTTGAATGTGCCTATCTAAAAGGTTTAGTCCGGTAAAAAATGTAGGCAAAGTCAGCATTACGGTCTTCTTGATGCTGTTTCTCTCTCTCATTCTTCCATGGGATCTGGTCGTCCTGGCTCATGAGAAAGTAAGGGCTCTCCCTGCAAGCAGTAATGTTCTCAATCAGTCCTATGATTTCTACACTCTCAGCAAGACCCAGCTGTGGGTCCTTCTGGGAATCATGACCCTTTCCATGATTGACTTACTTTTCGTCCTGTTTAATTACAGAAGGACCGAAAGGGGCTTGAAGGAAAGTATGGCTCAGACCAAGCTTTTGCTGAATTCAGCAGCCGAGGGTATTTACGGTCTCGATCTTGAAGGAAACTGCACTTTCTGTAATCCGGCGGGCCTTCGCTTGCTTGGCTTTGAGAAGGAAAGTGAACTACTTGATATCAACCTGCATCAATTGATTCACCACACACGTGCAGATGGAACGCCCTATCCGGCTGAAGATTGTGTAATTTGCCATGCCTACCAACGCAACAGTGAAATTCACTTGGAAAACGAAGTCTTCTGGCGCAAAGATGGCAGCAGCCTTCCTGTCGAATATTGGTCTTATCCTTTACGCCGGGGCATACAGACAATCGGGGCGGTTGTCTCGTTCATTGATATCACCGACCGCAAGTTAGTTGAGCAGAAGCTGAAGGCTGCCAACCAGGAATTGGACGCTTTTGTCTATACGGTTTCCCATGATTTACGGACCCCCATTTCTGCAGTCGTTGGCTATACAGACCTGATCAAGGAAAACTATGCGCATGAACTGAGTAATGAAGTCCAGGAACTTCTGGACATTATCGTGCAACAGGGCGACAAAATGTCATTATTGGTTGAGGATCTTCTGGCCTTGGCCAGGGCTGGCAACATTGAGCCCCCACCAGCAGCGATTGATACCAATGGTGCTCTCAAATACGTACTCACTGAACTGGAATCCGAGATCATGCGTACTGGTGCGAAAGTTGTGGTTGAAGATCTACCGGATATTCTGGTGCCGGAATCATTGTTAATCCAGATTTTTGAAAACCTGATTGGCAATGCGTTGCGTTATGCCTGTGCAAACGGAGGGACAATCGAAGTTGGGGGAGAGCGTACCGGAGGAAAGGTTCGCTTCTATGTTCGAGACCATGGTCAGGGTATTCCCAAAAATGAGCAAAGCAAGGTTTTCGATGTATTCTATCGCGGCTCGACGGGGAAAAGTCTAGCCGGAAGTGGCGTTGGACTCGCGACAGTGCAAAAAATAGCTCGTTTATACGGTGGGCTGGCGCAGGTTGAAGACACACCAGGCGGTGGCACTACTTTCTGGGTTGAGCTGAATGATGCATCATAAGCCTGGGAGCCTGTCCGACAATCCATGATCGGCTGCAAACCCAGCTGCTTGGCCCATATTTCAGCTCCTTTTCGGCCCATAGCTATTGCTATGAGCTCTCAAATGAGCCAAAATCTGTTCTCAAACTTCTGGATTTTCGCTTCGACTCTTATTGTCGGACAGGCTCCTAGCCTCTCCCTTTCGTAAAGCACTGAAGAGACACCATTGGACTTATCAACGAATCAGGATACCATCTTCATGCAGGTTGCCATTGACGAGGCCGAATTTGCCAGAGCCATGGGCGAAGTGCCGATCGGTGCAGTTGTCGTTTATGACGGCGAGATCATCGGCCGGGGCCACAACCTGCGTGAAACCAGCAACGATCCGACCACCCACGCCGAGATGATAGCGATCCGCATGGCCGCTGAAAAGATAGGTCACTGGCGTTTACTCGACACCACACTCTATGCCACCCTTGAGCCCTGTGTGATGTGTATGGGAGCGATCATTCTCGCCCGCGTACCACGTCTGGTCTATGCCTGCCGCGACCCCCGTGCCGGTGCCGTCGGTTCCATTTATGATTTTGCAAAAGACGAACGGTTCAATCACCAGGTTGAAGTCACAGAAGGTGTGCTTGGCACAGAGTGCAGTCAGTTGCTAAGTGGTTTTTTTAAGACATTAAGAGCTGGAAAAAAAATCAGAAAGACATTATAAAGGTCCTCCCGTTGCAATACGGTGACTGCTGGCGGGTTAAAACCAAGGAAATAGTTCACAAAAACAGAGAAAACCCTGTGGAGGGGTGTCCGAGCGGCCGAAGGTGACAGATTCGAAATCTGTTGTAGCGCAAGCTACCGGGGGTTCGAATCCCCCCCCCTCCGCCATATAAAACGAAGGCCCGACCGAAAACGGTCGGGCCTTCGTTTTAATGCAAAGCCAAAAGTTATTTAAAATACGATGGTTGTTGTCGCCCTTCCCTGTTGCAAAGTTCCCGGTTTCCTTTATTCTTAATGAGTCTGTCCATTTACCTATAATAACGTGAGTCAAGAATTTCTATGGATGTCCTGAAAAATCACTTTGATGTTGTTGTCATCGGTAGCGGTCCTGGTGGTGAAGGCGCTTCGATCATGCTCGCCAAGTCAGGTAAGTCTGTAGCTGTCATTGAAAACCATGTTCTGGTGGGGGGCGGCTGTACGCATCTGGGGACAATCCCTAGCAAGACCCTCATTCATGTAGTTCGACAGTTCTCCGAGGAGAAGAAAAGCCGCCTCTTTAATCGAGGCCATCATCATGTGAAGGTGACATTCGACGATCTCATGGCCGCCGTAAAGGATGTGGTTGATCAGCAGGTGCGTGAGCGAGAGGGATTCTATGAGCGGAATGGCATCGAAGTGATTCAAGGCTTCGCTCGCTTTGTCGATTCGCACAGCATTGAAGTTTCTGACGAGTCAGATAATCATCGCCAATTCACGGCTGATTATTTTGTTGTTGCAACAGGTTCACATCCCTATCGCCCGGAAGATATTGATTTCAATAATCCACGCGTAGTTGACAGCGATACGATCCTGCAGATGCGTGAACTGCCCAGCACGCTGACAGTGTATGGTGCCGGCGTGATTGGTTGTGAGTACGCATCGACATTCAAAGACCTTGGGGTGAGAGTCAATCTGATCAACACTCGCGAGCGTTTGCTCGAATATCTCGATGAAGAGATCAGCAATGCACTCAGCTACCACATGCGCGATGAACAGGGACTTGTGATTCGCCAGAACGAGGAATATGAGCGGGTGGAAGTGAGTGAGGCTGGTGTTGTGTTGCACCTGGCCACCGGTAAGGTTATCAAATCTGACATGCTGTTGTGGGCCAATGGGCGCACTGGTAATTCCACAGGGTTGGGGCTTGAGGCGATTGGGATCGAGGTTGATCATCGCGGTAACCTTGCGGTGAACGATGCATATCAGACGGCTCTGCCGCATATCTATGCGATCGGCGACATTGTCGGCTTTCCCAATCTTGCGAGTGCCGCTTATGACCAGGGGCGCTTCGCCGGCACACATATCGCCGAGGGGCACTGCGACGAACGCCTGGTCAGGGATATTCCGACCGGCATATATACCTCGCCGGAGATCAGTTGCCTCGGTGGCACGGAACAGGAGTTGACCGAGCAGCGCATCCCCTATGAAGTTGGCCGCTCTTTCTTTCGCAACCTGGCCCGTGGTCAGATCACGGCTCACAAGGCTGGTATGCTCAAACTGCTCTTCCACCGTGAGACGCTGGAGATTCTCGGCATCCACTGCTTTGGACACAATGCTGCGGAAATCCTCCATATTGGTCAGGCGATCATGGCCCAGCCGGTGCCATACAACAATATCAAGTATTTCATCAATACGACGTTCAACTACCCAACCATGGCGGAGGCCTACCGGGTTGCTGCGCTGAACGGCTTTAACCGGCTATAGATCTGGAACGAGGGACGCGGTACGAGGAAACCTTCAACCGTCGAATTGATTCAACGGTTCAAACAGCGTTCATGGCCGCTTGATTCACTTGTTTTTTATCTCTGATTTGCATAGTATCTTGCCAGCCTGATATCCTGCTGAATTCCAAGGAGATAATTTGATATTCTATAACCATCCAGCCGCCCACTGCGGCAGGGATATTTCTGCTCACCAGTTGCTGAACGGGCTTGCACCATGAGCCTTAATTCTCTCAATCCGCAGCAATTGGAAGCGGTATTGCATACCGAAGGCCCACTGTTGTTACTGGCCGGTGCCGGTTCGGGCAAGACCAAGGTGATCACCCACCGAGTTGCTCATCTGGTCGGGTCGAAGTGTATTGATCCGAAGCGAGTGCTGGCGGTTACCTTCACCAACAAAGCTGCGAAGGAAATGCGCGAGCGCGTTGCTGGTTTGGCCGGTCGCAACAAAACAGAACGCATCCAGATTTCGACCTTCCATTCGCTTTGCTGCCGCATCCTGCGTGCTGATATCGAACAACTTGGCTTTAAGCGCAACTTCAGTATTTACGGCACCTCTGATCAGCAGCGTCTGATCAAGGATTTGATGAACAATATCAATGCCGACCACGGTCTTTCGCCCGATGCTATTCTCTGGAAGATCTCCGACGCCAAGAACAGCCTGCTGTCGCCGGAGAAGTTCGGTCCCTTTATGCGCGGTGATCTTATCGGTGAAATGGCGAAAGCGGTTTATCCCGAATATCAAAAGAGCCTGAAAAGTTACAACGCTGTTGATTTCGACGATCTGATCATGCTGGTGGTGCGTCTTTTTGATGAGTTCCCCGAAGTCCAGAAGCGTTACCAGGAGCGTTTTCGCTACATTATGGTCGACGAGTATCAGGACACCAATACCGCCCAGTTCACCCTGATGCAACGGCTCGCTGGCAAATGGGGCAATTTCTGCGTGGTCGGTGATGACGATCAGTCGATATACGGCTGGCGCGGGGCCGATCCAGGCAATATCCTTGATTTTGAAAAGAATTTTTCCGGTGCCCGCGTTATCAAGCTCGAACAGAACTACCGTTCCACGGCAAATATCCTCAATGCCGCCAACAAGGTGATCAAGCACAATCAGAAGCGTAAGGAGAAAGCACTCTGGACCGCCGGTGCCGATGGCGAAAAGATCGGCGTGGTCAGGTGCATTGATGCCGAAGATGAAGTCCGTGCTGTGATCGAGCGTATCCGCCACAATGTGAACACCAAGCGTATGTCCCACAAGGATCACGCTGTTTTGATGCGCACCAATGCCCAGACTATGGTTTTTGAGCAGGAGTTGCGATTTGCCAACATCCCCTATGTGCTGATCGGCGGCCAGCAGTTCTTCGACCGCAAGGAGGTCAAGGATGCCATTGCCTACCTGCGCTTCATCGTCAACCCTTACGACGAAGTCAACCTGCTGCGCATCCTCAACTACCCGCGCCGCGGCATCGGCCGCACTACCGCAGACCTGCTGATTCGCACCTCGATTGCCAGCAAGGAGCCGCTCTGGAAAGTGCTTAAAAAAGCGCGCATGATCACGGCGATAAATGCCAGGGCTGCCGATGCTTTGGAGGGTTTTGTCTCTCTGGTTGAAGAACACAAGCGTTGGTTTCGTAGCGGCGGCAGACTTGCCGGAACAGCAAAAGAACTCTTTGCCGCGATTGGGCTTGAGAATGAGCTGCGTCGCGACCCGGACTCCCGTGAAAAAATTGAGCGTCGCATCGAGAATGTTCAGGAGGTCATCAACGCTATCGCCACCTACGAAGGGCGTGAGGACAAGCCGACCTTGTCCGGTTTCCTCGAAAAGGTCGCGCTGCTCGATCGTGACGAACCAGGCTCAGACAGCAAGGAGAAAAAGCTGGCCAAGGACGCCGTGGTGTTGATGAGCTTGCATTCCAGTAAAGGCCTGGAGTTCCCGCACGTTTTCCTGCCCGGTTTCGAAGAGGGCTTTTTGCCACACAAAAAATCGGTGTCCGAAATGGTTGATGTCGATGAGGAGCGTCGGCTCTGTTACGTTGGTATCACCCGTGCCAGGGAGAAGCTGACCATCCTGCATGCCGATGCACGCATGAAATATGGCAGGGCAGAGCCGCGCGATCTCAGTCGTTTTCTGGCAGAGATCCCTGAAGAGATTCGTCAGGAAGAAGCCAGAGCAGGCTTTCATCTTGCCGAATGTGAGGGTGGCGGAGAACTCAGTATGTCGGATATGCTTGCCAAGCTGATGGGCGAAGAGGCAGAATGAGACCATGAACGAATTCGAAGCCAATCTGCCTCTTGGTAAGGCCACGGTTTACACCTTGGAATACGATCCCGCCCTGCTTTGCCCGATACCACGTCAAATCAAGCGTGACGAGATCGGTCTGTCCGATGACCTGCCCTTTCACGGTGTGGATATCTGGAACGCCTATGAGCTTTCCTGGCTGACCTCGCAGGGCAAACCGGTGGTGGCCATGGGCGAGTTTCGCATCCCTTGCGAATCGACCAACTTGATCGAATCGAAATCAATCAAGCTTTATCTCAATTCTTTCAATCAGACCCACTTTGACAATTTCGAGTCGGTGCGCTCTCTCTTGAGCCAGGACCTTGGCGATGCAGCCGGAACGCCAGTGGATGTGCGTTTGCTTGGCGTTGCAGCGTTTGCGGATGGATCACTTGATACCCTGCCGGGGCATTGTATCGATGATCTTGACATCAAGGTTGAGAACTACAACCTGGCCCCGGACCTTCTTGAGGGAGCTGCGGATCCTCAACAGCAGGTTGCGGAGACGTTGCATAGCCACTTGCTGAAAAGCAACTGCCTGGTGACCAGCCAGCCCGACTGGGGCAGTGTGCTGATTCGCTATGAAGGTGCGAAGATAGACCATGAAGCCCTGCTGCGCTACCTGATCTCCTTTCGTCAGCACAACGAATTCCATGAGCAGTGCGTTGAGCGGATCTATACCGACTTGATGCGTTTCTGCCGACCGCAGAAGTTAACCGTTTATGCTCGCTACACCCGTCGCGGTGGCCTCGATATCAATCCGTATCGTAGCAATTTCGAATATGAAGTGGAGAATTTACGTCTGGCGCGGCAATAGTTCTTAAATTCTTTCTGGTTACAGAATAAACAGAAGGGTTAAACCCGAAAAACCTTTGTTTTGATCTCAGCCAGTTTTCCTATAGAATGTTCGAGCCGTTATCTCTTGTTGGCAGGATTTAAAATTCATGGATAAAGATACTTTGACAGAAATGACCCCCGGTGAGGTCGCCGAGGCGTTAGCCTTTGCGCAGAAGGCAATGCAAGGTGCAGGGGTCATTGCCTTGCGTTATTTTCGTCAGCCTCTGGAGGTGGAGAACAAACTTTCCGGGGACAGCTTCGATCCGGTGACCTGTGCTGATCGCTCTGTTGAAGCCTTCCTGCGCGAGGAGCTTGGCCGCCGTTTTCCAGGTTTTGGTGTTATCGGTGAAGAGGACGGGATCACGCCGGGAGATGCGGATATCAACTGGGTGATTGATCCAATCGATGGCACCAAGGCGTTTATCAGCGGTTTCCCGACCTGGGGCATTCTGCTTGGGTTGCAGCAAAGAGATCGGGTCCTGGCGGGACTCATGCTTCAGCCCGCGACCGGTGAACTTTTTTATGCCAGTAGAGCAGGCGCTTTTCTGCGTCATAATGGCAAAACAATTACCATACAGACTCGACAGAACACCTGCCTTGAAGAGGCCCTGCTCTATTGCACTCACGAGAGCATGTTTGCCAACGAGGACAATCTGGCGAGCTTCAGGCGAGTGGCAGCACAGGCCCGCCTGCAGCGGTTCGGTGGCGATTGCTATGCCTACTGCATGCTGGCGCTCGGTCAGATCGACCTGGTGATTGAAGACACCCTGCAGCCTTACGATATCGTCCCGCTGATTCCAATTATCGAGGCGGCCGGTGGTGTGATCACCGATGGCCAAGGCAACATTCCACTCGCCGGTGGTTTTGTGGTGGCAGCAGCCAACAAGCAATTACATGAAGAAGTGATGGCCCTGCTTTAGCTAGTGTCCCGTGCGGCTAATCCTATCCTTTAATTATGGCCCTTTTGCCCGCTGTCTGCGTTGCGCCTCTTTGGCTTAACGCACGCTAGGCCTTCATCAGCACGCCTTGACAGCAACCAAAATGTC
>Ga0256834_1000184_pt1 | contig 43618 bp, 85 predicted proteins | sample 4281140metaG_FD_190536 | JGI IMG/M metagenome (GOLD analysis project Ga0256834, IMG submission 190536) | Hydrothermal vent microbial communities from East Pacific Rise, Pacific Ocean - 4281-140 | ecosystem: Environmental > Aquatic > Marine > Hydrothermal vents | place: Pacific Ocean: East...
TCCAGAAGTGGAGTCAGATCCCAGAACTCGTTGCCTATCATATTATCTCTGCCAAGCCGCAATCGTCACCGAGACGGTCACGCTTGAGGTCGTGGTCAGGCTTGTCTTTGCCTCAGCCCCGATCTCGGTTATGTACACACCGTCCTTGATGAGGGAGACGATATCACTGAGCGCCAAGTCAGTCGTCCCCGTTGCCGTGTAGGACTTCGTTATGCTGCCAGTCGTCCCGTCAGAGTAGTGCGCGATTATCGTCACATCAACGGTCTCTCCCGACGCGAATGTCCCTCCGACTACTATAGATCCGCCTATCGGGATAACCTGATCGTGGTTGGCGTCTGGTGCTACTACTGTGATCTCCGTCGGGCTGTTGGCCACAGTGGGTGTAGCAGTCTTGTTGAGCAGAGGGTCTTTCGACTTGATCGTCGTCGCTGTTACAGTGTCAGACCCGACATTACCCGTAACAGCAATCCCACCAGATGTTACTTGCAAGATGTCCGACCCAGCTGACTCGTCCCTGACAATGTACGCACTCGCCGTAGAGTCGTACCTTATACTGAACTCTTTGTTATCTCCAAAGTACAGTTTTACACCGCTCTTAAGCTGCTTGTCCAGTGCCCACGGCTGCAGAAGGTCATAGTCATTAACCAACCTCCTTTCATTCATTCCACACTCACCCAGAAAAAGTAAGAATTGTTCATTTATATACTTGTCGCGGTCTAAAGAAGGTCGTCAAAGTCAAATTTTCTTGCACGAACATAGTTGTATCTTTCTCTCCTTTCTAATCTGGCTGCTTTAACACAGTCGTGAGATGAAATTCTCTCTTTCGCGTAAACAAACTCATCTTTCAGGTGTGGCCACATAACCACTTTGACCAAACTTCTGCACTTACGACATACGATTGATATAATTGGCAACTTGAGAAAAGGGTCAGGATAGTATAAACTGAATATCATGTCGTTTTCTTTACATAACTTCTTAAGTTCTTGTACTCTGTCGTGCCTTGGAGTTCCAAAAATTGGAGTGTTAGACCTGATTACCATAATCCTACCTCACATCGAAGCCTTAATCTTGTTGATTATCCTCTTTTTCTCTTCTCTGGATAGAGAGTCCCAGTCTTCCACACCCTCCTCTTCCAGAACTTCAGTTATCTTGTTCAGTATTTTCCCGCTCGTTGACAAGCTGATCCTGTTCGCAAGCCTCTCCTCCATCGTGAGAAGTAGCTCATCGATTGTGTCTCTTACTACGGGGCACGAGGTCTTTTCCCTCGCTTTCTTGAGGAGTTCGAAAGCCCTGTTTACCATGTCCACAGGGTCATCTGTCACCTCTTCTGGCTGCAGTTGTGGTTCGGTGTGCTGCTGAGGAGGCGGGGGTGGACTTGGCTGCTCCAGAGACCACCCGTCACCTTTCTCCTTTTTCATTTTCTGGTTGAACTCTTCAAGCACTTGCTTCTGCTTCATGATTACATCAGTCGGTGAAGGTGTGCTCATTTTCACTGCGAGCTTCGCGAGGTCAATCAGCAAGTCAAACATCACTTCTTACCTCCTCTCTTCTTTTTCTCAGCCATCTTCCTGAGGTATTCTTTACGGGATTCTCTTAAAGCTTCTTCCACCTCTGTGAACGCGTTCGCCGTGTGGAGGAATCCCTCTAGGATTGACCCGACATTGCTGGCAAGAGACATATACTCCTGCAGGGAGGCTTCTCCATGTAGTACTCTCTCCAAGGAGCGTTTGACCACTGCTATGTTAGACCCAGTGATGTACCCCGCCTCTTTGGCCTTGCTCGGTTTTCCCGTAACATCGCTTATGAAGAGGAGCCGGTCTGCGAGGATTTTCGCAGCCTCAGGTAGTGTATTTGCGGCTTCTCTTGGCTGTTCGCTGGGCATAGTAGATTCATTTAATGTACTCTCTCGTAAGTTATTCTCTTTATTTTCTTCTACGATGTCATCACTTGATCTATCTTCTCTTTTGTCTAATAAAGTATTTTCTAATGAGGTATTGTCTGACATTATAGCTTCATTTCCCTCTTTTACTTTCACATCCACCTTCTTTTCGTCCTCAACTGGGTCATCCAGCCCCATTCCAATCACCACATATTATATACTAAGATAAAATAACTTATATTAATATATCTTGTGTATTATCCCATATGCTAATCTATTGTGTGATTAAGTGATTTAAATTACTAACTAAGCAAATCATTCTTTTATCAGCTCCGCGAGCATCTGGCTTCCTTTTATGTATATCTCCTCTATCTCAGTCGCGTACCACTTAATACCCTCGGTAGAAATTCTCAGCCCGTTGACTATACTTTCAGACTCCTCAGACCCTATGTCCAGTCTTTCGAGCTCCTCAAGGTCTTGCTTGGCGATCATGTTCAAAACCTCGATTATTGTGTCCCGTATGTCCCTGAGAGTCGGGACTTCTTTCCCGAACAAGATCAGGCAAGCCTCAGTCGGATCCTTATCGGGAAAAGCTTCTCTGAACCAGTAGTTGACTAGGAAGTCTTTGGACTTCCTCGCGTCGTCCATCATCGACTTGTAGAGGAAGTGGTCTTTGGGCATGTGGCTGTAGAAGTCAATCTTGTATATCGTGCTGCACAGGTGGGACATCGTGACTCCAATGGGGTTATCCTCGGACGGCGTGTTGAAGAAGAGGATGGTGAAGTAAAGGTCTGGTCTCTCTTCTCTCATCCACGACAGAATCGGGACATACAGGTCGTCAGGCTTCACTCTCTCCATGATCTTGCTCACTCTTTCCCAGTGCTTCTTTAGACCTTCTGTGACCTTCTCTGGGAGTGAGAGCTTCACATTGTCAGGCACTGTGTCGAAGATACTGGCGTGGTTCATTATCGTGAGTGTGAGTCTGTAGGGTGTTATCAGTATTGGTTTTATGACTTCTCCACAGACTGGACACACCATGTCCCACGCCGGGTTGATCTGCGGGAAAATCTCCCGTGCATCAGGGGTCATGAGCGACAGGCATTTGGGACATGTCGCACCGTTCAGGTAACTCTCTACCCATCCGAGGAACGCTGAGGAAATCACCCTTGCCTCGAACTCGTTTATCCCGTACTGCTTCACTACTTCGACGAGCTTACCCACATTCGGGTCGAACCCTGCCTTAAGAAATGTCAGCAGCTCCTTAAGCATGGCAGATCACTCCACTGGCGTTTCCAGCGGGTCTTTACTTTCTTTCTCCTTCTTCTTACCTTTCTTACCCTTCTCTTCCTTCTTGTCTGACTTCTCAACTTTCTCCTCAACCACCTCCTCTTTCTTCTTCGTGCGTGGCTTAAGAACCTGATAACCACACTTCGGGCAGAAGACCTGGATTGAGTCCTTCGGGTAGGCAAATGTCGCACCGCAGATTGGACAGACAGTGTAAATCAGGTCGTCCTTTCTCTTCACGCCCTCTGGCTTCTTCATGACCATCTCCCTGCCAATCGCCCTGCCAAATGTGTCGGCAGCTCTGGTAAGCGTGTCCTTCATCCTGTCAAAGAGGTTCTCCAGAACTTTGGACTGCTCCTGAACCTTTGCGAGCTCTGCGTCGGTCTCCAGCTTCTTGATCATGAACTCGACCATGTACTGGTTCAGAGGCCCACCCTGAAAGGGTCCCTTAGAGGCTTCCTCAAGCCTCTTTTCGAGCGTTGCGATCATGGATTTGAGAGACTCTATCTCCTTCTTCGTCATCTCTGTCTTCAAGTCCTTCAGCTCTTCTTTGAGTGTCTCGATCTGCTTGAGCAGCAGCTCTTTCTCCTTGTCTTCGTCATCTGACCCTGAGAGCATCTTCTGTTCGAGCAAGGACAGACGGGAGGAGACACTGCTTATCTTCGACTCTATCGTTTCCTTGATTGCTTCTATGAACTTCTGCCTTTCTTCCTCCTCTTCCTTTCTCCTCTTCTCTTCGAGGAGCTGCCCGATCATTTCCTTGAGCTGTTCGATTTCCTCGTCCTTCTTCTTAAGGGCTTCTTTCGCTTCGGGCGGCAGTCCGGTCTGTGCAGGAGGCTGCGGGACTGGTGGATATGGTGGAGTCATCGGGTAATTCGGATATGGCTGAGGATAGTTAGGCGGGATGTTGAAGCTGTACGGGTTTGGCTGAGGGTTATTCACATTCGGGAACGTCGGGTTTGGCTGCGGGAAGTTCCCGTTAGACGGGAAGTAACTCCCAGATGTGTTCGGGATAAAGGTCGTGCTCCCGTCCTTCTCGATCGACATCCAAGAAACTATCGGTGCGGAGATCGTCCTGTCAACACTCTCAGCGAGTGCCCTGTACTGCTGGTCGAGGTAGCTGAGGACCGTAAACGCGTGGGCAATCAGGTTGTTCTCTATGCGGTAGTTGGAGAGGAGAGCGTTCAAGGTCTGGTAGTCATCGACCAGTGCGGAGTTGGAGAGAAGAGCCTGAGCTATAGCTTTTATGAAGCGTTTTGGAGGGGTCTTGAACGCTGGCCCGTATTTCAGCACTCTGAGCAGGGACTGAATCTTCAGCAGCCTGAGGCCAGACGTCCCGAACTCCTCAACGAGTTCGTCAGGCGTGTAAACCTGGTTGTTAACCCTGATTTTGGACGGGATGTACTCTGAGAACGGGTGCTCGATTGAGATGCCCAGATCCGTGTCATACGAGTCCGACTCACCGTAGTAGAAAGCCACATCATCCTCTATGACATCAGACGCGTCCACTCCCTTCTTCGTGGTCTGCTTGGTGGACTTGAACTTTTTAGCTGCCTTTGTCGTCTTCTCGCCTTTGTACTTGGCGTCCATCCTGAGGGCTCTGGCGAGCATTCCCTTTATGGCCTGAGGGGTGTACCCGAAGTGGTCCGCCACCTCATCAAGGGAGAAGTCGTACTCTTCGATCAATCTCTTGATTATGTCTTGCTTGTGTCCCTGACAGCTGTCCCAGTCCACACACCCGTACTCGTTGAGCAGCTTGTCAACGACTTCTTCGAGGTCTGGTTTATCGTAAGAATAGTCCTCTTGAGGTACTCCCTCTTGCTCAACTGCTACTTCTTCAGTCATCGTGGTGAGTAGGATGAAGCGTTTAAAAACATTTTTGTTTTCACTCGATCAGGAAAGACTTCACTTCGACCACTTCGCACTCCCTGCCATTATATAATATTCTGTATGGGATCCTGTGCCTGTCGAGGATTGACTTGACCTCGTAGAAGCACGGGAAGACTGCTGGGAAAAGGAAAGAGGACAAGTGTGAGAGGCTGTACCTGTGGGGTTCTATTTCCTGCAGGATTTTTCCATCTTGCATGAGCCGTACATGGAGGTCAAGGTCGTCTGTCAGACGCTTGTAGAGGCTCAGAACCTCACCCATAGGTGTTTGGAGAGTTGTCTGCCGGAACCCTTCAGAGGCCATCACTTCCCAGAACACCCCAGAACTTCTGGGGTGTACTTGGAGGTACACAGGATAGTCGGCCTTTTCAGAGGATGGCAATACTGCTAGTAGAGGATATTTTATAAGATCGTTAATATTAATTGAAATTATAATATTATCTACTTTTATTCTGCTAGGGTAGTGAAGCAAGTAACCCATGAGATCTATACAAACGCTTGGTGATAAAAGGTTGACTGAACTGGGCTAAAAAATATCATTAATGTTATACTATAAACAACGTAGTTAATGACGATCGAGGTGGTGAAGGTTTTTAACGACCATGAATTTTATGAGGTTTCTGAATATTTTTAACCCCATCGAAATTTAAAAGATTTTCAACTTTTTATTATTTAAACCTCTGATAAAAATGTGGTCGTTAAAAACCTTCACCCAGTTAGATAAGTCTTCTCGTAGATTCTTTTTAAGAAAGAAGGTTGTATAGACGTTTCTGGAGGGTGAAGGGTGAAGGGTTATTCTATCCTAAAAAAAGGCATGGCTAAAAATTTTTTAGGGGTTCCTTAAAAAAAATCTAAAAGACCCTTAACCCTTCACCTTTTTTTTATCATGGTTTGTCATGGGTAGGAGAGTGTCAGCAAGTTGTACAAAGTGGTAGGAACAGAAAAGTATATATTCATTAATACATTATTCAGAGCCATGACTCGCCAAGTCCCCGGAAAAGTGCTTATAGGGGTATGGATTTCTGAAGACATCAACAAAGCCCTCAGAGAAAAACTTCCTGTTAAAAGAGGCGTTCTCAGCAAGTTTGTGGAAGAGGCGATTTGTGAAAAACTCGAGAGAGAATTCGGTAATAAGAGATAGTCTAACTAGGTGGGCCGTATGGGGGCACCAGAATCGACAGTGGAGTCTACGGCACAGTTTGCGAACTTGCATGATTTGCTGTCGTATTACTACTGTCATCAAGTGGACGAACTGGAAAAAAACATGAGGATGGTCTTAGAGGAGATCTCTCGTGCAATTGACAAAGGAGAGGATGTTGATGCGGAAACGAGGCTTTATGTGGACTGCTTCAACAAACTGGATGAATATCCTCCAGAAATAAAAAAAATAGTGTACATTGGCGTACTCTACTGGTTCAATTACCGAACGTATATGGTCAAGTATTCTTCTCCAGACTCAAAAATAGATGTTGTCAAATTTACTGTGGATGTTCCACCAGGGCTTGTGGAAGTCGACCGTGAGCGTAACAGAGTATCTATCAACTATTTTGGACTGGCAGAGTTTATAGCTAGAAAATTCTGTGTCGTCAGATATTCTAATGCTATATATATTTATGACGGGAGAAAATATGTTGAAGTTGATAAGGACGGCATTAACTCTATTATACAAAGAGTGCTGCTGTCTGCTGGATTTCCCAGGACAAGGAGGTTTACAGAGTACGTGAGAGAAATAAGAAAATCCCTCTTTAGCACTAGTGGTGTGGCTAAATATCCCTTTGATAAACTGACAAACTTTATTCCCGTGTTAAATGGTGTATTGTGGGTCAAAGAAGATGGGAGTGTTGAGTTGTTACCTCATTCCCCTCTGTTCGGTTTTACTTATATCATACCAGTAAAGTATGACCCAAATGCTGACTGTCCCAACATAAAGAACTTCTTGCAATCTCTCGTGAATGACGAAGAGAGTCTTGAAATCCTGTATGAAATTCCCGCTTCTTGTTTAACTCGAACGACGAGTTTTCAATACGCCTACTTCTTGTACGGTACTGGTGCTAATGGTAAATCAACGTATCTCAATCTAGTTAGGAAGTTGCTTGGCGAGGACAATGTAAGCAGTGTGAGCTTGCACGACCTCTGCCGGTCAAGATTCAGGGCTGCGTGCCTGATCGGGAAGCTCGCCAATATTTATCCCGATCTGTCTGGTGTGGGTCTAGTTTCGGTGGATACACTCAAGGCCCTTACGGGAGATGATACGATCACTGTCGAGAAAAAGTTCATGCACCCCTTCAGCTTCCACAATACTGCCAGACTGATTTTCTCAGCTAATGAGTTTCCAAAGGTAAAAAAGGACGATGACGCTTTCTGGAGGAGGTGGATAATTGTCAAGTTCCCGAACAAGTTCAAAGCCAATCCACACTTGTTTAAAAAAATATCCACTGATGAAGAGCTCTCAGGTTTCCTGAATGAGGTTTTGAAGAGATTACCAAAGATACTGAACTGTACACCAACAATTGTGGAAGACGCAAAGAAAGAGTGGATAAGGCACAGCGACTCTTTAAAAGCATTCTACATGGACTGTATCAAAATGGACAACACTTCTACAATCAGTGCAAATGACCTTTATCGCGCGTACTGTGACTACTGTGATCTCAGGAACTTGGAACCAGTGTCTATGCGTAAATTTGGTGAGTTCATGACCAGATATGCTAAGAAAAAGAAGACAAAGCAGGGAATAGTGTATGTAGGGATTAGGGTGGTACCTATTGACGAAGTCGATGAAGTCGACATGAACGCATCTAACGAATACAACCTAATAATCAGCGATCAGGCGAATGTCAGGCCCATGTCAGATTCTGAGCGGATAATGAGCTATTTGAGCTCTGAAACCTCCAGTGATGCAGAAGACCTTATCGATAACTCGGAGAACCTTAAATATGTTAAACTCAAACTCATTAAGCTTCCCGTCGGCACAGACAGGGTGGTGTTCACAGGTGTTGACGGGGAAGTGTACTCTATCGGGCTGGGGGATGTGGTGGAAGTCCCAGAGGAGAACGCCCGCCCGATGCTGGATAAGGGGTATGCCATGCGTGTTGGTTAAGGGGTGTTGTAAATGTCTTGGAGAACGCTTTCAGAAAAAGTAAATGAGAACCAGTCACTGGTGTGGAACAGGCAGTTAATCAAAAAGTTCGCGGATGAAGTCCTCGTTGACTTGGAGGGCGACGAAGTTTACTCTGTCGTCCTTGTGGCAAGGAAAAAGTACTGCTCAAGGCTGGCGAGAAGTCAGGAAATGCTCGACATGCTCGTTGTGAAGAGGAAAGAGGACTTTGTGAGGAAGGTGTGCAAGTTCTTGAGGATCGAAGAGGGAGACTACATAGACTTTAAAACGGGAGAGCCGATCCCACTGGAGTCTATGGCGTGCTATATAGATATTTATCCTAAGTCGTGCATAAAGGCTGGTCTGGAGCTGAACAAGCTTTTCCTCAACTGGCTGGTCGAGAGAGGCAACAACCCCGAATTTGATGACAGGGTTTTCACGAAGCTGAACACGAAACTGTTCGCGTCAATTCACAAGTCAAACAGCAGAAAACCTCACAAGATCGTAGACATAGACACGAAGGACTTCGACTTCTCAACTCTTCCCAAGTCGCGGGCGTGGATTACCGAGACCAGAGGTGGCTATCATGTGATTTACCTTACACCTGACAGCGATACGATTAAAGAGCTCGTGGACTTCAGAAAATCATCCCCAGAATACGTGGAGTTTGCGTGGCATCAGGGTCAGACTGTCATTCCAGGGACTTTGCAAGGAGGGTTTAAGGTTAGACTGTATGATCTGTGGTAAAGTCCATAACTTATTTATTCCGGCCGAGCAATAACAACCATAATAGTTAGGTGGTTTGGCCATGAGGACTGAGCGAGATATTATAGCGTTGAGGGACACAATGAGAATGCTGAGAGACAACAGCCGAGACTGGAGAATCGAGTTTTGCGTAAGCTGTATGGGGATGGCAAAAGATGAGTGTGTGAAAAATAACCACATCGTAGTAATCGAAACTCCGCGCAGTGAAGGGTTGCGGGAGTGGATAAGGTGTCTGAACTGGGTTCTTGGTGAAGATGTGGGGTGATATTGTGATCATCTACCACTTCACTGTAAATGGATCGAAGAAAGCAGCGGAAGTGGCAATCGGGCTGGTTGAGCTTACTGGTAGTATGGTGTGCATTAGGCCATTTGAAGAGCAGAAGTTCTTGCTGTCCATCTGGCTTAGAGACGAAGACGAGCTCGCGAAGGTTGGAAAGTTTCTGGATAGATCATTATGAAAATCACTTGCCCTCTGTGCAACGGGAGAGGAAAAGTGAACGGATTTCTGTGCGTTGGGTGTTTGGGTACTGGGTATTGCTATATATGTGTACAATAAAGATATTATTCCATTTGTAGTTTATGTTATTGTAGTATATTCATATATGATTGACCATTGGGATCTTGTTAAAAAATGGAAAAAATGGGAGTGATATATATTCTTGTGTTAAAGGATTTGGAGGGTTTGAGATGAGGTGTGACAGATTCCAAATGTGCTGGTTCTGGACGACAGACGATTGGGCCCTTGGTTACTGCAGGTTTGATGGAACGGAGTGTCATGCCAGTACCGCCGATGACTATGGTGCGAGATGTGAAAAATTCAGAGCACTGGTGAAGCTATCCAACAAGTTCAAGATACCCCTAACGGAACTTATGTTTTATCCGGAAGGTAAAAATGTGTACGCACGGGTTATTCCCGAGTACATAAATGAAGAAGAATTGGAGGAAGATTCGGATGAATGGTAAAAGATGGAAAGATGCCGCAGAAAGGCGTGAATGGTATCAAGCTTTCGAGAAAACGCTGAAAAAGAACGACGAAGTGATGAAACGACTGTCCAAGCTGTGATAGCCATGAAGTCTGAGAAAGAAATAAGAGAATTGCTGGAAAAAGTGAGAGAGTCGAAAGTCATCGGTGTCGATTACTTCTGTGTCGATTGCAGAAAACGGGCAGACGACGATTGCTTTTCCAATGGCCACACTATTATAATAAATGTCCTTGACCACGACGGTCTGTTCGAGTGGTACCGCTGCTTGCAGTGGGTGCTCGGCGAGAAAGTGGAGGAGTATTAAAATATTGGAAAATTATAATAACTTCTTAATTTATTTCACCACAGTAGGTTCATCTGCCACTTTGTCATCGTCGAACATCCACCAGAGCTTTTCCTCAGCCTCCTCAGGGATATAATCAGTCAAGATATGAACGCTCAGACAAGTGTCCACTCCTAGCTGGTCAAACTTACCAAACCTGCCGTACCAGAACATCCTAGGCTGGAAGTGGATGCCTTTTACTTCTTCCTCGAGCTTCCTCAGCAAAATATCGATGTAGATGTAATCTGTGACAGACAGCTCAAACGGAACTTGCTCTCTGAAGGTCTTCAGGCAGCCAAACATGATTCTGAATACATCTTTGTCCGTAATCACTTGGAGTCTCCCGAGCTTTACGATTTCCTCAAGTACCTCTTCCGCTTTCTTGTTAGACCAGTCAATCCATCCTTTAAGGTCTCCTTCTAGCTCTTTGGGTGGTGTTTCGACATACTTCATCTGAACCACCTCGTGGAGGTCGTGGGGTTTCTCTGGGCTGCCCCCGTCCTACTCCATCCCACCCCGCTTACACAGGCCTCATCGTTTCGGACGGGAGGGGATGACCGACCTTACCAGCCCTTTAGACCCCCACAACCACGGGCCCGGAGGGATTTGAACCCCCGACAACCGGCTTAGAGGGCCGGTGCTCTATCCTGCTGAGCTACGGGCCCTAAAACACAGTTATTATTCTATATCCTATGTGCTCGATTAAGAACCAGTACCAGTCTTCTCCGAGATATTCTATTTTTGTATCACTGTAATCTACATCTCGTTTCCACAGATTCGCGTTGAACAGTGCGATCAAACTCTTCTCGTTCTCCTTTACGAACTTGTCACTGGCATAAAACACAATAGCTTTCCTCGCTTTGTGGTTTACAATTGCCCAGTACCCTTCATACATACAAACCACCCCATAAATTCGTTGTAGTAAACCGGACCTTCATCCCGTTCGGTCAGGCCCGGCCGGAGGTGAGGCTCGGGTGGCTCACGGCTGTGCGACGGCTGCCGGCTCAATCATCGTGAGGGTGACACTTTATCTAGTTCGAGCTGAAGGTCTAAATAATGCTTCGCTTTTTCAAGGTCTTGCGGGTTCTTGGTGACCACATACCTGCAGACATACTTCACGACATTGCCCAGACAGAACGGCAGGTTGTTGTGGTGGATGAATACGACTGGCTGTATCTTGAACCTCTTGTAGTGGTCTCCGCCTACTTGTCTTTCCAGCGGGGTATCAGTCATCACTTCACCTCGGTGAGCAAATCTTCAAACAAGTTCAGCCTTTCGTCTCTGATGTCGCGAACTATATCTTCGAGCTTGGTAAGCAGAGCTCTGAACTTTATGACATCTTCTTCAGACAGTTCGGGAATGAGCTTGTAGAGAGCATCATATTTTGATATCTGGTACTCTTGGCCATCCACATACACATGCACACCGCAGACATACCCCATCTCGCCGAACCCCAGTATTTCTTCGACCTCGCAAGCAAGACAAGTCACACACGCATCAGCAGGATCTTTAAAGCACTTGTATGTCAGTCCTTCGTGCCCTCTCTCTTCGCACCTCCGAATCTTCTGGTTGGGCACTCTGTGCTCGCGGAGGAACTTCGCGATTTCAGAGATCGTGTTGACGAGGTCAACGACTTTCTTCGCGAGGCTGATTTTGTAGGTTTCGAGGATTTCCTTTTCTTTGTCCATCTTATTCACCTTCCCTGAACTTCTCTGATGTGAGGATGACCCAGAACAGCTTTACACGGTCACCACTCTTTTTAAAGGCAAAAGTAGCTCTACCGTTGTTTATTACAATCCCGTCGATGTTGGTCTTAACCCCGTTCACTTCTACTCTGAAAAAAGCGTCCTCTCTTAGTGGCTCTCTGGAAAATGTCACATCTGTAACTTCTTTAAATGTAACACCCTTCTCTTTCAGCAACCTCAGTGCTTGCTCTATCAGTTTCACGGCCTCTTTGAACTCTTCAATGGTGTAGCTTTCGAGGATCACTTTCAACCTCTTAATGCTTTCCACACATATCCCTCCTCTTCTCCACGTACTCCCTCACTGTATATAACCATTACGATAGTTGTGGCCACCATAATGGTTAAATACCTGACTGTGCACAGACACTGTTATGAAGAAGGCAAAAATATGGTCTAAGACATCCGACAAGCTGCTGATAGAGCTGCCGGAAATACCAGATGTGTGGCCGCTGGACAGAGACATAGTCTTCCCGTCGACTGCGGTGTGCGCTCTTGCGGTGCACATGGAGCTTGAGAAGGTGATAGGGTCAATCCCAGCGGACATCAACCAGCAGGGCGTGGTGCACGAGGAGTACAAGAAGCTGTTCGGTGTGGACAAAAAGGGTGCGGAGGAGATGGCCAACATCCCTGAGGAGACCTACAAAGATGTGGCTGAGAGGTACAAGGACATGGAGAAGCTGCTTGAGTCGCTCTGTGTCTTCAGGAGGCACAATGGTAAGCTGTCTGCTGTTAGCGGGATGGTACGATCGGCAATCGCGACGGCGACGAAGGTGCTCGGCATAGCGAGGAAGCTGACGCACATCAAGGACGCCGTGACTGTTGACCCTGAGATTTTCCCGTTCTACTACTTCGAGAACGACCCGAATAACTCTAAGGTCGAGCCAGTCACTGAGCCTGAGGTAATCGTCACGAGGACGATCCAGGTTGACTACCCGAAGAAGTCGATCATCGCCTACAACGAGGGGATCGGCTTCCCGAAGGACATGGGCGGCAGCGGCAAGCCTGTGCATCTGTTCTACTACATGTTCTCGACGAACGAGAACATAACAAAAGACATAAACCTCTTGCTGGGGAAGAAAACGAGTGAGAAGAAAGTCCCCACGTACATTGCTCTGCTCGAACACTGGCTGCACTTCCTCGGGTTCAGCACCGGAAGGCACCACGGGTTTGGTGTGATTAAGAAGATCGAGGTCGTGAGGGTGGTTTGATGACTACCATGTATAAGTGGGTAATTCTCGACGAGAAAGCCGTCAGCTCGCTGAAAGGGCTGATGGATCTCATAACTGCGTGGAAGAACAGCGAGGGGGAGGCTGTGAACCTCTACTTGCTGATTCCTGATGACATAAACAGGTACCCTATTGTGTTCATGGTCGACGCTTGTGACAAGGGCGGGATGGCTGCTATAAACGCAGACAATGTGGTCACTGTTGATGAGGAAAAGCTCAAGCTCTTGCTGTCCTTCGAGTCAAAGCACTTGACAGCGGTCAAGCTGAAGGAGCGCAAGATGAAGGGTCTGAATGAGAAATATCAATGTTTTGTGTAAGGAAAAGAGGTGAGATCTGTATGAGTGATAAGATTGATGAAACTACTAAGCGAAAAATCATAGAGGAATCTAGTATTGCTTTGTCCGTATTACCTATTGACAGATACTGTCCACTTCGGGATGACTCGTGCGACCACAAGTGTGTATTCTACAGAAACGGAGACTGCTTGATTGCAGCGGCACTGGAAAAAGTAATATCACTATCCTCTGAGGAAAAGGCTTCTGCAAAGGATATTATGGACATGATAAATGAAGCCATATCCAAGCGGCTAACGAGTTGAGGGGTGGTTTGATGCAGACTCCAAGCATAAACACATGCAAGAGCTGGCTGGAGCAAGTGGGATTCACAGTATTACGCGGTAACAGCGTGGAAGAAAGCTTCAGGGACTTCGTCGATAAGTGGGGCGAAGACAGAGTTCTCAGTGTCATGCTCAACTGGCTGAGGGCAAAACTCACAGAGCATAAAATAGTGGCGAGGATGAGCGACGACTGCACATTTCTGGAGACGGACTTCAAGTACCCCGACTGGGATCTGATCCCGATCGTGTTCGCAGATGGTGTGTTCTCTGACATGGGCGAATCATACAGCTACGCAAATGAGGGCGATTATCCAACTGAGCTCATAGACAAGTGGGGTCAGCACATAGCTCAGAAGCTCGGTGTGGGCTTTGATGGTGACTTCTATGTAAAAGAGCTGTCGAAAATCCCCGACTTGCTGACTGCTTGCATACTCATGAGCTATCTGCCGGAGTTTTACAAGGTGTTGAAAGAAGGGGGTGATACGATTTTTAAAACTCTTTTGATTGAAATTGCCCAAGAAGTAGAAAAACTAGATGGGTAGCAGTTAATAGAAACCTTTATCTCTTTTTTTCTCCAAATAGCCATTATGAACATTAAGGAAATCGCACTGGCCGCAGGGGCGGTTATAATCGCTGCGGATGTTCTGTCCGCGGCAGCTTACCGCGAGAAGGTGGATGTAATCCCGTTAGTGGCTGGAGGAGGTCTGATACTGTATGGTCTCTGGAAATAGCATCCTCGACCCTGCATTTATAAAGCAGCAGCTCGAAATGGCGTATGACACCATCGCGGCGAACGACGGGGAAGTCTCAATTGAAATAATAACGATTGACTTCAAGGGACAAGCGGGCGGAGAGACTATAATCGGAGGAGGTAAGGAGAAAATAACCATCTGGACAATCCCGCAAGCCTCTTGGGTTTGGCAGACTGTTCTGGCAGCCTACAGAGACCCGTGGACACAGATCCCATTCATCTACGATTATGTCAAGAAGAACAACTTGCTCAGGGAGATCTCAGACGGAGACGATGTGGTCAGAAAGGAGATCTGGGAGAAATTCAAGCAGCAGTGCCTTTCCTGGGGCTTTGCGAAGATATGGAATGTCATCGGGAAGTACTATGTACCTCCAGAGCCAGAACCTCAGCCCAAGCAAGTTCCAAAGCCGAAGCCTAAGCCAATCCACAAGAACAAGCCATTCATGGGCGGTCTCGCCATAACCATCGTGTCGATGATAATCGCATACCTCCACGCACACCTGCCAGCCCCGCTCGCCACGGCTGTGGCTGGCCTCGTGGTGATGGTTCTTGCAGCACTTGAGCACGTGGACTACAAGCAGCTTGAGAAGGAGATCGAAGAGTATTCGACATAAGACGAACCAAAACTATATATCCGACGAACACAACTGTACATCATGCACAGGTACCTCGTGGAGATCAGAGGGTTCCTTGAGGACGCTCCTGTACTGGTCTTGCCGAAGGGACTGGATGCAAAGGTGACTAAAGTAGAGTTCGTGGAAGAGGACTGACCCCAATATTTATTAACTTACCATACTATTTTTTCCATGGACTTCGTCGACCCGAAGGAATTTTCTGAGTGGCTTGAGAAAAGGGGTAAACCGTCTGCAGCGAGGCTATATTTCTTCGCGTCGAGGAACTTCCTTAACTTCCTGAAAGACAGGAAATACAACCTGAAAAACCTCTCTCCAGAGATTCTGCTTGAGTTCCTCAACACGTTCGGCAACCCTTACTCCCGCAACGCCCACCACGCGTGCCTGAAGTCCCTTTTTCTGTTCTTCAAGTCGATGGCACAGAGCCCCGAGGAGTCTTTCTACTGGGATAAGCTGATAGCAGAGGTGGACGCGATAAAGTACACCTCAGCCTCCCGCCCGATGGCTCAGGTAGTCGGCGGTAAGCTAAAGCTGAGGAAAATAGCCCTGTCTGAGCAGGGTGTGGCGAAGCTGTTCCAGAAGCTGATGAAGAGGTGCTACGAAAAGTCAGACTCCCCTAAGTTCCTCTCCTACGTCGCCTGTCTCACTGGGACAGTCCTCACATTCTACTTCGGTTGGAGGCCAGTGGAGGCGACTGTGAACTTCATGAGGTCTCTTGAGGAGGGGAAGGTGGACAGAAAAGAGAGGATAATGGTCATTCAAGGAGCGAAGACTCACAAGGACAGAATTCTCACATGGCATGAGTCAATCGATGTGCACCTAGACTGGTGGGAGTTCTTCGCGAAGAGGAAGAGGAAGAACAAAAACCCGTTTCTCTACTCGACGATAATAACGAGAAATCTCTACGGGATTACAGTCGAGGGAGTCAATGTCACGGCGAAGACGGGTAGGGAGACCGTTGTCACACACCTGCGAAAGAGGTTCATGAAAGAGATCGGGATGGACGAGCGATATATACTTCCGGATATAAGGCAGAAGCTGGTGGAGTGGTGGGTTGGCCACACGACCACACCCATCCAAGATGTCTATACAGATGAGGGTGAGTTCCTGTCAGACCTTAAAGTATTGGCCTGCAAGACCCATTACCTCCCTGAAATCCTGCAGAAGGTCAGGCCCGAGAAAGTGTATGAAATAGTGTAAAACCAAAAAGCTTAAGTTATCCCAGCCCCACAATAACCACCATGGTTAGAGCGAAGGAAATCAGGCCAGACAGAATATATTATCTGCAGGTACCTCTCCTCGGTGAGCATGTGCTCGAACTGCTGGAGAGAGCTGGGACAGACATTAAGTCAGAGGCCTTGCAGGTAGCTGTGGAACACTTCTTGAAGTGTCCGAGGGTTGGAAATGAACTTCGGGAGCAAAGTCTTCAGGCTTCTAAAGAAATACCAGCCGGTGACGATTAAGCGACTGCACACGCTCTACTGTAAGGAGTACGGCAGCAAGATGAGCTATGACTCCTTTAGACAGTCTTTCTGGAGGCTGGCGAACAAGGGGCTGTGCAGGGTGGTGAGACGGGAGAAAGCACAGATCGGGTTCAGGCACTACTACAGGATCAGGGTGAACGACGAGAGGGTGTGGGAGGATGTGTTCAGACAGGAGGTAACGCCGAAGAAGGAGGTCGCATGATGGAGGCGCTGGATGAAGGGTTCTCCCGCGAAGTTCTGAAAGTGCTTGATGAAGTATCAGAGAGGGCAGAAGAAATATTGAAACTAGCCAGACTACATCCAATAACTTCCAAAGACTTCGTGAGACTCACATACGGTAGTTTCAGGAGTTTCAGGAAGGCGATGATGAAATTTTTAAAGTATGGGATACAAGACCAAAGGTTGTACAAAGTGATGGCCATGCACCCTTTTTTGGAAGTAGCTTATGGTGTGCACATCTTGATCCCGCACATAAGAGTAAAGAAAAGACAAGACTATTATCTTTGGGAGGACTTTAACTTCCTCCACATGGTGGGTGCATACACTGATGATGACTTGGATAAATGGACTTGGTTATGGATAGATGGCAAGATCGATTACGCAGCAGTGGGTGATAAAGACATTCCGCCTAAGCATGTCAGTTAAAGCCATCTTGTTCGACGACTGGGAGAGCTATTTCCACACCCTCGCAGGGTTGTTAACTCCTTTTTTCCCGTACTTGTCTGTTATTTTCCTGACCTATGAGCTTGCGGAGTACGAAGTGAAAAGAGACCACTTCGTCGGCGACTTGTGCGAGTACTCGCTCGGGCTGTTTCTGTATTATACTGTTTTGGTCTTTGCCAGATTGGTAAGAGTTATATAGATGTTAGTTGTAACCACCATTATGGTTGTGTACCTGCTGAACAGTCTGGTAATGCCGTGCAGTGCTGACTACTTTGCCATGGAGTGCGAGAAAATAACGCTCGAAGAGGCGAAGGAGATTCTGTCGAATGGCTTCTACTCTGCAGTGGGTCATGTGGAGACTGCAAAGGCTCTGACGAAGCTCCTCGGGATGGCTGTGCCAGCACAGAGGAGAATCGTGGACATGGATGTGGGCGAACTGGCAGTGGCGACACAGTTCCTCGAAAGGATCCCAGAGGGTAAAATACTGACAGAGGGCGAGGTCATGGACATGTACAGGAGAGGAAAAATTGTGTTCAGGCTGATAAAGAGGGTGAAGTGAATGGGAATGAAAACGGCGGTAAAAGAGCTGGCTTTTTACACTGTGGTCGCCTTTCTGCTGTCCATACCACTGTGCTGGGTGCCTCTGATAATCACAGTGAATGCCTTTGGCTATTTCCTCGGCGGAATTCCACCGCTGGCAGTGATGGTCAAAATGTGTCTGCTCGCCTCTGCGGTATTCGTGGCGATATGCGTGGCTGTGATGTGGGGGCTCGTAAACAAGTCGGGGGTGTGACTCATGGGGTGCTGCGGGTATCTCATCCCTCCAGATAATCCAGAAGAGGTGTTGTTTTGCATAGGGTGCGGGATGACTGAGGTCGACTCTGAGGTCGTTCATGAGTTGCTGGACAAAATAGGCTACAAAAAGGTGGATCTGGGACATATAATCAGCAACCCTCTAACTGTAGAAGAGTACTACAACCATTTGCTGAAGAAGGCGAGGGAGTTCTTGGACAACCATGACTTCGAAAAGTGCGAATCGGTAGTAGTATCGCTTCAAGAACTGAAAAAGCACCTCGATTCGGGAGAATTCACACTGAAAGACAGGGTTTTAATCGAAATAATCTGTTAGGTGATGCGTATGGTCACAGTCCGCATCGAGCTCGACCCAGAAGACTTCGTGGAGCTGAAGAGGAGGGCTGAGGAAGAGGGGTATTACTCGGTCCCTGTGTTCGTGAAAAAGGTGGTGCTGAACTACTTGAGGAGGGAGGAGCCATGGTAGAGCTGCAAGTAGAGAAAAAGGAGCTGCAGTGGCTGCTCAGGGTGGCGAGAGATGTCAGGCAGGAGGTACTGCTCATAGCTAAAGACAACGCTCTCAGGTTCTCGCACACTGACCCGTCGAATGTTTACTATGTGCGGGCAAGTGTGGAGGCAGAGATCTATGAAGAGGGCAAATTCGTCGTTGACACCTACAGACTCTACGATGTCGTCTGCAAGATGAAGGGGCCAGTTATTGACATAGAGCTCGGGGATGTGCTGAAGTTCATCGACAGCGGAGAAAACGGCAGGGTGGTGTATAAAGCAGAAGTGATCGACCCGTCGTGGGCAAAGCCGACAAAGAGCCCGAAGCTCGACCTGCCAGTGACCTTCACGATCCGCGTGGAGGACTTGAGGGACGCAGTGAACAAGGCAGCAGCCCTTTCAGACGAAGCGGTGTTCGAAGCTGAGGACAGTGATATAAAGGTAATCAGCGAGGGAAACGGAGTAAGCATGATCTACACTCTAGATGTGGACTATGTGGGCGAGGAGTTCAAGGCGAGGTACAACGCGGAGATACTCTCCATGCTCGTGAAGCTGCTGAGGGGCGACATCGTGACTGTTAGCATTGGGACTAACCTTCCGGTGAGGCTGGAGTCCGAGCATGGAGATTATGTTGCCATGCTCGCACCCAGACTGGAGGGTGAGGTATGAGCGGTGAGAAGAACCTTATGCAGGAAATGAGGGGTTACAGGTACCTCGACTTCCCGCCCATCTGCCCGCTGAATGGCCAGCCGTGCAGGGGGATTACCTGCGGCTGGTGGTGCAAGAGGGCTGGGAAGTGCTCGATTGCCGTGATAGCTGATGAACTTGGTGGGAATGTCTGGAGGAGGTAATATGGGGAAGAAAGGGAAAAGGTGTGCTGCTTGTGTTATGGTCCCAATGAAGACGGGAGATAAGTTCACAATCGAGGTAGAGAAAACTGAAGACAGAGTGATTTACAAGATTGGCAACCAGTCATTTGAGTCGCCGATCCCGAAGTCGCTGGAGGCGAGGGTTGCAGTGAAGAAAGTGGGCGACTACATCTTGCAGGTGGCTGTGAAGGAAGTTGAAAAGAAGGACGAAAAGGACTCGAAATGATGGGAGCGGAAAATAAACACATTAAAATAGCAGAAGTTATTATATAATAATGATGAGATTAGACTAGATCAGATCGAATAATATTGACCGGATAACAGCAGACAAGAGTTCCGCTATCATATGTTCGCATATATGATGATACTCTATATTATTAGACAAACTGGATGTTACCGGAACAGATTGTAAAAGGTGGTATGGTGCTTCCTGTAATAATCGGGGTGACGGGAGCGATAAGCTCGGGAAAAACGACTCTGGTGAGCGAGCTGAGGAAAGAACTCCCGTACAAGACCACAGTGTACTGTGAGGTCGCTCAAGCTTTGCTCGACGAGATTAGTGTTATGGCTGAGAAACTCTATCACACGCCAGAGATCGTGGACTTCGAGAGAGATGTTCTGGCGAAGATGCTCTCGGTAGAAGAGGAGGCTGCGAAGGCCAACGCGGAGGTCGTGCTGCTCGACAGGGTAATCTATGACTGGCTGTACTTCGCAACACGCTACGCTGCACAGTTTGCCCACGTGAAGCAAGATGAGTTCAGGGAGATGATAGATATATACACTGAGGCAGCAGCGAGGAGGCGGTACGACGGGATAATCTTCTGCAGGCCGGTGGACGACCCTCTGGTGGACAAGGTGGAACAGATGGTGCAGGACAAGGTGATTGAGGGCATTGTGGCGACGGTAAGAGGAGTGCCAAAGATCTATGTGAGCGGGACGGTGGAGGAGCGAGTCAGGCAGGCAGTGGACTTTGTTGAAGCTGTCGTGAGGAGGGCTAAATGTCTGAGATCCAGATAGGCGATACAAGGATTGACATAAGAGGAAGCACAGTTGTCAGAATCGAAGAGTACGCAAGGCAGAGGAAGTTTGATGTCTCTGGAAAAGATGAGACTGTCATAATTCAGTGCAAGCTAGGGGAATTCATTGATTTGCTGAAAGGTCTGACCATGAGGATGCTGGCGTGGAACCAGTTCATGGTGTGCATGGAGCTGTGCAGCATCCTCGAGGACATCCGCCTGATGATCGTGTGCGGGTCACCTGAAAAACTTGATGAGACTGTCTCAGTATACCTTCACAAGGAGGTTAGGGTGTAACTATGCGGAGTAAATACTCTGAAAACCCAGATCTCTTGCTGGAGAAAATCAGGGAGATTGCTGGGAAGAGTGGAAAAGTCCCGCTGTCTTCTCTCCGTTATAATGTTGTGATCACACGCTGGGCTTTGCTCGAAATCCTCAAGAAACTGCAGAAGGAGGGCAAAGTAGAGATCGTGAGGGAGCACGGGTCGTTGTTTGTTAAATTGGTTGAATAATATATTTTCAATTTTATAAAATTGAGAGATGGAGGGTGTGAGATGCAGGATGTGGAGTTTGAGAGGTTTAGCATAGCGGTGGTCGGGAAAGTAGCCGACTCGAAGGCCGTGGAGAAGATAAGAGGGGTTGCAGAGCTCGTGGACGGAGATGTGGTCTATGTGCTGCCCGACTCAGCGACAGTCAACAGGGTGACGGCAAAGCTGACGGCGAGCTTGGATGAGCAGATATTTGAGAAAGTGGTGCCTCTCTTGGCCACTGACGGTGTGGAGCCGCTTGAGACCCAGCTCGATGTAGTGAACGCGGCGGGGATGGACAAGGTGGCGGTGGACTTCTACGCTGTGGACCCTTTCACGACGATCCCCGTGCTGGTGAAGGCGGGGTTTGACAGGGTGCTGACATTTCAGACCGTGCATGTGTTCTCGAGGAGCAAGGGCGCCCCAGCGAGCGAAGTGCTGGGCGGGATGAGTGCGATGCTGAAAGGGATTATGAGGGGGATGCAGAGATGACTGAGTTCATTTATGTGGGCAACGTGGGTAGAGCGACAGAGGACTCTCCGTTCTTTGATGTACCAGTTACAAACAGGAACTACAGACCTTGGTTTGGTAATCAGATGCGGAAAGCTCTTGAAAAGACTGCAGAGTTCTACATTCCAGTTAAACCAGTTAGGTGGTTCTTTGATGATAGGTTAGGGCATGTGTCCATCGATACGCTCGGAAAATGGGCTTGGAGGTACTGTAAGATTGAGTACTTCGATAGATTCATCAGAGTACACTATCCTCATGAATGCGACTATGAAATCATTAGCACGCTGAAGAGGATGTTTACTAACGCTGAGCGGGTGTTGGAGCCATTGTGATAGGGGGAGGAAAATGTGGGTGTTGTTCAGCAAGGCCGTGTCTGCGCTGGAGTAGAGTTTAGAGGAGATAATATTCCTGACCGGATAATAAAATACTGTGGGCAGTATATTATCAAGCGTTTATTATATTTTTAGTAGATAAAAATTAGTGCAGTTAGATAAAACTAATTTTATAAAATTTGTGAATAAAAATGTGTAAGCAACTTCATCTATCTAATTTTCAAGAAAAAATTAAGACTTAAAAGTAAAATAAAACTGCTGAAGGATAGTTTGACTGTATTTTTGTACTGTGTTATATGCATTCTTAAACGTTAATGCTGTCTTCCATTTTCTTCCTTTGTATTTTATAGTGTTATATTTGTTTCTTAAAAGTACTATTAGTTTATGCTCAGTCACAGTTATTTGTATGTCAAATGATTCAAAGACGTACTGCGATTCTATGTAAAAGCTATTTGTGCTCGGGTATTTGACTATTGTAACTCTAGCAACTGCAGACTTTAAGAAGTCTATTAGCTCATCACTGTTTTCTAAAGTTTGTTTGAGCTCAAGTGATATGTTGTGTAGTTCTTGTCTACTTTCTGCTTGTTCTAAGTTCTTTATTAATTCTCTCCACATTCGTCTCACCTCTTTCTCATCACTATTATTGCGCTGTTATTTAAGCTTTTTGGTTAGTTAATGTAGATTAACTAACTTACAACGTTGTCAAATCGAAAGAGTTAAATAACAATGATGAGTAAAAAAGTAAAGAGGTGGGAAAATGCAAATAGCAAAAAATGAAGTGCACGAGCTGCTGCGCAACACGCTGCAGCAGCTCAAGGAAGTCTATTCTGTAGAAGTTGAAGAGCTAAAAACGAGAATAAAAGTAAAAGTGACTTATCAGCACAGCGACAGCGAAATATTACTAGCAAACTTTAACATCAAGAAGACTGCAAAAGCAATGCAGCAGCTCATCGACAAGTTGAGCGCACTCTACGCTATCAGCGAAGACATCGAGCACTTCTTCAAGCTCTGTGATGCACTTGACTGCAGAGTTACTCAGAGCGAGTACACACGCACGATCAAAGTAACACAGCGCTACGATGTACCAAATCTCAAGAACTTCGTCAACGCTGATGTTGCTAGTGTGTCAACGACAACTCTCAGAGCTGAAGCAACACAGAGACTCAAAGAGCTGAGAGATCTCTCTGAGCTCTGCACGATCGAATTCAGCAATGACATGATCGACATAAAGTCATTCTACAGCGCTCTCGAAACATTGAAGTCTTTGAAGCAGAACTATACAGAGCACAGACAGACATTCAACGCAGTGCTTAAGACAGTCGCTCAGTTTGTCAGAGCAGCGAACAAGCTCACTACAAGAGATAACGCAGAATACTTGAGACAGAGAAAGTTAGCAAAACAGAGAGAAATTGAAGCACTTAAGAACGCTGACTATGATAATGTCAGCGATGAGACACTCAAGAAGTTTCTCAAAAAGACTTTCTATGATCTTCGCAATGAGAGTCTGCTGATTCTCGACAAGAGCAGCAAGCACAGAGCAGTTTGCGTAGCTGAGCTAGTGTACGACAGATACTATAACCCGCCGTCGCTCATGATTGCAAGAATCTATCTATGCGGCATCGATGACAATGAAGAGGCGTGGATTCACACTGTGCTCGACTTTCTCAGCGAACCGCCGTATGAGCCAGCTTCAATCGAAAACTGGAAGGGCTACACTGTAGAACGAGCGATGGCGAGGATATTCAACACATCTTCTGATGTCGTCAAAGCATCGCGCAGACAAGGAGACATACTGATCACGAGAGTCTCTTCTGATGCTGATGCATTGTTGATCGAAGACGGAGAGTATACATTCAGCTATGTTTACGATGATCTCGATCAGTTCAGAAACTACTTCGATTTCGTTGAAGAGACGACTGAGTACGACATAGCAGCATCACACACACTCAAGAGCTCTAAAGCTTTCAAAGTGTACAAGCACTACAAGCACAGCAATCTAACACTCGTAGAGCTGACAGCAGACGCTGTGCTTGAGCACCCGTCACACAAACCAATCAAGCTCGAAAAATCGACATATGTCTTCAATCAGAGCAGAGTTGCTCAAGACTACGATTGACTAACACAAAGTGATCACTATGAGACTCTTAATCCCTTTTTCTTTTTCAGAAATTGCACTAAGAGACATCGAATTCCTCTTCGAGAACTGCAGCGACCTCCACTTCGACGCCGACAAGCAAGCGATAGTCATCGAGAACCCCAGCCCGCTTCTGCTTGAAGAGCTGCAGAACCGCGGGCTTGAGCTTTAATCTTCTTTTTCCCCCTGAAACCCCGTCCTCTCATGGGAGGCAGGGCAGGAGGAAAAAGGAGGTGAGGTAATGGCAGTAGTGATGGAAAGAGTGGGCAACAAAATCTACATAAATGTAGATAAACCAGAAGAGCTGGAGGCTGTAAAAAACTTCTTCAGAACATTTCTGATGACTGACAGAATTCGTTTCAGACGTGATGATGGATACTATTTCGATCTGCATACTACAAACAGGGAAAACATATGTAAGCTGCTGAAGGTGCTTGAGAACAGCAACAGCACTGAAATCGTCGTAGAGGTGGACGAATGAAACTCGAACTCGTAAAAGTGTCAATAATACGTGAGTTGGCAGTACTGCATGATAATGGCAAGAGTGCCCACCATATCGTTTCCCTGAAGAACGAAGATTCTACTCTCCGAAAAATGTAACAAAGAGGTGGAAGACAGTCATAATAGAATACTGAGAGTGTGAGACCATGCTATTCGACGATGAAATAACCCCTGAGCTTGAAGAGCAGTTCGAGCAGCTCTGCAACACCGACCCGTTCCAGCTCATCGACCACATAGCGCCCGAGCTCGAAGGATACCGCGACCTGAAGCTCTCTGTTCTCCTAATCCTCCTCACGCCCAGAGACCTCACACCAACCCAGCGCGACCGGCTCCACTTGCTGATGTACGGGAAGCCAGGAACCGGAAAGACTGTCATCCTCCGCTGGCTGCACAGAACATTCAACGCCGAATACTTAACCCATGACACCACGAAAGCCTCACTCAAGGGAGATGCCCGCCGCAAGGACCTCGGAGTCCAGATACTCCAGCGTGCCCACGGGCGCATAGTGTGCTTCGATGAGTTCTCCATGCTCAAGGACCGCGAAGAGCTGAGAGACGCTATGGAGGACGGGTTCTACAAGATCACCAAGGCAGGGAGGGAACAAGTCTTCCCCGCGGAGATAAGGGTGGTGGCAGCGACCAACGAGGTCAAGTTGAGCGATGCCATGCAGGACAGGTTTGACCTCACACATGAGATGCTAGAACCGACCCCAGACCTCTCCACCAGAGTCGCCAAGCGCCTCACCCGCATCTACGCCGGACTTGTGCCCGACCAGACCTCATTCATCAAGCAGTTCGTGGAGTGGGCAAACGACTTCGAGCCACGCATCCCGCACGACATGCTCAGCGACTTCGACAAGGTCTGGGAGCTCTACTTCGACCTCACTGGGAGAGGATGGAGCGGGAGAAGGATAGCCAGTGTCCTGAGAATTGCCAGAGCCCTCGCAAGACTGCACCACCGCGATGTGCTACCCGAGGACATTATCATGGCCATCCGCATCAAGGACCCAATGAGCGAGCACGACTTGAAGAGGCTGCAGAGGTTGATTGAGCGGGTTTGAGATTTTATTTCCAGTAAATATAATACTATTTCTATTTTTTACACCGAATTATATATCCCGTACATGCTACCACCATTACCACAACTATTATATTCTGAAAATGCTCACTATTAACCATGTACACTTGGCCCAGCACGTACCTTGATATAGCATCCATAGACTACCGCGATGGCACAGCACGAATGGGAGTCTCACAACTCTTTCAGACACAATGACTCCACACTTCTATAATCTGTCTTAGCCTTGCGTAGGTTCTGCGCTTGTCTGCACACTCCTTTGTTAGCTCCTTTGGAATTCTCAAAACTACCTTTCCCTCTCTTATAGATATTGTCAGTTTGGGCTTTTCAGATGTCATAATTTACCTTGAGTAAAACTCTTTTATCAACCTTTCTATCTCACTCTTTGGGAGGTTCAAGGCCTTCAAGAAGTTTCTGATCAGTTTTTCTTGTGTTTCTGTGTCGACATCCCACAGCGACGGTGCAACAAAGACAACTTCGCCGCTACTACATTCATCACACCAGACTAAAGGCGTCTCCATTAGCTTCTTACACTTGGGACAGTAATATACTGGAAAGTCGCCTCTGGCCATTATCCCTCCTCCCCTAGGTAGAAGCTCTCCGTAGACGGACCACCCAGCAAGATGTCGGAGATTACTTTCTTCAAGTGCTCTGCTGTGTGCTCTGGCAGATACACACCTCTCGGACAAGTCACATCTGGGATTCCGAGCTCTTCGAGGACACTCTCCAGAGGAATGTTTCTGATTTCGTTCCTCAATTCGAGCGGCTTGCAGTAAATGCAGATCTTGTCACCGCACACGATCACCCGCACATCATTGCGAAGAGCCTTTTTGAGAACTCTGCTAAGTGCACTCGCAAGGGCAGCTCTAGCCTCTCTAATCCCGTACTTGTCCTCTCCGCCCGCCGAACGCAATCTTCAGCATCTCACACTCTACATTGCCCCCACAGTTAATCTGTGCAAAAGCCTTGCGCATCTTATACTGTCTGAGGGCTCGTGCAAGAGTGCTTGGTACCCTGCTGATTGCTCGCCCCTCTTTTTATAACTATGTCCCCTATGTTTCCCGGCCTTATGTTAAAGAGAGCCATGGTCTTATCTGTCTACCTAATAATATTTATTATTTCCGAATATCGTCTCTCGAGCTCACTCTCTGGCGTACCTCTCTTGATAGATCTTCCACGCCTCCTCATACGCACCGTAGAAGAATACCGGCACCATCCCTATTCCTCTCTGGTACTCGAACAGCACATCCCCGTTGGGGCAGTAGTAGTACTTACCCTCGTACTTCTCACAAGTCAGCAGGTGTGCACTGTGACACCTGGGGCAAATCCCGTCCTTGAGCGGGTGTTCGAGGATCTCATCCCTTATCCTGAACCACCGTGCAATCCTCTCCATCGCCGTAAGGGCCGCTTTGAGTGAGAACTCATCCTCTGGATGCTCCAGTGTGTTAATCAGAGCGATTGGAGTCTTCAGGAGGTATTCTACAGTCTCCTCGAAGACCTGACTCTTTGCGTTCCCGAGTAATACGTTCTTCAGCGCGTTCTCAAGTGAGGTAGAGATGGTCTCTTCTATTTCTCTCGTGATTTCTTCTTTGAGCTTGTCCAGAAACTCAGCAAGCTCCTCAGATACTGTTCCACCCTTTTTTTCACCAGTAAGAGATACTACCTGTTCCACTGCAGCTTCGATTGAGAGCTTGCCATTAGATACGAGCCTCGAGAGGTCTTTCAGGTAATCTTTTGATGACTTTATAATCTGCTTCGCCTGCTCAACAGAGTACCCTCTTGCGAGCAGTGCCCCAAAAACAGCAGACTCCAGGACCTTGTATGCCTCTTTTTCGTCCATAATAGCAGTGTGTCAAAAAAAAGGTAAAAAGTTTTGCAAAGAAAAAAGGAGGTTACTCGACGAGGGCGAGAGCCTCTTCCTTAGACTCAACAGGTGTGCTACCGTAAGCAACCTTGAGCCAGTCTGTAGCAGAGATTGGTTCCCCAGCCTTCTCAGGCTTGTAATCTGCAGCTTTAAGAGCTTCCTTCATGTGGTTACTAAGGCACTTCGTGAATCCTCTCCAGTCCAGCCCAGCACACTGAACTGCTGGATGACTCTTCTTCCCCCTCTGCAGTACAAGTGCGGCATTGACTTCTCTAACCTTCTTAGACCTCCTCATAACACCTGGAACCCTCGAAAGCAGCCTACCAGCCCTGATGTAGAACTTCAGAACACCTCCAAGCACCTTGCTCTTACCTCTCGTCCTGTGTGGGTTGGAAATGTCGGTAGTGACATATCTCGTTTTGGTTATGGTAATAGTCTTGCCATCCACTTCCCTCTCGTACTTAACCACATACTTCGCCATGTTAGATACTGCACTCAGAACATATAAATACCTTTATCATGTCAGATATGTCATGGAAGTCAGATTTGTCAAACCTGATGACATAAGGCTGAAGATAAAACACCGGATGCGTTATGATGAAGTTCTATCTCAAATGGCTAGAGGCTTCGTCATGCTGATCAAGTGCGACAGAAAAAAGGCCAGCTACATAAAAGACATGTTGAACAAACACGCGAAAAAGATGTTTGGCAAGGGTATATCAGTCGAGCACTCCCAGGCCATCTTCAACGACGAAATGTACTACGCGTTCTTCCTCGTTGAGACCGTTGATGTCAGTCCAGAATGAGCGTGTATTCATCCTCCTCTGGGTTGTACTTCACTCTGAGTACTTTAAATGACCCGTCCTTCTTTTTCTCAAGAATGGCTGGCGGCTTTACACCGAACTTGTCAGCGAACTTCATACCCTCTTTGGACTCATAGAACAGTACTTTCACATCCCCCTCTCTCAGCTCATTTATCAGCAGCCCTATCGCCTCGACGGTGTGCTTGTCCACAAGAACGTAGTATCTGGCGAATTCCCCTCTCAGTCTCTTTTCAATTCTGCTGTTTATTGATCGCTTAAGCCGCCCTCTCTCCAGTTGTTCCCTCTTGACATCACTCTTCTGTGTCTCTGCCACACTCATCGAGCTCCCTCCACGCCATCCTGATTGCCCTCGCAAGTGGCTCACCCTGCATCAACCACCAGAGTGCTCTGCACGCACAATATGCCTTCTGAGCTCTGGTGCTGTTGCATATGCACTCAGTCAGGCCGTCCTTCGTCAGTTCGGGGCATTTACCACTCTTTATCTTTTCTCGCCCCTCCTCGTCCACCCCGAACACAGTACAGATGATATCTATCGTATCTGCTTGGCACTCACTCATCATCACATTGAAAGCCTCAATCACAGACACCATGCACTTGTCTGGCTTTCCCCACTCTGGTAGCTGTGGGGCTTCTTTCTCTTGATATATCAGGTCATCCACATTCACACAACAACCCCCCTCTCTCTGCACCTCTTTCTGAGGTCTCTCCACGCACGATCCAAGTAGTCTTTCCACTTAGACAAGTTGCCAGTCTTCAAAGCCAGAACAGTCCTGTAGTACACCCACTCTTTCTGCTTCTCAAAGTCCTTGCACACTTCTTCGCTGAATGACTCCACTACCTCTCTCGCTTTGCTTGGATCGACTTCCCCAGACACTCCAAGCAAGTCTGCGAGGACTTCGTAAAACCTGTCCTCACAGTTTTCCTTGATTACCTCCATCGCTACTCTGAGGGCAAGCGAGCATGAGCTCATTGTTTTCCCTCACTTTTAGACTACTATCCCAATCCTGGCGCACTTCTCTTTGAGTTCCCTCCATGCCTGCTTGAATGCTTCGTGCATTGTCATCCCTGACTCAGCCAGCTCAATCCCCTTGCACGCTATCCAGCGCATTCTAGCTCTGAAGTCTTCACATGTTGCAGCCGTGAAGTTCTGCAAGGCCTCAGCACACTTGCTCGATGGAGGCTTGAGCTCTTTTATCTCCGGTTCTTCAAACCCGAGAAGAGAAAGGTAGTGGTCATACGCCGCATCTTTCCCGCATGTGTCCTCTATCAGCTCCATGGCAACTTTATGGGCAATGGAACAGATCTTGCTACGGGTATCAGTCTTCTCAGCCATAATAACCACTTAACCGTAATTAATAAAAAAGTTACTCATCTAACCGCTCAAGAACCCACTGGAGGGCGTCCATGTACCCTTGCATCCACCCGAGCTTGTAGTTCCTCTTCCCTGGGGATACTGCCAAGTACTGCTCGCGGATCATCTTTATCTCCGCGAGCTTTCTCAGAACAGCCTCTCTATCGAGCGGCATCCCCTCAGTCCCGCCTCATGAGTAGATATCCAACAGCAACTGCCACCACCACAGCGGCACCGAACAGTATAAGGTCCACAGGGATTTCCTGCTTCTCTTGTGGCCAGTACGGCTTAACAATGTTCTCAGTGTCTATCGTGACACACGGCGTGTTTGCAGCCCCAACTATGCACACCTTGTGCTGACCCGTGCTGAGGTCGATGTATATCGTGTTCATCCCCTCTGACAGCTCGGTGCTGAGCAGTTCTGTCCCGTTGTCAGTCACCTTTACCCTGATATTCCCCGTGCTGTACACATTAAGCTGAACCGTGCAACCTCCACTGTGGTACTTCGTTACGATCTCCCAGGACTCTATGGTAACATGCACTTCCTCTTTAGGAGGAACCTTCTCCGACCCGCACGAGGTGTACTTTATCTCCCCGTTCTGCACGACAGCACACACCCTGAAGTACTCTGAGTAGAACTTTATACTGCTTATTTTACCTATGTACAGCAGTTGAGTGATTTCCCCAGTCCTTTTCACCGGAATCGTTATCGGCAGGTGCACAGACCCGTTTATAATCAGTGTCGCCTTGTCATCTTTGCTCTTTCCATCGCTATGATAGACAGCCTCAAGAGCGTAGTTCCCGTCCCCCTGCGGGACGAGCCTGAACTTCACGAACCTGAACACAGTATCACCTCAAACTGGGTTTACACACACGACCATCTTTTTATCAACTGTCAGAGAGACTTTATTTATCCTTTTCTTAACTTGAATCTTTTTGACACTCTTACCAACTATTAACGCATTGTCTGCAGTAACTTTGAAAACAACTTTAGACTTGTCGATCGTTCTCTAGAGTTTATTCAGATGGCTGTGGCGATATATTTTCCATTTTTGTATATTACTATTCCTGCAAATACGCACACTTTATGTTCGACATCACGCACATTGCTAAATACTATTTTTCTCGTTCCATTAATAGTATATACATATCTCTTATTGTCCACAAATATAGTAACATGCATATTGGAGTCTGTTTTTATTGTTATGGTTAATGGTTTTAGATGATCAACTTGGGCTTCAAGTATTCTATATATTCTAGCAGTTATTGGTTGGCGAAAGGCAGGTAATCTAACTTTTCCACATAATATTACTTCAACATCACCATCATATGGTCCATAAATCATACTTCCACCAATATTTGCATAATGAGCGTGCATGACTAGTTTATTGTTAACAATTATTTTTTGGTCAACATCATATGGACCATATGACGGATATTCAAAATATATTACACTAGAGACACATTTATATTGTACACTATTGCACTCCTTTTTCAATATTATTTTTCCTGTCTTTGGGTTTATTGTAAATACGGGTGCCTTCAACTCGATCATGCTATCTCACCCCTATCTCATCACCTTAGGCTGTCTCCCAATATAATCTTCACAGCCGTATGTACCACCTCTTTGAGCAGACCCACGACTTGGGTGCTAGCTGTGACCCTGCCTTAACGAGAGCAATCGCCACGAACGGGTAGTTCACTGGTAGATCAAAGCACACCCTTACCTTCTTCCCTTTCACCAGTGATATAGTCTTCGAAGCGTACAGCTTGTAAAGCTCATCAGGGTCATCGTGTGTCGCCACATACAGCCCTATGTGCACCCCCGACACTCCGCCAGTCTCGCACTCGCCGAGCCAGAAGTCACTGCACACCTTGCCCCCATATATATTGCAGTCAGATGATAGCACTTCAATCACATACGGGTTTGGCTTACCCTGCTGAGGGCAGACCACGAGGAGCTCTTTGGGGTAGTCTCTGTGCCACTCGTACCCTTTGTACTCCACACTAACGCTTATGTCCACATAGAACTGATCTCTCCCCTTGCAGATGTCGCACGGGATCTCTGTCCCGAGCTGCACCCACGCTATATCCTTTTCTTTTGGCTGGTTCTTTGGAATATACTTGGTGATAGTCTTTGACCACCCAGTGTGCGGGTCTCTGAACACAGCAGTTACTTTAGCCCCCTCTGCTGGATAATACTTGTAGTACTTAGACCACGGGTTGTCGCTTCCGTGAGGTCTCGGGCGGGAGGTGTCATACACTCTGACTTCAAACCCTCTGTAAACACCGCACGATCCGCCCCAGTTCGTGTAAGGAGGGTTCACCTTTGGAAGTCCAACGAACACCTGAATGCTCACAGCTCATCGCCTCGACAGGTACAGCCCGAGCAGTGCGATTACACCTACCGCCGCTCCAATTTCGAGGTACTCTGTTGGGATGCCGAACACCTCTTCTTTACTAGGGGATTTTGGGTGTGCTGGCTGTGACGGCTTCTTTTCAAGATTGACAGTTATGCACGGCATGGAGATCACCAATAATGATTGTTCATTTGAATCTATTTAAATATTTAGCCTACCCGTCACTAGGCATCGCTGCGAGGGTGACTATACTTACTACAAATATTACGGCGATTCCGATTATGGCGAGGTCTTTGTCATCCGTAAAACTAGTTAGTGGAAGAAATATTTAAATTAATCTGGCATTACTATTGCATTTATGTGGAAAGTGTATTTACCGTTCTGAACTTCCAGTCCGTGGATTTTTACCCAAGCTTTGTACACTTTGTGGGACTTACAGAACTCAACGCTCCAGCAGCGAAAATCTGTCTCAGACATCTGTGAGCATACATATACTGTCGAAACTGGTTTTTCGAACTCAGATCTTATGAAGTACACACCGTTGCCCTCAATCGTTTCGGACTCGGCTTTTACTGTTTTTACATCTGGGTTACGTAAGAGCAAGATAGGGTATCCTTTGGCTGGTGTCCCTGTAACCTCATAGCCAACAGACTGTGTGTTTAACACCTTACCGAATCGGGTGTAGTATGTCATCAGAATATCGTGAACATGCGTAACATCTACATTTACCGTCACGCCCGCCTTCTTCGCAAGCATCTGTACAGCATTAGATAGATTCAATACTGTTTCGCACAACTGCTTTATCTGCACATCTCTTGGAGATGGTGATGGTGGTAGTTCTAGGAATACTGGTATTTCTTTTATTACTTCCTCCATTTTGTGTGTTCTGCAATCGTACACGAGGCACTTTACTTTCCTCTTCATGATATCACCTATAATTTTGTCTTGAACAAGAGTATATTCCAACCTATGTTAAGTGCAGATGCTGTGGATATTGTGATTGAAGTTATCTCCGCTGACTTAATCCAACCGCCAGCAACTACATTCAGAGATGGTATTGTTGGTTGAGTGGTTGTGGCAATGACAGGCACATATGTTGTCGTCCCAGCTGTTAAACCCGCCGCATATATCAGACAGTTTATGAGAACGACTCCATTTGCAGGGATTCCTCCAATCGCTAAAAACCCTCTATTTGTTGTACCTCCAAACGCTTGTGAGTTCGTTCCAGTCGTACCAGCAGCATCATAAAAGTAATTAAATGCATAATTTGTCCCAGAATAATCGCCATTAAATTTCAGATAGAGGTAGCCTGATCCGGTAGTGTTTGAGTTTGTTGCTGCAATCACAAGCAAGTAAACTTTGTCTGTGTCGCCAGTTAGTCCCGTTAAATCCACACTATTTGTGCTTGTATCTATTTCTGCGATCTTCTCCCAAGCGAAGCCAAAGCTCAGCTGGCTTGCTGGGATAAGTGGTAGATTTGTTAAAGGAACTTGTCCAGCGGTATTGAGAACGAGAACATCTCCTGCTGCAGTGCCAGGCGCGTGACCACCCACAGTATCTGCGTCAGCCGCTTTATCTACTACACCGTCAAGATTAGCATCATACTTGATGTTTAGTGCCCCTGTACTCCTCAGATATTCCACAATGTCCTGAATCGTAAGCGTTCCTTGTGGAGGGACTCTCAACCTCATTCAACCACCCCCGCGACCGACACCAGTCTCTCAAACAGTGAGTGTGGAATATGGACGCCAAAAGCAAGGACATGGCCCTTCTCACACCTACAGATGATGTCCACCCTGTACTCCCCATGCCTGCGGATGAACGGGTTGACGGCGTTAACCTTTGCAGTTGATCCGCACCAGCACCCGACTTCTCTCCTCTTCAGCTTGTCGCCGTCGAACCAGTAGTCCAAACCGATCATCTTGCTCGTCCCGTCCGTAACCGTGTCGGGTAGAATAATGTGCTTCCCCAGCAGAGAGTACTCATACGAGTTGTAAGGTGCATCCCATACTGACTCTGTTTCGACTGGTCGCATGTTGTTGACACAAGCACAGTTGTCGCACTTGTAGATGATGTGAACCTTGCTCGGCTGCATGGTGTCTTTACGCCTGATCTCCTTGAACCAAAGCTTCTCGCAACCACAGATATGGCATTTCCACTCTTTTACCGTTCTGGCTGCCCTCACGACATTTTCGATCATATTAGCGCCTCCTGAACAGCCTGAGCACTCCTGTGACCGTCGCACCAGCAGCAACATCGATCTCAAGGTTTATCGCGTCATTTGCCAAGAGAGGTAACCCGTCAAACACATACCACGCGTTGGCTGCCAGAGCGTTTCCGTGGTTTAGTAAGTAGCTGTAGGTATTGATCCCAGATGTGACAACAAGCTTCACCGAGGTAGCAGCGTTAATCGCGAGGACGAGGGAATATTCTGCTGTTTCATCGACTGTGATGGCGCTTGAGAATGCTGATATATACGCTGCAGCCGTCCCGCTGTTTGTTACATCAATTGAATAGTCACCGACATGGTCCAGAAACAAGAAAGAAGACTTAACCGTTGCATCTTTGGCCAAGCCGACATCATCGGCGTTTACCCCCACAAGCAAGTTGTTATTTGAGTCAAACTGTAGTTTGTCTGTTTGGTCTTTTATTGCTTCTACAGTTGCTTCTTTTGCTAGCCCAGCACTGTCCACCTCTGTCGCAACTTTTAGATTGCCATTTTCATCAAAAGATAACTGAATTATCTTCGGTGTTATCTCGGACCTGTTAATACCATCCATAACTTCCCTCGTCGTCACCTTATCCACCTCGCTACAGCAATACCCGCGACCAAACCAATCAGTCCAGCTATCACGAGAGTTCCAGTGCTGAGCTCAGGTATTTCAACCTGATTTTTACCGACCCCCTCCCCTTCTTTCGGCTCTTTAACTGGAGTCTTGGACATTTCATGGATTATCCCTGTTCTCCTGATTCTAATGGTAGTGTTTGGCTCACCCTTGAACCACACAAATGGTTTCTCTGATGGGATAATCACATCCAGACACGATGGTATGTACATGAACTCACCTGTGTCACTCAAACTGCTGGAAAGAATGAGATAGGCATCTGCGTTCACGGGCTGCACACACGCAAGGATCTCGACATCTTTACCAAGTCCTTTAAGGTCGAGATACGGAGACTCGCACGATGGCATCATTTTTATGTAGATATACTCTTCATCAGCAGTTACCTTGCATGAATTATTTGGCTTTTTCAAATACTTGAGCAAGTCAACTTTCTCAACCATTCCGACCACCCACGAAGAGGACTATGACTGATCCAACCAATAAACCTATCGCCGCCGCTTCGACGGGTGTTATTGAGATAAACTCTTCCTTCTTCTTGCTTGGCTGGCTCGGCTTCGGCTTTGGAGAAGTACCTTCCACACTCACAACCCATCCACCGTCAGTCCCAACGATCTCAGTCTTGTACAAAGCCCTCAGCACTGGGTGACAGTACTCCTCAGCGGTGAAGCTCAGATGGATGTTGCTTCCTTCAGTAACATGAACCGTTTTCTCAGCGAGGACTTTATCGTTATACTCATCATAAAGCTCGAATGTTATGTTTGCCGGAACAGATGATACTGCAGTTGAAGTGACTTCAACCGTGTCTCCAGCGTCCACCTTAACAGTCGAGTTTGGGTGATAGGTCTTACCTTTGTACACCAGCTTGCTGTTGTAGAACTTCACAGAAGGAAGCTTTTCCACCCTGACGCTGAACCTACCGCTCCAAACGAGTATCGACTCTGAGCTGTCAGGAGGAGAGTAGTACACATTTATTTTCACATACCCGCTCTTCGGGTATTTCAGTGTGAATGCTGGCCTCATGCAGCTACCAGCCTGCAAACCGTGGCCTTTTGCCAGCAACCAGTCATTGCACACCGGATTACCGTTCTCATCAAGGAGGTTCAGTACAACATCCCAAAACCCGCTCTTGTGAGCACACACCATCACTGTCAGCATGAACTCTTCATCAGGCGAGACCGTTATCCCGTTGTAGTACATCTTGTCCGATCCCTGCTTCACTGCCCACACTGTAACTGTCGCCTCTCCACTCATATTATCCCCACCTTGTGGAACAGGTCAACCATCACGAGTATGATGAACGTGGCCAGTGCCGAAATCGCTGCCCTGTACATCTTGTCCCTCGTCTTCAGCACATCGATGTCCGACTGGTGCTCCTCCAGCCTCTTTTCAATGCGCTCCATGCGTTTGTTGGCCTCAGCAATTTGCTTTGAAAGGTCGCTGAAGTATGAGTTGAGCTGCAAGGCGATCTGGTCGAGTTTACCCTTAACCTCTCCCACGAGTAGATACAAGTCCTTTTTATCGTTTCTGTCATCCAACTCAGACCCCCCTCAGCACATGCATTTTCTCAGCAAGGGCTTTCTCAATCGCCATTGCCATGAGGGAGATTTCAGCCTCAAGAGCTTTATCGAAGTCGATCTCATAGGAGTAACCCTCAAGCGTGCACTGGACTGGCTGTCCGTAGTTCGCCTCTGCTGTGCTGTCCCCCACTTCAGTTATATCGGGGTACTTTATCCTGACCTCATAGTTCTCAAAGATTGGGAGCTGACCGCCCATGAAGTCCGCCGTAACAGTGTAAACACCATTCTCGGGGTCGTACCTGTCGCACCTGAACTGGCCAATCTGGTTCCCGTAGTACTCAAAGTAGAGCATCCTCGCCGACGCCTTGTCCGCTGTTACATTTGCTGCCCCCGTCTTCGTCAGCGGGACAATCGAGAAAATGACATCAGCCCCAAGATGTGTCCCATTGTCCTGCATGTTCAGGCTGTAGATCTCGAAGAACCCAGTCTTGAACTGGATCTTCTTCAGCTTTTTCCCCGGCTCGTTGGACAAGGTGAAGTTTTCGGCAATCGGGACTCTCTTCAGCACCCCCGGAACTATCTTGTTCAGCAGCATAAGGTGATAAAAGTCGACCCCCATAGGGGTCACCTCAGTAAGAAATCTCCATGTCCACGGAGACCGTGCTCTTAGCGGCAGTCACCTGCTGCCACGCGAGAGCTATCGTCGTCGGGGTCGTGTCAGACTGTGAGCTGTTTATCACCAGCGGCCTCGACCTGTACTCCTTGGTCAAGTTGCCGGGAGAGGCGAGGGTGACAGTCTTAACTGTGGTTGTGGTCGTTCCCCTCACGACCTCAATGGCCACTGTGCACGGCTCACCGTCAACTTCCACATCCCATATCTTCGCCTTTGCTCCCTTCGGGATCGTGATGGCTGCAACGGTCCCGCTGAATGCATCGCTCTGCAAGTTGAAAGTCCCCGTCGTGTTGGTGCCATCAGTCTCTCCATAGACATTCAAAAGGAACGGCTCTGACTTCGTAACTTCCTCTTTGAAGAAAACGTTCTCCAACATGCTCGTGTCGAAAACAGCTCCGTCGTACACCCTGTTTAACACATCTCTCTGGAAGTAGTCAGAGTTAACGTAGATCGGGAGAACCTCAGGCACGACACTCCCGTTGAATATTGCCTGACTGGCTTTGCTCTCGTCCTTCACGACATCCACAGTGTACTCAACATAGTTCAGAGTAATCATCGTGTAGAGAGTCATGTTCGTCGGGTTGAAGGTCTGGAATCCAACTTTGCAGTTAGGAACCTGAAGGACTTCAATTTCCCCGCTGAATGTGCCTATGTCGTCGATCGGGTTGAACGACGTGTTCTGGAACATCGACTGCACCTGATTCTCCGGATAGAAGATGACATGCTTCAGAATTTCAGGATACACATGCATCGTGTACTTGTAGAGCTTGTCTGGCCTGTCCTTCGAGATGTAGAATATGTAGTCGCTCTTGTTCCCACCGAGGTCTTCCAGCCCGACAACGCCTGAAGACTCAAGTGTCCACTGGTTCAGCGGGTCAGGATAAATCGTCCCCGATGCCAGCGTGCTCGCCCCTGGTATTGGACCATACCTTATCTCTCCGTCTCCCGCCCTGCTGACAGATTTCACCTGAAACATCAGGAACTTCTGCAAGGCTGGGATTATGGCGGCAATGTACTTGCCCGGACTTACCACTCTCATTCACACTCACCCGAACAGAATGTTATCTTGAAAATATATTAAAATTTCTGGAAAAAATAGGGAAAAACAGTTCTGTGAATTACTTGCCGAGGAAGACTATCTCTACCGTCTGAGCACTCAGGTCAGTCCCAGCAGCCACCTCCTCAGCAGCTCCAGCCGCAGTGGCCGGATAGTTGAACTGGTACACCTTCACAGTCACAGAGTTGCCGCTCGCACTCGCCTCAGCAGACGGGGCGTAGTATCCACCTGTTATTGATGTGCTCAAGACAGCAACGACCTCACTGACTCCCTCTATTGGCAGAGCCGAACCACCAGCAGTGTATGAGGATGGGCCAGCCACTGTAGCCTTGTAAAGCACGAGGTCACCGAATGTACCAATCTTCTGCAGTGCCATCAGCGATCACCCCGCTAAGGTTAGAGGCTGCTGAACGCAGTCTTCTCGTAGAATGTCATACCGAGTGCATAGACATTGATGTTGGTGACAGTCTCATCGGCAAGTGCACCGACATATATTCCGATACCCGGCTGGATTATGATGGGTGCGACTCTGGCAGCGTAGTTGAGCTTGTTCTCAGACTGGCCGACAGGTATCTTACCCTCAATTCCAAACGCGTACGGGAGGTACGTCGCACTGTCGTACTGCACCTGCAGCTCGTCGAACGGTATTGGCGTATCTATCGTCACGAAACCGTCTTTGATTATACACACGACCTTTCTCTCACCAGAGGTCTGCGAGAGTATGAGTTTGCTCGTCGGAGTTCCTATCAGGTCAACGACACTACCAGCAGTCGTCGAAACACTCCAAGAGGTCTTACCGAGGTCAGAGTACCTGATCTCAGTTGCCATCAGGTTGGCTGGCTTCTCCTCAGCAACAGTCTCTCCAAAGCTCCCACCAGTTATACCCTTCTCAATCATTGCAGCCGCAAAGAGGGCTGCAACAGACTTCTTCCAGTTCTTCGCAATGGACGGGTTGGACTCCTGATACTTGTCGATTATGTTACCAATCGTCGCAGCGAGTGCTTCGGTCTCTGACCCAGATAGTGGCTCAGCAGTTATACCACCTGCTATGTGGACAAAGGTCTGGATGACATCTCCCGCTGCTTCAACAGAGTACGCTCTTCCCACTACTGCCCTGGCTGGTTCCTTTGCTAAATCCAACAGCTCATTCACATCGTTTATGTCCACCATGGTAGAAATTATTTCAGTAAATTATATAAACATTGGTAACACGGTATTACCATGGCCAGAATGGTAATCTACAACATGAAGCTGCCACCTGTTTTGAAGAAGCAGCTACAAGACCTAAGGTATAACAAAAATGTGAAAATGGCTCAAATAATCTACGCTCTTCTAAAACTGGCAGAGAAGTATCCTGATGACTTTGAACACTATCTCTGGATGTCTAAGGGTATGTTCAGATAGCTTTGACAATTATCTCAGGCCCCTCAGAGGGTGGAGGAGTGTACGTGGACTCGACCTCCACGACCTCAGGTGGAGCGTAGGAGGTCACTGCCTGAACTGGTGCTGTAGTGTTGGTCACATGGCTCGGTATTGCTGCAAGGTTCCCAGACTTAACAGCCTCTATCGAAGCCTTTGCCGTCTCTATGACCTCGTCCTTGTTGAATATGACCTCTTTCACTGCGTTTATCAGGAGGTCAGACCCTATAACAGCACCTTCCATTTTTACCCTGTCTCTACTCGACTTTCCAGCTATATAAAAGGATGTCACAGCCCCTGCGACCATCAGACCGACCCTGAGCCAACCTCTCGTGAACTTTCTCTCAAGGGCCGAGATGACTTCACCAATCGCTATACCACCGAACGCCTCAGATATATACTGTGGCGGCTCACCAGTCCTCGCAAACTCCTCTATTCTGCTCGTTATGGGATCCAGTATCTGCGTAATCCCGTCCATTCTACACCACCTGCTGAAATTATATTTTGCCACATATATAAAACTAACTGAGGATTGATCCAACGGCGTCCACTACTGTCCCGAAGTCTCCCCTCAATAACCTCTCGAAGTGGAATGTCGGCACATCGACATAGGCGATCATGTTATCGCACAGAGTGTACGGGAAAGCCCTGAGCAGCAAGTATGTGAACACGTCCTCTCTGTGGTACCTGAACTCCGCAGTCTTTTCTAGTGCTCTGACTGCCTCTGGCCTGAACGCCAGTATATGGTCGTACGGCATCCTCAAGAGCTTGTAGAAAATGGCCACCTCTATTCTCCCGAGAGCTGTGTCCTTTTTCGGGATAATAGTACCAGCCCTCACCACTAGGCTCGCATTCAGACACTCCGCAGCGGACTCAGCGTATTCGTAGTGGTAGATCGTATCGGAGTCGCAGCTCAGGATTACATCGGCCCCCCTCTTTACCGCCTTGTTCAGTCCGAAGAGTCGTGCGTTCAGAAATCCCCTGATCGGCCCGTGCACTTCCCCGTACTCCCTAGCTATCCCCCAGTCGGTCTTCGGGCCTGCCACGACGATTATGTCGGTCTCCACAGTCTGGTTCGCAAGGCTGTTCAGGCACTGTTCGAGGTCTGGGTCTCCGTTGTCTAGGACGACAGCGACGACCTTCACTCTCTCACCGCCCTGACTACAGCGTAAATACCCACAGGGACCGCAAGGCCGATGAGAAAATAGGTCATCGCCTCCTGAATCCTGTAGCTCTGGTATTCGTCTGGGCTCATCACCCTGACCACTGCTGACGCCTGAGAAGGGGCATCTTTCCACGATCCGGGATAGTAAGCCTCTACCTCGTGTGACCCGAGCGGAAGGTTCAGAGTTACACTGAACGACCCGTCTGCTGCCGTGGTTACCTGAGTCTCCTTCACACTGTCCACAAGGATGTTCACCGTCGCCCCAGCGTACGGCCTCCACTCGCCAAACGGAGGGCACATGAAGTCTGGACAGAACCACGCAAGTCTCCCTTTAATCTCTACGGGATTGGGGTATTCCACAGCCTGCGGGACAGACAGGTCAATCTTCGTCGTGAATAAGCCCATACAACCACCTCACGGGATTGCTGGTGCCAATTTCAGCAGGGCTGCAGGGATCAGAGCTACGGCCACACCCTTAAGCGTGTCATTTATGCTCTCCATCAGGACATTTGGCTCGCTGCTCTTGTACCTCCTCCCGAGGCATATCCCGAGCTCTGGGATGACATTGTCCATCCTGCAAGCTGCAGTCGCGACATCTGACCCGCCAAACACCAGACCAGCTACATGCCTTTCCTCGCTGACAAGAACGCTGCCGCTGTCGCCCTCCGACGCGATAGCAGGTATTGTAATAATACAGTCTTTGAAGATTACTTCACCCCACGGATATCCGCCCATTCTCACGGTGGCGTCGTTGGTCACGATGTAGCTCTTGGTTACCCCAGTCGTCCTTCCCGACTTGTAAACTACCTGCCCTCTCTCAGGGACTTCCCACCCCTCTACTTCTCCAATCCCGAGGACTTCCATCTTTTTGTACTGGATTCCTTTCAAGATGTCGCAAGTCGCCCCGTCAACGGTGTGCGGGACATCGTTTTTCAGGTTCGTGTAGATGTCGAGCTCTCCGACCAGATCCTTATCAGTCCCTCCATCGAGCCATCCCGGCTGGTAGATCTGAGTCTTGTGCTCGGGATACATCTTCTTTAACCTGTAGTTAACCGCTGCAACGTGTGCGTTCGTGAGCATGACATCATTCTCAGTAATTATCCCGAGCGTCCCCGCTATCAGCTCAGGTGGACTGATGGACACTCCGCCTGTGAGCGGCCTCACCTTTTCTCTATTAGGTATCTGCTTGCTCGCTGGGAGAATCCGCATCTTCCCGACGACTATCTTTCTGACTGGGACACTGTCGATGTAGTCTGGAGTGCTGTTCAAGTATTTCTTGCTCTCCAGAAGAAGCAAGAGCTTTTTATCTGGGTTCGTGGCAACCCCAACCACACCAGGGACATTCAGCAGTGCGTTTTCGTACTTTCTCCTCGTGTTCTTTACGGGATTTACCATGCTACCATCTCCCCACCTTTTATGAACTTTAACCTGACACCCTTTATGTGTGCCTTCGCCCACTCGACGACCTCTGGATCTTTCACAGCTATTATGAGGGTGTTTGAGTCGGGGTCTGCCGCGACGAATGATGCCCCGTGCTTCAGCAGCTCGAACTCGTATTTCTCCTTAGCCTCAACGGCGTTCATATCACCGCCCCCAGCTTTGCCAGAAGGTTTTCAGCCTTCTCTTTTACCTCGTGGTAGTTCTGCGCGAGGTACAGCATAGCCGCGGGTATCTGAGAAATCACTGTCCCTATAGCGATTTCTATCAGCTCGTCCATCAGAAATGCTTCCGTAGCAATCATGTAAAAAAGTGTGGAAGTAAAATAGATAAATCTAACTCAGTCCGTGAGCATGACATACGCCGTCAGTGCGGCAGATAGCAGTGACAGAACGACGGCTATCTTCCTGAGCTCGGCCTTCTCTTCAGCAGTCATGCTATCACCCGAACACCACTTGCATCGGGAGATAATAGATGTTCACAGTCCTGCCCTGCTTGTCCTTGAGCGGGAGGGTGTTACCCTGCAAGAACCTGTTGAGCTGAGGTTCATAGAGCTGGACATCAATTGGCAGAACCACCATGTTGCACGCGTGCAGCCCGAGGACTTTCACGAAGAATTCGCCATACGCGACCAGACCAACGAAGCACTCACCCACCGTGTTTATCCCGTATTCGAGTGCCATGAACGAAGAGACATAGCTTGCGAAGTTGTCACAGTCGAATCTGTCGTTTAGGTACTTCAGCTTGCTGGACATAGTGGCAGAGAGGAACTTTGCCATCGTGTCCTTGCTCACAGTGTAGTAGTTCTGGTCGAGACACTCGACCTTAATTGGGAACTTTGACTGGACCATCGACTGTATCTCCTTGTAGTTCTTGGTAATGAACTGCGGGTTGATGGTAAGGGATTCGATAGTGCACTCGATTGACGCTAGGATTGAGTACTTCTGGTGGTTAGGGAGAGTCATCGAGTTTATCTGGTTGTAGATCTCCTGAAGCTTTGAGATCTCAGGTGTTTCAGGCGGCGGAGGTGTTGTCGGTGCCTCAATCTCAGGGATTTCTACACCCAAGTCCTTCAAAACCTCAGAAAAATTGACGAGCTGCTCATTCATGGCCTCAATCACTTTTCCCACCTCCTATAAGCGTGTGTCCCGTTTCCTTATATGTTATTCGGTTTCCAACGGCCTCAGTCACTTTTCTGTAAAACTCCTCGCTCACATGGACACCAAACACTGGGACAAAGGCACACGAGTCGCACTTGAGGGCCACATCCACCCTGTACTGGTTGTCCCCCCTCTTGAACGGCAAGGCGTGCTTGAACCACATCCTGTTGCTTCCGCAGATGGGACACCTGATGTGTCCCTTCACTCTCGGAGGCTTCTTCTCCAGAAGTGGAGTCAGATCCCAGAACTCGTTGCCTATCATATTATCTCTGCCAAGCCGCAATCGTCACCGAGACGGTCACGCTTGAGGTCGTGGTCAGGCTTGTCTTTGCCTCAGCCCCGATCTCG
>Ga0256834_1000185_pt1 | contig 43585 bp, 42 predicted proteins | sample 4281140metaG_FD_190536 | JGI IMG/M metagenome (GOLD analysis project Ga0256834, IMG submission 190536) | Hydrothermal vent microbial communities from East Pacific Rise, Pacific Ocean - 4281-140 | ecosystem: Environmental > Aquatic > Marine > Hydrothermal vents | place: Pacific Ocean: East...
TCCTCTATACGACTACTTATTATATCTACATTTTGTAAACCATATGTAGATTTTATTAGATGCAAAAAAGCACTTCTCTTCATAAGTGGCTCAACCAAGGTAAAATGCACATCAGGCAAAGAGATAGCAAGTATCATCCCCGGAAACCCTGCTCCTGTTCCGATATCAACAACTTTTTTTATATTTTCAAAATCTATAAAGTTTATAGGATAAAGTGAATCTTCGATATTTTTATAAACTTCTTTCTCATTCTTAGCTCCACTTAAACGATGAACTTTATTGTATTTTAAAAGAAGGTCTGTATATTTTTTAAATTTTTCCATAGTTTTAAAATAGATGACCCATCTTCGCTTTTTTAGTCTTTATATACTCAACATTACATTCATTGAAATTTGTAATGATTGGCAATCTCTCTAAAATTTGAATATTTCCAAGACTATCAATTTTTTTAGGGTTATTTGTCAAGAGTTTAATCTTTTTTATTCCAAAGTACTCTAATATATATTGAGCCATCTCATAAGTTCTCTCATCTGCCTCAAATCCTAACTGATGATTTGCCTCAACCGTATCAAGTCCTTTATCTTGGAGGGCATAGGCATTTACTTTATTTAAAAGTCCGATATTTCTCCCCTCTTGTCTGAGGTAGATAATCATTCCACCATTTTCTTCGATCATATTAAGTGCAAACTCTAGCTGGTTTCTACAGTCGCATTTCAAACTCCCAAGTCCATCACCTGTTAAACATTCGCTATGAACTCTAACTATCGGTGTATCTAAAAGTGGCTCTTTAAAAATCACCAAATGCTCTTTTTCGCCTTCTTTAAAAGCCTGAATTTTAAACTCTCCAAAACAACTTGGGAGGTTTGCAACTTCAGATATCTCTATATTCATATTGTTTTTCTTTCATAATGTGTTATAATATAGTATCACACAAGAGGATAAAGAATGTTTAAAAGATTTAGAAGAGTTCGTATTAACGAAAAATTAAGAGACTTACTAACACAAACAAAACTTAGTACTGATGATTTTATCTACCCACTTTTTATCAAAGATGGAACCAAATATAAGAGAGAGATAGAGTCGATGCCTGGTGTATTTCAGATGAGTATTGATGAGATACTTAAAGAGTGTGAAACACTCAAAAAGCTAGGTCTTTATAGCATTATTCTTTTTGGAATTCCTGATGCAAAAGATAGTGTTGGCAGTGATGCACTTTGTGAACATGGGATTATCGCAAAAGCTATAAAAGCTATAAAACAAGCTCATCCTGATATGTTTGTCACGACTGATTTGTGTTTTTGTGAATACACAGATCACGGACACTGCGGTATCTTAGACCCTGTCAATGAAACAGTAAACAACGATGCAACACTAAAAATATTGGCCGATCAAGCAGTAATTCATGCAAAAAGTGGAGTTGATATGATAGCACCAAGTGGCATGATGGATGGTATGATAACAACTCTTCGCAAAGCTCTTGATAAAGCAGGTTTTGTTAATCTTCCGATTATGAGTTACTCTACAAAGTTTGCATCTGCGTATTATGGTCCATTTCGAGATGTTGCTGAGAGTAGTCCATCTTTTGGAGATAGAAGAAGTTATCAGATGAACCCTGCAAATAGAGATGAAGCTATTAATGAATCGATTGAAGATGAAAAAGAGGGAGCAGATATCCTTATGGTTAAACCTGCTCTTGCCTATCTTGATATCATCAGAGATATCGCAAATATAACACGCCTTCCTCTTGCAGTTTACAATGTAAGTGGAGAGTATGCGATGCTAAAAGCTGCTCATAAGGCAAATCTTATAGATTATGATAAAGTTATGATGGAAACATTGCTTGGGTTTAAAAGAGCTGGAGCTGATATCATCATCACTTATCACGCAAAAGAGGCAGCAAAAATATTGAATGAAAGTAAATTATGAGACATTTTTTAACACTTAAAGATTTTACAAGAGAGGAAATTTTAGAGATTATCAATCTTGCTTTTAAAATTAAAAAAAAGAGTAAAGAGGGAAAAAGAAAGAAATATCTAAAAAATCAGACTCTTGGTATGATATTTGAAAAATCAAGCACAAGAACAAGAGTTAGTTTTGAAGTTGGAATGTATCAACTAGGCGGTAGTGCTCTTTTTTTATCTAGTAATGATATTCAATTAGGTCGTGGAGAACCAATGAAAGATACCGCACGGGTACTCTCTCGCATGTTAGATATGGTTATGATACGAACATTTTCGCAAAATGAGCTAGAAGAGTTTGCAAAACACTCCTCAATTCCAGTCATAAATGGCTTGACTGATTTATGCCATCCTGTGCAACTTTTAGCTGATTATATGACTATGGTTGAACATAAAAAAGATAAAGATATAGTCGTAACATATATAGGAGATGGAAATAATATTGCTTCCTCTTGGCTTATACTTGCAGCAAAACTCAGATTTGATTTAAAAATAGCTAGTCCAAAAGGTTATGAGTGTAATCCATTAATTATAGATTATGCTTTAAGAGAGGCTAAAAAATCGGGTGCTAAGATTAGATTTTACCACGATCCCAAGAAAGCTGTAAAAAATGCCGATATAGTTACAACAGATACTTGGGTATCTATGGGACAAGAAGAAGGGAAATCAAAAAGAGTAAAAGATTTTAAAGGCTTTATTGTTGATTCTGATATGATGAGTCTAGCAAAAAATAATGCAATTTTTATGCATTGTTTACCAGCATATCGAGGTTTAGAGGTGAGCGAAGATGTACTTGAAGGAGAACAGAGCGTCATTTTTGATGAAGCAGAAAATAGACTTCATGCACAAAAAGGTATAATGGTCTGGTTAGATCGAAATAGAAAATAATTTATTTAGGATAGAGGAGGAGATTGTGGAAGAGAAACAAAATGCAGAACTGATGAAGAAAATCAATGCACTCTCTAAAAGCTTAGGCTTTACACAAGAGAAACAGACACTTGTAAAAATAAAAAAGACAGATAATAAAAAAATCAGAGAGTTGCATCTAGAAAATGGTAGCTGGGAATCAAGCGAGCCTTGGTTTGCTATTGATGATGATGACGATAATAAAGCTTATGCTTTTATCCCTGCTGATACTTTCTCTCAAATGCTAGAAGCTTTAAAAAAAACAAGCCAAGAAAACTTCAATCTTAAATTAGAAAAGACTATTTGGCAAAATGTACCAATTGATTTTGAAGATGTTTGGGTTGTGGCACTTGAAGAAGTTAGAGCTCATGCCAGAAAAGAAGACCCAAATAAACCAGTTTCAATTGATCTTGATAAATTATTAGACAAGATAAAAAATGACCATCCAAACCTCTTTATAAATCTAAAAGAGCTAATCCCTCAACAATTAAATAATCACAATTTAGGAAACACATGATAGACTTTAATAAATTTACAAAATACTCAAAACCAGGACCTAGATATACAAGTTACCCAACAGCATTAGAATTTGGAGAGAGCTTTGATGTAAAAGCTTATGACAATGAACTTGCAAACCAAGATAGTGGTAGACCAATTTCTCTATATTTTCATCTTCCATTTTGCAGGAGTGCTTGTTATTTTTGTGGGTGCAATGTTGTTTTTACCTCAAAAGATGACAAAAAAGATAGATATATCGGTTATTTAGAGAAAGAATTAGAGATATTATCTAAACAATTAGATACAAAAAGATTAGTTACTCAGATGCACTTTGGAGGTGGAACACCTACATTTTTTGATAAATCTCAGATGACAAAAGTGATAAAACTTATTAAAAAATATTTTCAAAATTTTTCAAAAGATGCTGAAATCAGTTGTGAAATTGACCCAAGATTTTTTACGACTGAACATATGGAAGTGCTTAAAAGCGGAGGATTTAATCGTATCAGTTTTGGTGTTCAAGATTTTGACCCAAAAGTACAAGAGGCAGTTCATAGAATCCAACCCTATGAAGTAACAAAAAATGCTATCGATATAGCCAGAAATGCTGGTATAAAATCGGTAAATGTTGATCTTATCTATGGACTTCCTTATCAGACATTTGAAACTTTCAAAAAGACTCTCGCTCTTGCTGTAAAGCTAGATGCAGATAGATTTGCTATCTTTAACTACGCTCATGTACCGTGGCTTAAAAAGACTATGAGAAAGATAGATGAGACTACCCTACCCCATCCATCTGTAAAACTAGAGATTTTAAAATATACTATCGAATTTCTTGAAAGTTGTAACTATAAAATGGTCGGGATGGATCACTTCGCAAAGCCAGAAGATGAACTTTTTAAAGCCATTGAAAAAGGTGAACTTCATAGAAATTTCCAAGGCTATACAACAAAAGGTGGAGCAGATCTTGTTGGCATTGGACTTACTAGTATTGGTGAGGGTAAAGACTATTATGTTCAAAACTATAAAAACATGAAAGAGTATGAAGAGGCAATTGATGAGGGAAGACTCCCTGTGCATCGTGGAATTAAACTAAATGAAGATGATGTACTTAGAAACTTTGTCATTATGGAGCTTATGAGTAACTTTAAACTAAACATAAAAAGAGTTGAAAAAGAGTTTGGGATAAATTTTTCTGACTATTTTAAAGATGCATTAGACGCACTTAAAGAGTTTGAAGAGGCTGAACTTCTTACAGTAACAGATGAGGAGATATCTGCAAACCTAACAGGAGCGATGCTTATAAGAAATATCGTTATGCCTTTTGATGCCTATATGAAGCAAGGTGAAGATAACAAAAAAAGGTTTAGTAAAACTATATGAACCAACAACTAAAAGAGATATTTGACTTTACAAAAATCTCTGATGATTGTATAAAATGCGGTAAATGCATCCCAGTTTGCACCATCCACAATGTAAATGCAGATGAAGTAACATCTCCAAGAGGATTTATTGACCTTTTGGGTGCTTATAAAAGAGGAAATCTAGAGCTAGATAAAGCTGCCAAAGATATCTTTGAGAGCTGTTTTTTATGCACAAACTGTGTAGAAGTCTGCCCAAATGATTTACCAACAGATATGATTATCGAGCAAGTAAGAAATGATATCCGTAAAAAATATGGACTAGCCTGGTATAAAAGAGTATTTTTCTTTCTTCTTCGCAATAGAAAGATTATGGATATCTTAGCTCGTCTTGGTTATGTTTTCCAAACATGTGGATTCAAGATAAAAGAAAAACAAAGTGCAATGGAACCTAGATTCTCTCTCCCTATCATCAAAAAAGATAGACTTCTTGCAACTGCTTCTAAAAAGAGTTTTTTAAATTCATATGAAGATGTTATAAAAAATGGCGGTAAAGCAAAAGTTGGTATATTCATAGGTTGTCTTGCAAATTACTCATATACAGATACGGGAAAAGCTCTACTAGAGATACTGAAAGTTTTAGAAATTGATGTTTATCTTATCAAAAAACAGCTCTGTTGTGGTGCTCCTGCCTATTTTACCGGTGATTTTGACACGGTTGAGTATCTATCAAAACACAATATAGAGTATTTTGAAACTTTTATGGATGATTTAGATGCAATCATAATCCCCGAAGCCACCTGTTCAGCGATGATAAAAATCGACTATGAACACTTTTATCATGATGATAAAATCTGGCGTAATCGTGCAAGAATCGTAAGCAAAAAAATCTACATGGCAACCGAATGGCTACACAACAATACCTCGCTCAAAGATATTCTAGCAAAAAAAGGTCAAAATTCAGATCTTCTTATAACCTATCACGACCCATGCCATGCCAAAAAGATGCAAGGAATTGAAAAAGAACCCAGAGACTTACTAAAACAAAACTATAAATTCAAAGAGATGAGCGACTCTAACAGATGTTGTGGATTTGGTGGAGTTACTATGCAGACTGAAAAGTTTCATTTTGCAAAAGCTGCTGGAGTTCCAAAAGCTACTATGATAAAAGAGACAAAGGCAGATATAGTTAGTGCAGAGTGCAGTGCATGTAGGATGCAAATTACAAATTCGCTTTATGATGAAGAAGTTGATGTTGTATTTAAAAATCCAATAGAACTTATTGCAAAGGCTTTAAAGGATTAAGGCAACATATAGCCTTTATTTGTTATATTAATTAAGATATTTAAGCTTAAAATAAATAAAACATTGGTAAGAGGAGCTACACCTGCTACTATTAAGGATGAGATTTATGACACAACACTTGAAAAGAATGCAACTGCTTTTGACATCAAAGGAGTTTGTGTTAAATAAGTTTTCTATAATACTTTGATAAAGCAAATATCGATACAATATCGAACTTATCGTAAAGGCTTTTAGAAAATGACATTTTGGAACAATATATATGCAAACTTCGACCCAGTGGCATTTAATCTTTTTGGATTAAAGGTTCACTGGTATGGAATCATGTATGTCACAGCTCTTCTTTTAGCAATAGTTGTTGCACATTGGATTGTAAAAAAAGATAAACTACCAATAGAAAAAGATTTACTTGATAGTTATATAATCTGGGTTGAAGTTGGTGTAATCTTAGGTGCTAGAATTGGCTACATACTATTTTATGATCCAAATACCTCCTATTATCTCACACAACCTTGGCAGATTTTTAATCCTTTTAATGCAAATGGGGAGTTTGTTGGCATTGCTGGTATGAGTTATCATGGAGCATTGTTAGGTTTTATCATTGCATCTACACTGTTTTCACTAAAACACAAAGTAAATCAATGGTTCTTACTTGATATCGCTGCTATTGCAATTCCTGCTGGATACATTTTTGGTCGTATTGGGAACTTTTTAAACCAAGAGCTCATAGGAAAACCAACTGATGCCTCTTGGGGAATATATGTAAATGAAGTGTTGAGACATCCTTCACAGCTTTATGAAGCATTTTTAGAAGGAATTGTTGTCTTTGTTATCATTTACCTTTATAGAAAACGAAAGAGTTTTGATGGGGAACTTATCTCACTTTACCTTTTCTTTTATGCACTAGCTAGATTTAGTGCTGAATTTTTTAGAGAACCAGATGTTCAGATAGGTTATGTCTATTTTGGTTGGATGAGCAAGGGACAAGAGTACTCTATATTTATGATGATTTTTGCAATTGCACTTTATCTTTATCTTTATCTCAAAAAAAGAGGATACAAAACTACATGAATGAAATATTTAATGCCATAAATGGATTTTTATCCAACATGCTTTTCTTTGATATACTTTTTGGGCAAGTAGAGGGAACAACTATCCCTTTTTTGGTAGCTTGGCTTATCGCTGGAGGAATATTTCTAACCATTAAAATGGGCTTTGTAAATCTAAAGATGTTAGGACACTCTTATAAAATAGTGTCTGGGAAATATCATACAAAAGATGACAAAGGTCTTATAACTCCATTTGAATCACTTACAACTGCACTCTCAGCAACTGTGGGATTAGGAAATATCGCAGGAGTTGCTATAGCAATCTCTATTGGAGGAGCTGGGGCTACATTTTGGATGATTATCGCTGGATTTTTAGGAATGACACTAAAATTTGTAGAAGTAACACTCTCTGTACAGCATAGAGAATTTTTAAAAGATGGCACTATCATGGGTGGAGGTATGGAATACCTCTCTAAAGGGTTAGCCCAAAAAGGAATGAGTGGGTTTGGAAAAGTACTTGCAATCGTTTTTGCTATCTTTATGATAGGCGGTGCGATAGGTGGTGGAAATACTTTTCAAGTTTCACAAGCTTTAGGTGTTGTACAACAAGAAGTTCCATTTTTACAAGAGTATCCAATTATTTTTGGCATAACTTTAGCTCTTATCACTGGTGCTGTTATCATAGGTGGAATTAAAAGAATAGCCCACACAACTGTTAAGATAGTACCCGCTATGGTGCTTATCTATGTGAGTGCTTCACTTTGGATACTTTTGACGAATTTTACTCAAATACCACATGCATTTGCACTAATTTTTAGTGAAGCTTTTGCTCCAACAGCAGTTGCTGGAGGTATGATAGGAGTAATTGTACAAGGGTTTCAAAGAGCAGTATTTTCAAGTGAAGCGGGGCTTGGCTCTGCTGGAATTGCCCACGCACCTGCAAAGGTAAAATACCCAGTTAGACAAGGTATGGTATCTCTTTATGAGCCATTTATAGATACTATTGTGGTATGCACCATGACGGCACTTGTAATCATCATAACAGGAGTATATGACCCAGCAAATGGATACAAAGAACTGATAGAAGCACAACAAGGAGCAGCACTTACAGCCGCAGCTTATGGAACAGTGATTGAATGGTTTCCAATAATTCTTACTATTTCTATAGTTTTGTTTGCATTCTCAACTATGATATCCTGGTCATATTATGGAGAAAGAGCTTGGGTTTATCTATTTGGAGCTAAGTATTCACTTCTATTTAAACTTATATTTTTAAGCTTTACTATTATGGCTTCTATAGTTAGTACTGATATATTAGTTGATTTTAGTTTTATGTTGATTCTTGGTATGGCTCTTCCTAATATTTTAGGTCTTTATATACTTAGTGGAGATGTTAAGAGGGCATTAAATTTATATCTTGATAAGTTAAAGAGTGGGGAATTAGACAAAGAGAGTATAAAGTAGTGGTTTACTCTAAAACCACTACCTCTTTTTTAAATGCTTTACTTTTATAGCCTTTACTATCTCCATCATCTTTAATTTCATCAAAGATATCCATTGCACTATATTTACTAGCTATATTTTGTAACTGGTGGTCTTTCCCATACAACTCTATATAGTTTGCAAATGTTCTTTTCCATTCAATAGAGTTTTTATATTTTGAAGGCTCCATTGAGTTTAAGTATGCTAATTTAAGAGTAAAAGCAACTCGATCTTTTAAATAATCAATAGATATATACTCATATAAAGTATCAATAGCTTGTCCTACATCTCCAGCTACAGCATACTCTACAGCACTCTCATCTTCTTGTTCAAACTCTTTTAAGATGCTATTATATTCAAGTAAACTCTCTAGAAATTTATGTTCTTGAGCTAGCTTAAATGCAGTTTTATAATTTTTCTCTTTTACTGCTTTATTAAAACTTTCAATCGCATTAATCTCTATAATTTTTCTCTCAACCTCATCTTGTACTGGCGTAAAACTTAATAATTTTTTTGCAGTCATACTTGCATTTGCATAATCTTTTTGTACAATTGCTTTGCTAATATTTCCTAAAAGAAGTTCAGCCACCAACATTATTTTATTGTAAATTTTTGTATCTTCTAAAAAACTATACTCTTGGCACAGTACAAAAAATTCTGAGAATTTTTTCTCTTTTGCTAATGTATCAGCTTTGAAAAATATTATTGAATTTTCTAAAAGATTTTTTATTGTATCCTTTTTGCAAGAGACATTTAGAAAAGCTTGCAACTTACCCTTTGCTCTAATTTTAGCAGCACTATCATTTGGATTTTTTGCTATAAGATTTTTTGCTTCTGTAAAACTCTGATGCCAAAATTCTTCTAATTCTTGATATTTTTTAAGCTCTTTGATATAGCTGTATTCATCACTTAGTCTGTATGCAGTTTGAAAATCTTTTGCACCTACACAAGCTATAAATTGTGCTATCTCCTTTTTTTGTGACATATATGATTCAAACTCTCTACTAAACTTTTCATCACCTAAAAAAGGTTCAGCCTCTTTTACGGCCTCCTCTATACGACCAAGTTCAATCAATTTTACAATCTCTTTTAAAACTTTCTTACCATTTTTATAAAGTTTCTCTATCGTACCATCAAGATATAAAAGAATATTTGCGTCTATCAACTCTTTTGCTTTTGTATAATCTTCAATTTTCAATGAAACCAAAACTTCATTTCTATTTTTCTTCATATCACACACTAACATATTTCCATCAGCAAAAGCCATAAAAAGCTCATTTATACTAAAATCTAAAGAGTTTAGTCCTGTGCTTTGTAAAGATAGTTTTTTAATTATTTTACCACTTTTTAAGTCCAAAATTATAAAATCATTATCTCTAGCTCCTACAATTGCATAGTTGTTAGATTTATACCTCTTGATAACTCTTAACCAATGTTGACCTAAACTTTTTGTATAAATAATCTCTCTCTTCTCTATATCTAAACTTGCAATATTACCATCACGATGTACTGAATACAAGTAGTTAGAATCTTCACAAAACTCCATATCTTCAACTACAGAATCTAACTCTACCTCATAAACAATTTCCCAATTTTTAGTGTTATAAACTTCTATCTTTTTATCAAATGAAGCTATTGCTACTAATTTATCATCATTTGAGAAAATAATTGAAGAAATTTCATCAGCTCTTGGAGCTAATACATATATAATTTTCTCTAAAACTACATCATATAACCAAAGAAATCCAGTATCACTACCGATAATAAGCATCTTAGAACTGTTTGAAAATTTTGTTATAGCTATATTTTCATTTAATTTTAAACTTGAAACTACTTTTAACCCATTCTCATCTTTAATAAAAATCAATGATTTTGAATCCCTTTTAGGATAGACACAAAGAGAGTTATTTGATATATCAAATTTCTTCGAATACTCATGCACTTTAGCATCTTTTTGGATAATAGTGCTTCTATTTTTTCCAAAAGTTTTTTTATCTAACTGATGATAAACATATGCATTATCAATTATTGCTATTTGATTAGAGTTATATTTTATATTGAGCAATGACTTGTTAAAATTCAGAAGCTTTTTTGCATGTATCATATTTAATTACCTTATATAAAAGCTGCAATAAAGCTATTTTCTGTCTCTTCTTTTAATCTTAGAGAAAACTTTTTCCCACTATTTTCATGCTTAAAACTAACTTCAAAAGGTTCCCCGCAAACAACCATTTCATCTTTCCAATCAAGTAAATCATCTTCTTCTCTATCAAAGTTAATAATATCTTCAATATTAGCTTCATTTTTTGCTAAAAGGGTTAAAAAATCGTTTGCAGTATCGATATCAAATAAATCATGAAATTCATCATTATATTGCAATATATTACTATTTTTATCTAATGACACTAAAGGAACAGGTACAGATGCAAGCATCTGTGATGTTTTTATTGAAAGTGCTTTATCAGTAACATTTTTTAGATTTTCACTATTTAATCTCTCTATCTCTTTCTCTTTCTCTATAAGCTCTGTTATATCTTCACGAAGTCCTATATACTCTACTATATCTCCAGCTTCATCAAGCACTGGAACTATAGTAGCTTTCACAAAATATGAATCACCATTTTTTTTAAGATTTTCTACTATACCTTTCCAAACTTTTTTAGATTTTATAGTTTCCCAGAGATTTTCAAAGGCAGATGAAGGCATATTTGGATGTCTTACAATATTATGGTTTTTACCTATAAGTTCATCTTCATTGAAACCAGATATTCTACAAAATTCACCATTTACATAGGTAATTATTCCTTTTTTATCTGCTATTGAAACAATAGAAGATGCGTCTACAACCTTTCTATACTCATTTAAAAGCTGAGAATCTTTAGAATCGTTCTTGTCAAATAGTACTCGTATCTTCATACTCAAACTCCTTATTTTTATATCATATCTTATGAAATCGACATAAATTATAAAAGTTTTAGTACAAAAGTCCCTCTTTTTTCAATACTTCTTTAATTTGCTTCATTTGTGAGTGTTTATCTCTACACCACAAAGGAGCTAATAAACTATCATCATTTATCCCAGCACACACTCTTTGGATCATTATATCCTTTGGAAGCATCTTTATAGTTTTTACAACAGTATCTATATAAAGCTCCTGGGAGATTGTTTTTATTTTTCCAAGTTTGTATTCATTTGCCATTATAGTATTTTTTGTGATGTACATCGAGTGCAATTTTAGTGAATCTATTTTAAGATTAATTGATGCAGTTACACTATCTAGCATCATCTCTTGTGTCTCATTTGGCAATCCATAGATAAGATGCCCACATACTTTTAATTCTCTATCTTTTGTCTTTTTTATCCACTCAAACATATTTGCTACACTGTGTCCACGGTTGATTGCGTCTAGCGTCTGATCATAAACACTTTGTATTCCATACTCTACCCATATCTCTTTATCACTTGAAAGCTCTTTTAGATAATCCAAAATTTCATCTGTGATAGAATCTGTTCTAGTTCCTATACTAAGCCCTACAACATCATCAAAACTAAGTGCCTTTTCATAAAGTGCTTTTAGTGTTTCAAGTGGTGCATAAGTATTTGAAAATGATTGAAAATATACAATAAACTTTTTAGCTCCAAACTTTTTAGCCAACCTCTTTTTTGTATATTTAAACTGGCTCTCAAGTTGAAGCAGTTGATTTTCAAGTTGTGGATTTTCAATAGAGTTTGGATTTAAATAAAATTTCTTTGGTGCCTTTTGTGTCAAGTTTGGACTAAATGACTCATTTTCACAAAAAGTACAACCACCTTTAGCGACTGTGCCATCTATATTTGGGCATGTAAAACCTAGTATCGATATAGGTACTTTGTAGACATTGCATCCAAACTTTTTTCTGTAGTACCTACCTGCGGTTAAAATTTCTTTCATATTACCTTATAAAGTAGTTACCATCAAAGCTTACAAGTGAATATTTTGTTTCACGCCCTAAACTTTCTACTAAACCATCAAGTGATAAAAAAGAGAGTGAATCAGCTCCAATCTGCTCTCTTATCTCCTCCTCGCTCATGTTAGCACTGATAAGCTCTCCATAGCTTGGAGTATCAATACCATAACAACAAGGATGCTTGATAGGAGGTGAAGCGAGTCTAAAATGAACTTCACTTGCACCTGCCTCTTTTAGCATTTTAACGATTTGTCTGGATGTTGTCCCCCTAACCAGCGAATCATCAATGATAACAACTCTTTTCCCCTCTATAATTTTTTTTATTGGTGAAAGTTTTAGTTTTACTTTCAAATCTCTCATCTCTTGTATCGGTTCAATAAATGTTCTACCGACATAATGATTTCTAACAATCGCATTTTCAAATCTTATACCACTTTGCTCACTATATCCTAATGCTGCTGCTATGCCACTATCTGGTACGGGAAGTATTATATCAGCTTCTACTGGAGATTCTATAGCCAATCGCCTTCCCATCTCTGCTCTTTTTTCATATACATTTTTACCCTCAATCACACTATCAGGTCTTGCAAAGTATATATATTCAAATGCACAAGGTCTAGGAGAAGGTTCATAAAGTTGTATTGATTCTGGCTCTTCTCCCTTTTCAAAAATAACCATCTCTCCTGGTCGTATATCTCGTACAAATTCGGCCCCAACTAGGTCAAATGCACATGTCTCACTTGCTACGATATATCCACCATTTTTAAATTTCCCCAAAGCAAAAGGGCGAATACCATAACGATCTCTTATTGCAAACATCTTTTTTCTACTTTGAATCAAAAAACAGTAAGCACCTTTGACTTGATCTATCGCTTCTACAATTCTATCTTGCAAACTATCTTTTTGACTTCTTGCAATCAGATGGATAATATTTTCTGTATCCATGTAGGATTGAAAAATAGCACCCTCATCTATCAACTTTTGGCGAACTTCATCTCTGTTTATCAGATTGCCGTTATGAACAACTGCAATCTCTCCAAGCTTATATTTTGCGACTATCGGTTGGGCATCTAAAATAGAACTACTTCCCGCTGTTGAATAGCGATTATGACCTACCGCCATAGAGCCTTTTAAATTTTCAAATGTATCTTCATCAGAATAAACATCAGTGACTAAACCTCTTCTCTTTTTTGTAAAAATATTCTCACCATCACTTGAACTTATCCCTGTTGCCTCTTGTCCACGATGTTGCATCGCAAATAGAGCATAATAGGCTACTTTTGAAGCATTTTTAACATTGTAAACACCAACTACTGCACACATACTTTATCTAAACTCCTAAACAATCTGTGATATTATAAAGACCGTTCTTTTGATTTACTAACCATTTTGCTGCCTTTATAGCACCTTTTGCAAAGGTATCACGACTAGTTGCTGTATGGTTTATCTCGATAAATTCACCATCATTATAAAATCCAACTGTATGACGCCCCACTATATCTCCACCTCTCAAAGCCATAACAGCAATCTCATCTTTTGTTCTTTCACCGATATTTCCATCTCTTCCACTAACTCTAACATTATCAAGATCAAGACCTCTTGCATCTGCCACATGCTCAGCCAATGTAAGAGCAGTCCCACTAGGAGCATCTTTTTTGTATCTATGATGTTGTTCTACTATCTCTATATCAAAATCAGGCAATGCACCAGATGCTAAATGTGCAAGTTTATTCAAAATCGCAACTCCCAAAGACATATTTGTCGCATAAAGAATTGGCATATATTTTGAGGCTTCGCTTAAAAGATTTAGCTGATGTTTACTAAGTCCTGTAGTACCAATCACCAAAGGTTTTGGACTATTTTCTATAGCACACTCTAAAAGTGCTTCTGTTCCATTTGGCAATGTAAAATCAATTACAACATCAGAATTTTCCAAAAGTGTTTTTGCATCATTTGTTACAAGAATATCTTCATTAACAGAGTATTTAAACTCTTCAATTGCATGAAGTGTACCTACAAAAGCTTTTTCATCATCTGAAAGATTTTTAACCAAAAGCTCTCCAACTCGTCCAGTTGAACCGTGAATTCCTACTTTTATCATCTATTTAATTCCTTAATGTTCTCTAGCTATTACTTGAAGTGCTGCTATTGCACCATCTGACGCTGCACATACTACCTGTTTTGGAGCTAAGATTCTAATATCTCCCGCTGCATATAAGCCTTCAACTGATGTCTTCATACTTAAATCTACGATTACTTCCCCAGCTTTACTTAATTCACATAGGTAACTTCCATCTTCTTGTTTTAATACTTCATTGTTTATATTCATCCCAACAAATGTAAAAATTCCAGGAACTTTCAAATCTCGCTCATTTCCATCATTGTCCACTGTTAAAACTCCCAAAACACCCATCGCATCTCCATATACATTTTTTACTTTAGAGTTTAAAATAAGCTCGATATTTTCTCTATTTTTAACACTCTCTACAGTACTAGGAGCTGCTCGAAACTCTTCTCTTCTATGGATAATATAAACTTTTGAACAGATATTTGAAAGATAGAGTGCCTCTTCAAGTGCTGTATCTCCCCCACCTAACACTGCTACTTCTTTATTTTTGTAAAAAAAACCATCACATGTTGCACAAGTACTAACACCCTTTCCAAAAAACTCAGCTTCCCCATCAAAACCTGCTCTTTTTGGTGTACTCCCTGTACAAATAATAACATTTTTTGCAAATTCCTCTTTGCCGCCAGCTAAAATAACTTTAAAATGTTCACCATCTCTAACAACACTTACAACTTGAATCATCTCATGCTTTAATCCAAATCGCATACACTGTTCAGGCCACGGCTCCATAAGCTCCATACCTGTTAAAACTTCTTTTATCCCTGGATAATTTTCAACTTCACTACTGTTCATAATTTGCCCACCAGGCATTCCCATCTCAAACATTACAACATCTTTAAGTCCGCCACGAGTTGCATATAATCCCGCAGTGAGTCCTGCAGGTCCACCGCCGACAATCGCTAAATCAAGCATGTCTTTCCCCTTATTCTAAAATTTCAATTCTTGTGTTTTGTTTATATTTTAAATCTTTATATTTTACTATTTCAAATACACTTGGTACTTCATAAATATTAAATTTTTGAATAAATTTAAGTAGTGTATTTGTCCCACTTGTGATGTGTATAGTACTATCTTCTTCTTTAAACCTATTTTGATACAAATCAATTGCTAATATTTTATTATCTTTTTTGATTTTTTTTATTAAATCTTTACTTTTTTGTCCCTTTGAGCTATAAACTAAAATTGTATATTTTTCATCTTTTGGCTCAAAAAAATCACTCTTTTGATAAAATGTAATCTCTTTAAAATCAAAAAACTTATATTTGGAAAATTCATAATTATAATAAGCAAAGGCACTAGCGACCATAGCAGCACCAAAAAAGGAGGCAAATAGATACGAGAGGGAAAAAGGACTCTTTGTTTTATGTTTCTTTAACAAGAGCAAAAGCCCTTGTTAAATTCATTACAACTAAAGCTACGGCTGTCGCCGAGAAGTTGCTTTTTACTCATTAGAGATACGAGTCAATTTTATCAGCTAGTACTTGTTTGCCAGCTGCTCCAACCATAGTATCAACCATTTCACCATCTTTAAAAACTAAAAGTGTTGGTATTGATCTGATACCATATTTTATAGCGATATCTTGCTCTTCATCAGTATTTACTTTTGCAATTGTCGCCTTTCCATCAAAATCTTCAGCTAACTCTTCGATAACCGGAGCTATCATTCTACAAGGTCCACACCAAGGAGCCCAGAAATCTACAAGAGTAACACCCTTGGCAATTGTATCAGCAAAATTATCGTTTGTTAAATCTACATATTTTCCCATTATTTATTCCTAATTTTTTATTTTATATTGTTATTAACAGCTACATTAATAACTCGACATTATAACTCTTTTAATCTTATATTAATGTTAATATTTACAAAAAATATAATGTCAAAATTAAATATTAAATAATTTTTACAATTTATAATAATTGTAAAACTAATTTTTTATTTTTTTCTGTTAAACTTAAACAATTAAAAAATACAAAAGGTTTTAAATGGGGTTTATTACCAATATACTACCAATGAATGTCTTTCCACTCTTACTTGTAATTCTTTATGAAAAAGGAGCACTTGCAGATAAATATCTAAGTTTTGATCCAACTACGGTTATTAGTGAGTATGCATTTTTATATATTATTGCATCACTTTTGCTTTTTACACTATCCTATGAGATGATTAAGGCAACGATGTTTGCTTCAAAAGGTTCTGGCACTTGGGTAGACTTTATTATGTCATTTTTGTTATTTATTGGAATTATCCTGTACATTGCATACACTATCTTAAAACTAAACGAGAAACCTTCGCTACTTATTTTACTCGTTGCGGAAGCACAGCTACTTGATGTAATGGTCGGATTTTATCTTACTATCACAAATGCGAGAAGAGATTTTAATGCAGGAGGATAGTTATTTTATAACTATCTCTATCCTTCTATTTTTTGCACGCCCCACCTCTGTATCATTACTTGCAAGTGGATTAACTGAGCCTTTTCCAACTGCAATAATTTTATCAGAATCAACTCCATATTGAATCATCAGACTTTTTACAGCCTCCGCCCTTCTCTTGGATAGTTCTAGATTTTTTTCATATATTCCAGTGCTATCTGTATAGCCTTCTACAGTTATTTTTGAATATTTTAAGTTATTAGTAGCTTCAACAAACTCTCTTACAATAACTCTAGAATCTTCAGCTATCACATCAGAATTTAATTCAAAGTGTATATTTAAAATTTTTCTTGTTAAGGGAAGTGATTTAAAGTTTTTTGCAAATTTTGGAGTATACTTTTTAACAGGAGTAATGCGAAGTTTATCATCTCTTATAGGACAACCAACTCTGTTTACTGCACTATTTAATGGTGTATCTGGGCAAATATCTATACTATCTTTAACCCCATCACCATCTGCATCTGAGAAAAATTTGTCACTTTTGATAACAGGTGCAATAATCTCATCTATCTCACTTTCTTCAAAAGGTAAATCATCTTCAAATTCTGCAAATTTTGGGGAAAAAGAAGAGCTTTCAGAATTTATTGATGTATCTCCATAATAGGAAAATGTATCCGCAAATGGAATTCTTAACCCTAAAAACAGTGCTATCTCATTGTCTTGTCCATCTTCTGAACCAATGAGTTGAGTAAATCTAACCTCTGTAACGATATGAAGATCATCGGTGGCTTCAGAAATAGGTATCTCAAATCCTGCTCCACCTTGAAAATAGAAGCTATTATCAAAATCTGCTCTTTTTCCACTCACATATTCGTACCCCAATCCACCATAAAAATATGGTCTTATATTATTATAGCCATATCCTGGCTTAATAAAAAGACCAAATGCAGTTTGAAATAGAGAGTCAACACCCCATTTTTTATCAATATTTACATATGTTAAATCAAGTTTTGGCTTTATATCATGACCAACCTCTCCAATAAAATCAAGAGAAAAAGAGTGCTGAGATAAAGATAACTCATCTGTAATTGAAGTTAGACCATATTTAAATGACATATATCCTATCTCATCATAACCATTTCTAGCATCCAAAGAAGATATAGATAGTGCCAAAACAGCAGAAAGTAATAATTGTTTTTTCATAACAAACCTTTTTTAATTACTCATAAATTTTTATTACAAAATCAGAGTTTAAGTTTGACTATTTTAACAAAATGAAGATTAATGTCAATTATTTTGTAACATAATCGAACAATAATCTATATCAAACAAATCAAGAACTGACTTAAGATATGGCTCATTAGTATAACATTTATAGGGATATTTCTCACTATCAAGTATAATTTGATTTGAATTTATATATGGTTTATCCTCCCCCACCTTCAAAGCTGCATCATATGCATGTTCATTTTTGTTAAAAGTATACTCCATCAATGCATCTAAAGGCTTGAGAATAATTTGCATCTGCTCATATGTTCTATTCCCTTCAGGATAACTATGATTTACTCCTTGATAGACTTGATAATCGTGATTTTTTTTATCAAATACCTCAAATTTACTAAAAATTGTCAAAGGTATTCTAGGATCGGTAGTATAATCCTCAGCATATTGTTGCATCACTACTTTTATATCAGAAGGTAAGTTTTTAAAATCTTTACTATTCATACCAAATGAAAACCAAGATGCCATTGAAAAAATAAATCTCCCATTTCCTCCATAACCTCTCTTTGAAAACTCATTCATAATACCAAAGGATAATCCACCACCAGATGAAAAACCAACCACACCTAACCTCTTTTTGTCAAGATGTACAGATATATTAATATCCTGTAATACATCATCAAATCTTTCAATAAAAACCTGTGGGCTTAATCTTTTGGGACACTTTGAATACAACACCACATACCCTTGACTAGCAATAAAGGTCAATAGTGTTTTATAGCTATTATGATTTTGTGAACCCCATCCAGGGGCAAATAAGACAATAGGAAAAGTAACATTTAGATCAAAAGTTTTGGGGGCATATAGAGTAACATCTCCAAAAGTTTTTATCACTGTCTCTTTTTTTAGTGATATACCATAAGCTCTGTTTGTAAGATTAGTTTCATTGTTTTCCAAAATTGCAGAATTTTGAGCTGTGCCACAAGCTGATAAAAAAAGAGTAAAAGCAAAATAGATACTAACAAAAAAAATATTTTTCAACTCTCACCCCTATCAAATAATTTTATTCGATTAAAATCGTCTCATTTTCAAGAATCATTATATCAAATATTTTAAGTTACTCCATAATTTTATATGAGAATTTGGCTCTTTAAATATCGTAGCTAAATTAAATATGTTATAATATTTATAAAACTATAGAAGGATATGATTTGTCGATCATAGTCATTGTAAAAAAAGATAAAGATATCGTTATCGCTTCTGACTCATTAACTAGTCGAGGCGCACTTAATATAAGTTCACAATATAAAATCAATAATGAAAAATTCATCAAATATAAAAATAGTTGGATAGGTTGCGATGACTATACTATCTCAACACAAATGCTTCTTCACGCATTGGAAAATAGAGAAGACGAACTCTCTTTTGATGGGATTGATAATATCTATACGAGTATGTTAAAACTACATAAAACATTGAAAAAGAGGTACTTCTTGGATCCAAAACAGAAAGAAAATCAAATAGTACAATCTACAAAAATGAGGCTAGTCATAGCAAATAGTAGCGGCATTTATAGAGTAGATGAAGATAAACATGTAGATAGTTTTTCCAAATTTTGGGCAATTGGAACTGGTGGGACATTTGCACTAGGAGCAATGCACCATGTATATGACAAATATGATGCAACCAAAATAGCAGAAATTGGAGTTAAAACAGCTTGTGAATTTGATGAAGGATGTGGTTTGCCTATGCATATACAAACAATCAAGGAAAAGATATGTCAGTTGTAGTTGTAGTAAAAAAAGATAGAGAAATTGTTATCGCTGCTGATACATTAACAACCCATTATGGATATATCGGCTTAAATGCAACTCATAAAGCAAATAGTGAAAAAATGGTAAAATATAGGGATAGTTGGATTGGTTCTGTTGGTGCGGCTATGGCAAAACAAATGTTTCTTCAAGCCTTGCAAAGTAATAACAAGGAGTTTTCACTGCACGGTACTGAAAACATATATATAACTATGCTAAAAATCCATAAAATACTAAAAAAAGACCACTATCTACTAGCTTCTAATAGAGCCAGCAAGGTAGAATCATCACAATTAAATCTTCTGATTGCAAATAGTAGTGGTATATTTGGAGTGAGCCCAGATAGATATGTTGCAGATTATTCTAGATTTTGGGCAAATGGTAGTGGTAAAAATTTTGCTCTTGGAGCAATGGAACAAGCTTATGAAAAATACTCTGCATCTGAAATAGCTCGTATTGGTATTGAGGCTGCTTGTGAATTTGATAAACATTGTGAACTACCAATGAATCTACACTTAATAAAAGAGGATTTAGATAAAACAAAAACAAAAGTTATACAGCCTATCGCACCTCGCAAAATTTGCGATAATTGGTGCGATAATACCTCAGCTTGGATTAACAAAATCAAAAAACATTCAACAAAATGGTATAGGCCATCTTGAAAACCCCTATAGCCAATAAATCTTAAAGCATCTTTGCTATCTTTTTATAATCGATTGCTTTAGCATAAGATATCAAATCCTCCCTAGATACTTTAGAACCTTCTATCGTAACTAAAAATCGTTTGGCTACAACAATCTTGATATCACCACTTTGTCGTTCTTTATTGTACTTTACAATTGCTTTTTGGCGATTGATACGCTCTAACTTACCACCGTCTGATGTAGCAAACATTGGATTTGAAAAAAGCCCCATCATTCCCTGAAGGACAGGTGAATCTGCCATAATTTGAATTTTTACACGACTTTTACCTTTTTTATACTCTCTTTGAGTAGAAATACCCCCTCCAAACATAGCACTTCCAGCCGTTTGAGATTGTGCATCTTTTGCATTCCATCCATCCAAAGGTTCAGGAAGATAAGTTTGTAATCCTTCACTTTTTTTTTGCTTAATAAGTTCTAATGCATAGTTTAAATCCTCTACTGCATCTGAATATTCGCCACTTTCATATGATTTTAGTGCCTCCGATATGCTATCACTAACATCATCAGCGTGGACAGACAATCCCAGTGAAATCAAAAGAACAGGTATAAGACTCATTTTTTTTAAACTATTTATATTAAACATAACACAACCCCTTAAGTAAATTTATATTTCTAATGTAATTATAAGATAATTTAAGTGAATTAGATATTAAAATCAACCTTTTTTTATTTTGCCTCGATAACTTATGATTCCAGGTCTTAGGTTTTTTACATGATTGAATCCTGAAGCTTTCATTGCGTGTTGAACCTGAAAACTTCTACTTCCAGTATGACAGTAGAGTATGATAGTTTCATCTTTTTTAGAACCTAACTCCTCTTCTACTTTTAGATAAAATAGTGAAGTAGGCAAAAGTAAATCCGTACCCACAATATGACCCATTTTATACTCCATCAATTCCCTAGTATCTACAAGCAAAAAATCAATCATCCCTAAATTTCTAGCTTCTATAAGTGATTCTAACTCATCACCATCAAGCTGTTGAATTTGTAGTAGCTTTTTAGCTTGCTCTTTTGTAAGACCTTTGGAGTGCTGATGTACAATTTCTTCTATCTCATCATGTTGTGCTTGTGCAGATGCATACTCTGGCGTACAAAAGATTCCACAATGACAAAGCCCAGTTTCTGGTATCTCCTTTTCCAAAGCTGGTTTACAAGGACAGATACGATTGTCAGCCTCTTTTTGTTCTTGTTTATCTACTCCTTGAACCATAAAACAGGGGCAAAATCTAGTACCATAAATCAGTTTATTTCGTGCAAGCCCCATAGCCACACCTTCATTTACCTCTGTATTTGGATTTTGCACAAAACCAAATTGGTTATTGACCTTTTCTATAAAAGTCCATGTCTTTCTAAGTTCAGTTTGAAATTCATCCGAATTCATATCTATCTGTTTCATCTACTTCCTAAGTTATAATTTAGATTCTATTTTATTATATCAAAATACTCTTTTCGTATAAGCTTCTTCAATCTGATTCATAGCCTTCTCTAAAATACTTCTAGGCACTGCAAAGTTAAGCCTCATAAACCCTTCCCCACCTCTTCCAAAACTTATTCCAGTATTTAGCCCAAGCTTTGCATCTTTGATAAAAAAAGCTTCTAAAGATTTATCATCAAGATGCAACTCTTTACAATTTAGCCAAAGTAAAAAGGTTGACTCTATATCCATAGGTTTTATTTTTGGCATTTTTACTAAGCGATTTTTGATATATTTTAGATTTGCTTTGAGATATATTAACAATGCATCTAGCCACTCATCGCTTTGAGTATAAGCTGCTACGGTTGTACAAAGTGAGATAGGAGTTGGCTGAACTAGCGAGTATCTTTGGAAGATTTCATGATATTGTTTTTTTAGTGAACTGTTTTGTATGATTGCATATGCACTCACTATTCCTGCAACATTGAAAGTTTTTGATGGAGCATTTAGTGTTATGGTTATATCTTTTGCATCATCAAGTGTGGCGATTGGGATATGATTATTTTCATAAACAAGGTCAGCATGAACTTCATCGCTTATGATAATCACTCCATTTTGTTTGCAGATATAAGCCAATTTTTCAAGATTATCTTTGCTAAAAACTTTCCCCGTGGGATTGTGAGGAGAGCAAAACACAAACAGTTTTGCATCTTTTGCTTTGTTTTCAAAATCTTCAAAATCTATCTCATATCTACCATCAATAATCTTTAGTTCATTTTCTAAAAGTATCCGTTTTTGATTTTTTACAGCACTATAAAACGGCGGATATATAGGAGGTTGGATTATAACCCCATCACCTCTTTTAGTCAATACTTCAACTGCTAAATTTAATCCAGTCACAATAGCATTTATTGGTGTAATCCACTCTCTTTGTATCTCCCAATCGTGTGCTTTTTGCATCCATCTTTTGATAGAGTCAAAATAGGCATCATAATAGTCTGTATATCCATAGATTGGATGCTTTATGCGACTAATCAGTGCATCTTGAATAGCTTGTGAACTTGGAAAATCCATATCTGCTACCCAAAGAGGTATAACATCTTCTGTTCCAAACTTTTCTATTCTTTTGTCATATTTTTCTGTGTGAGTTTCTTCTCTTGAAACTATTTTGTCAAAATTCACTTCTTCTGCCAAACACTCATCTGTGCTATTGAGTGTTGATATTTTCTCGCACTCTCACGAATTACAAATGGTACATCTTTTACATCTATGAGTCTAAAGTGTTTCTCTAGAACCTCTTTTAAACCATCCAATGTTGTAAAATTTTCACCATTTTTTTTGTAGCCACCTAGCCAATGCTCTTTTTTTGTAAACTCTTCTAGCCAAGTATAGGGGCTTGTTAAGATAAACATACCATCATCATTTAACCTGCCGTGAAGTTCGTTTAAGAACTTTTTTGGATTATAGAGTCTATCTATCAAGTTTCCTGCAAAGATTAAATCATATCCTTTGTAAATAGGTTTTAAATTACATGCATCCCCTTGCCAAAAAGAGACTTTGGAAGCCTCTTTTTCTAAATATAACTCTTTTAGTGAAGTGCTTTTATAAGAAACTAAATCACCCTCGATAGGAACAAAAAAGCTGATAGCTCCCTCCTCTTTCATCTTAGTCGCAAATCCGATAAACCTAGCCGTAAAATCAACTCCTACCACCTCATCAAACTCTCTAGCCAATTCAAAACTGCTTCGCCCTATCGCACAACCGATATCCAATGCTCTTTTTTTAGGCTTATCTCCCATATAACTCAAACATAGTTTTGCACAAGCTGATGGATAGTTTTCTACTCCAAAATAACTCTCTCCCCAGCCAAATTCAGCATATTGACTTATGAGTGCATCACTTTCATATATGTTATCTGTAGATGGAGGTTTGTTCTCACTCTCTACATATCTAAATCCTGCATGTTGAAAAAAGTGTCGTCTAAATGCATATCTAGCACTTAAAAGAGTTTCATTTCCCGTACTTATCCATGAACCGCCTTTGATGAGATTGTGTTTTGTGTCAAATGTCGGGGTTGTAAAATCATCATATATTGGATGTACTTTAAATCCTTCAAATGGATAAATTGGAGTCTCACTCCATTGCCAGACATTTCCAATGACATCATAAAACTCTCCGTGCAAAAAATGATTTACTGGTACTGTAGATGCAAAATATTCAAGATTGATATTGGCTTTGGTCTGCTCATTTATATCACAAAAATCCACCATTCTTTTCCACTCATCTTCTGTTGGCAATCGTAAATTTTTACCCTCTTTTTGACCAAGCCAATTACAGTATGCTTTGGCTTCATGGTAATTTACTTCTACTGGATGATTTAAGGGTAAATTGACGATTTGTGTCATAAGACGAAGTTTATCATCTATCCAAAATGTCGCAGATGAAGCATTGGAAAACTTAAGCCACTCCCTGCCCTCATCTTCCCAAAATTCATTTTTATCATAACCGCCATCTTTTACAAAAGTTAAAAACTCACCATTACTGACCAAATATTTAGAAGCTTTAAAGTCGGAGATTTCAACCTCTCTAAAGCCATATTCATTGTCCCAGCTATAAAAATCATCTTCTATTTTTTTACCAAGAGTTACTTTACCGCCTGACACATTTAGAAGTTCATTTTTAGGTGCATCTGCACTATCTGTACAGATATTCCAATCAGGCATGTTTTTCACAAACTCTATAGAAAGCTGACGGATAAGAACCGAAGAAGTTTCAACATGAATTCTCTCATGTTCGCATCCCATCATGATAATCCAAAACGGCGATTCCCAACTGATAGGAAGAGTTAAAGGAAGTGTGTCAATGAGTTCATTTACTAGCGTGCGGACACTATCTCGATACTCTCTAGTCTCTTTAAGAGTTGGCCACTCATAACTTGTTTCACTTAAATCATCCCAACTCATCTCATCAACACCAACTGCAAAGATAGACTCTAATTTTGGATTGATTCTATCTGAAATGACTTTTGCAAGTATGAGTTTGTTTATAAAAAATGTTGCAGTATGTCCAAAATAGAAGATAAGCGGATGACGAAGCCTATCTGCTTTTATATAATATGCCTCATCAGTTATAACTTCAAAAAGTTTTTCATAAATATCAAAAGTATCATTAAAATACTCTTTTATCTCTTGTCGCTTTTCCTCCACATCGATACCGTTTAACGATATGTTTTTACTAATTTTAATTGCCATGAAGTTTATTACAGATGCAACTTAAGCCCAAGTGTAAAGTTTGCCGTATCCATATCTTTTATGTCAAAATCATTACCATAATCTGTATAACCCAAATAAACACTAACAAAATCATTATAATAATAATCCAGCTCAAGACCATATGTAAATTTTGTTGAGGATTTAGATAGAACTTGTGCTGTTTCAAGTATCTCAAAATCTCCATCTGTTTTAACTAAACCTATCTTTGGAGTAATAGCAATATATGGAATAAGCGAAAACTGATAAGTAGCAAAAAGTCCATATCTACTAACATCTTCTTTTGTAAACTCTGGATGCTCTGAAAAGTTTTTAGTATATTCAAGCCTAACCCCTGCACCCATAAAAAGCTCAACTCCTGCAAAGCCAGTTACATGATTTTCTCCATTGTTACCTTTTGAATAACCAAGCCCTGCTTGTCCTAACCAATCAGCTGAGAGTGTACCTGCAAGTAGCATAACTGCTAAAACTATTTTTTTCATGAAAGTCCTTATATGTAATATTTTGATGTAATATAACATTTTTAATCTTTTAAAAGGTGCTAATAGTGAGCTTTACAGGTTTTTCAAAAGTTAATGATATACTTCTAAAAAGGTTAATAGCTTGTCAAAAATAAAATACAACATCACTAGAAAATTCAACCTTATGCATACCTACATTGAGATAAAACCAGATGCAAGTGTTGAAGTGAAAACGAACTTGACTACATCAACAAAATCTATCTCAGATTTTGTTGAAAGAAAAAGTAGTTGGATTTTAAAAAAACAATTACTTTTACAAAATATTAAAACTATCAAATCTTCGCAACTCTATCTTTTTGGAGAAATATTTGAAAAAGAGCATTTTGGGCTATTTTCACAAAATGAATTGGATGCATTTTATAGAGAAAAAGCGATTGAAACAATTAACCCACTTGTAGTTTCTTGGAGTGAGAAGATGCAACTTTTTCCTACATATGTTGGTTATCGAAAAAACAGAACAAGATGGGGAAGTTGTAGTGGCAAAGATAGACTTTCATTTAATACTCTCTTAGCTCGTACTCCATTAGAGTTTATAGAATATGTCGTTGTACATGAACTTTGTCATATCGAACATAAAAACCACTCAAAAACATTTTGGAATCTTCTAAAAGAGCATCTTCCAGACTATAAAAATAGACAAAATCTAGTAAAAACTCAATCTTATTTGAAAAATTTAGATTAATTTGCTAATATATATTTATACAAAGGAATTAAATTGGATATTTTTCAAGCTATTATATTAGGAATTATTGAAGGTCTTACAGAGTTTTTACCAATCTCATCAACTGGGCATCTCATAGTTGCATCTCACTGGATGGGAATAGAACAGACTAAAGCAAACACTGCATTTGAGGTTATTATACAACTTGCAGCTATTTTGGCTGTGGTTTTTACTTATAAAGATAAATTTACTCTTGAAAAAATCGATATGTGGATAAAGATATTTATCGCTTTTTTACCAATTGCAGCTATCGGATATATCTTTAGTGACCAAATTAAAATGATGTTCAATGTAACAATAGTTGCGATTATGTTTATAATCGGAGGTATAGTATTTTTGGTTCTTGAGAAATTTTATAAAGAAGAGAGCCATACTACAACAGAGGTTGAAGATGTCACATATAGACAAGCAGCTTGGATTGGATTTGCACAAATATTTGCTCTAATTCCTGGTACTTCTAGGGCTGGTTCAACCATCGTTGGAGCACTTTTGGTTGGACTCTCACGAAAAGCTAGTGCTGAGTTTTCATTTCTTTTGGCACTTCCTGTTATGATAACTGTTAGCGGATATGACCTCTTAAAACATTATAAAGATTTTAGTGATGCAAATCTTTTGGCACTTGGAATTGGGTTTGTTACTGCATTTATTGTGGCTTATTTGACTATGTTACTTTTTATTAAGTTTTTGGAAAAGTTTACATTTGTAGCATTTGGAATTTATCGAATCGTCTTTGGCGTTATCTTGCTAGCATTTTTTATATAAAGGGTTTTTATGATTAGTGAGATAGTAAGTTTTGTACTAAATCTTGTTGAGCAATGGGGTTATTGGGGTATTTTTATCATGATGTTTTTGGAGAGTACTTTTTTTCCTTTTCCTAGTGAAGTTGCTATGATACCTGCTGGTTACCTCGCATTTCAAGGCAAGATGAACATTTGGCTTGCAATTTTTGCAGGAACTACAGGCTCACTTAGTGGAGCTCTTTTTAACTACTTTTTAGCTCGTTCTATGGGACGAACACTCTTAATAAAATATGGTAAATATGTTTTTGTTAAAGAAAAATCGATTATAAAACTAGAAAAGTTCTTTGCATCTCACGGACACATCTCTACTTTTACAGGCAGGTTAATTCCCGGTATCAGACAACTCATCTCACTTCCAGCTGGATTATCAAAGATGAATGTTCTTCAATTTTCTATTTATACCACTTTAGGTGCAGGGATTTGGGTAGCTATTTTAGCAGCTCTTGGGTATTTCGCGGGAGCAAATGAAGAGCTTTGGAAATCTTATCTTAAAGAGATCATAATTGTACTATTTGTGTTATTAAGCGTAGGTATTTGGGCTTACATATACAACCTAAAAAAGAAAAAAGCTAAAGAGAATTAAGAAAATAACGATAGTACTCATTATAAATAATAAAGGGTATTATCACAATGCAAAAACAACGCTTTTTCGAAGTTGCCATCATCGGTGGAGGAATTTCAGGAACATCACTACTATACACACTAGCAAAATATTCAGATATAAAAAGTATCGCACTTTTTGAAAAGTATGATGATATCGCTACTGTCAATTCAAATGGATTAGGAAACTCACAAACTCTTCACTGTGGAGATATAGAAACAAATTACAATTTAGAAAAAGCGGCAAAAGTAAAAGAGACTGCATCTATGGTAGAAAACTATGCAAAGATGTACGGATATGATGATAAGTATATCTACAAATGTACAAAAATGGCACTAGGAGTTGGCGAAGAAGAAGTTAACTATATCAAAAAAAGATACGATAACTTTAAAGAGCTATACCCATACATGGAGTTTTGGGACAAAGACCAATTAGCAGAGATAGAGCCTATGTTAGCATATGAGAGAAAAGAAAACATCGTAGCAATGGGAGTCAAAGATAGATACTCAGCTGTAAACTTTGGTGAAATATCAAAAACTTTTGTTCATAATGCAAAAGAGACAAACAAAGATATAGATGTACACTTAAATGAGGAAGTTTACCATATAGAACAAAAAGGAGATGCATTTGTTATTTCTACTATGAAAGGTACTTATTTTGCAAGCTATGTCATCGTAAATGCTGGAGCTCACTCACTTCTTTTAGCACACAATATGGGTTATGGTCATGAGTATTCTTGTCTTCCAATAGGCGGAAGTTTCTACTACTCAAAAGATGAAGTTTTAAACTCAAAAGTTTATACAGTTCAAAATCCAAAACTACCGTTTGCTGCAATTCACGGTGACCCTGATATCGTTATGAGTAACAAAGTAAGATTTGGACCAACTGCTTTAGCACTTCCAAAATTAGAGAGATATAAGTGGATTAATATCGTAGAATTTGTAAAGTCTCTTGAACCAAACAAAGATGTAATAAAAGTTTTATACAACCTTATGAAAGATAGTGAGATAAGAAACTATATACTAAAAAACTTTACTTATGAAATACCTGGAATCAGAAACTCATTATTTGCAAAAGAAGTTAGAAAAATAGTACCAAGTATTCAAGCTAGTGATTTAATATATGCTGATGGTGTTGGAGGATTAAGACCACAAGTAATTGACAAAAAAAATCAACAATTACTTCTAGGAGAAGCAACGATAGACACAAAAAAAGGAATAGTATTTAACATGACTCCTTCTCCTGGTGCTACTAGCTGCTTAGGGAATGCAAGAAAAGATGCAATAGCTACTTGTGCATTTTTAAATAAAGAATTTAACAATAAAAGATTTGAAAAAGAGCTTGTAGGCGAGATAAAAAGTTCTAAAAAAACTGTTTATTTTGAAGAGGCATTGGCTTAATTATTTGTAGATAACCTATAATAACTAAGGTTTGTTTTGGTTAAAAATGTCTTTCTTAATATGACTTATTTATAAACTTAAATCTTCTAAAAAATATTTCACTTTGAAATATTTTTTTCTGAAACTTCATATTTAAGATAAACTAGTCATAATAAATTTTTAATAAGGACAAAATTGTTTGAAATATCACAGAGAAGATACTTAGGTAATAAAAATTCTATTTTAAATTTTATTGAAAATATAATCAAAAATGAAATTGGACATTTTAATTCATTATGTGATATTTTTGCAGGAACTGGTGTAGTTGGTAGTTATTTTAATGAAAAGAACAATAAAATTATAACTAATGATTTGCTATATCATAATTATATATCATTAAGTGCTTTTTTAAATCAAGATAGTTTTAATCAAGAAAAAATACTAGAATTGATAAATAATTTTAATAATTTTTCGGCAAAAAAAGAAAATTATTTTTCTATCAATTTTGGAGGTAAATACTTTTCTGAGGATAATGCAAAGAAAATAGGCTTTATAAGAGAGCAAATTAGAAAACTATTTATTGAAGACAAAATAAACTTAAAAGAAAAATTTATTTTACTAACATCTTTAAATTATTCAATCGATAGAATTGCAAATACTGTTGGACATTATGATGCTTATATTAAAAAAGAAATGAAAAATTCAAAATTTGAATTAAAAATGCTAAATACAGACATTGAAAAAAATAAAAAAAATAAAATTTACAATAAAGATGCAAATTACTTAATAAAAGATATTGAGTGTGATATTTTATATCTTGACCCACCATATAATTCAAGACAGTATAGTGATGCATATCATGTACTAGAAAATCTGACTTTATGGCAAAAACCAGAAGTTTTTGGAGTAGCTAAGAAATTTGATAGAAATAAGATAAAAAGTGAGTATTGCAAAGTTACTGCAATTAAGAGTTTTGAAGATTTAATCATAAATGCAAAATGTAAATATATACTTTTATCATATAACAATATGGGAAATAATGGTAATCACAGAAGTAATGCTAAAATTAGCGATGATGATATTTTAAGGATATTAAATTTAAGAGGGACACCTAAAATTTTTGAACAAAATTATAAAGAGTTTAATGCAGGTAAAGAAAAAAGGAATGATAATAAAGAGAGAATCTTTTTTGTGAAAGTTACAAGATGAAAAAAGGAGGCATTATGCAGTTGAATAAGATTTATAATGATGATTGCATTTCAATATTAAATGATTCTAATAAAATCTTTCCAAATAGTATTCAAGTTGTTTTTGCAGATCCACCATATAATTTATCTGGAAATGGATTAAAATCAAAGGATAGTACAACAGGTGGGGACTTTACGATGGTTAATGAAGATTGGGATAAAATGGAAGAATCTGAATTTATAAATTTTACTAATGAATGGGTAAAATCATGTAAAAAAATTTTAAAACCAAATGGCTCAATATTTATAGCTTGTAGCTATCATAATATAGGCGAATCAATAATGAGTTTAAAAGCCAATGGATTTGAAGTAAAAAATATAGTTACTTGGAATAAATCCAATGCAATGCCAAACCTTACAAGAAGAGTTTTAACTCATACTACAGAGTTTATAATATGGGCAGTCAAAGGTAAAGGCTGGGTTTTTAACTATGAAAAATTAAAAGAACTTAATCCTGATAAGAAAAAAGATGGAGCAGTTAAGCAAATGAGAGATATTTGGACTATGCCACTTTGTCAAGGACGAGAACGATTAAGAGATGAAGATGGGAAAAAGGCACTGCATCCAACCCAAAAACCAGAAGAACTTTTAAAAAGAATAATATTAGGATTTTCAAATGAAAACGATGTAATACTAGACCCATTTGCAGGAAGTGGGACAACACCATATATTGCTAAAAAATATAATAGAAATTTTATAGCAATAGAAAAAGAAAAGAAATATTTTTGTGCAATAGAAGAAAGAGTATGTAAAACTGAAATAAAAAAACCAACACAATATACCAAACAAAACACAACAAAACACCAAAGTGAACAAGACTATTTATCTGGATTATTTGGTTTTTCAAGTCAAGATAACACAAAGCAAGCTCGAAAGATACAAATGTAAAGTTATCTTGTCTCTTAATTCAGCTATTGTGATGGCATTATATTCGGGTTAAAAAGCTTCTTTTTGATATCATCGCTTAAAAAACAGGTTATTTTAAAATGATAAATTTTCAAGCACTTGGTGAAAAATATAATACTCCACTTTATCTATATGATTTTAATCATATTACAACAAGATACAATACACTAAAAGAGGCTTTTCGCGCGAAAAAGTCACTCATATGTTATGCGGTAAAGGCAAACTCAAACTTATCAGTTATAAAACATTTGGCAGATTTGGGTGCTGGGTGTGATTGTGTCTCTATTGGGGAAGTTAGGAGAGCATTTTTAGCTGGGGTCGCTAATTATAAGATCATATTTAGTGGTGTTGGAAAAAGAGATGAAGAGATAAAAGAAGCTATAAAAAAAGATATTTTGATGATAAATCTTGAAAGCGAAGCAGAACTTTTGCGAGTAGAGGCTAAAGCAAAAGAGCTTGGAAAAGTTGCAAGAATAAGCATAAGAGTAAATCCAAACATCGACCCCAAAACACATCCTTACATCTCAACTGGGCTTAATTCTAACAAATTTGGTGTAGATATTGACGATGCAAAGCGGATGTATATCAAAGCTAAAAATTCATCTTTTTTAGATCCTGTGGGGATTCATTTTCATATAGGTTCGCAGCTAACAGAGCTTGAACCTATAAGAGAATCTAGTGAGATAGTAGCTGATTTGGTGAGGAGTTTGAAAGTTCTTGATATCAACATCAAATTTTTTGATATCGGTGGAGGACTAGGGATAAAATATAAAGATGAGACACTGATAACTCCTTATGATTATGCTCAGGCAATTTTTGGCACTTTACAATCACTTGATGTTACAATTTTGTGTGAGCCAGGTAGATTTTTGGTAGGCGAGAGTGGATATTTTTTGACAAAAGTTCTTTATGAGAAACAAAATGGCGATAAAAGATTTGTGATAGTAGATGGAGCTATGAATGACCTTATCAGACCTGCTCTTTATGGTAGTTTCCATGAAGTAGAAGTTTTAAATGATTCAGAAAACGAAAGTTTAGCTGATATTGTAGGTCCCGTGTGTGAAAGTGGTGACTTTTTTGCAAAAAATCTATCTTTAAAAGAGACAAAAACAGGCGACCTTATCGTTATAAAAGCAGCTGGAGCTTACTGTTTTACGATGAGCAGTAACTATAATACAAGAGGAAAAGTTGCTGAAGTTGCCATAGAAGATGGAAAAGATAGATTAATCCGAAGAAGAGAATCATTTGAAGACTTGATAGAACTCGAAAAGGAGTATTTAAAATAAGATGAATTTAGATGAACTTAGAATACAGATAAACGAGATTGACAATAAACTTTTAAAACTACTAAACAAGAGAATGGAGTATGTTCAAGAAGTTGGTAAACTAAAACAGAATGATGGTTCTAGCATCTATAGACCAGAGAGAGAACAAGAGATTATCCAGCGACTTTACTCTCAAAATGATGGAGATTTAACTATTGAAGCAATTGAAGCGATATATATGGAGATATTTGCGGCTAGTAGAAACCTTGAACTTCCTGAAAAAGTTGCATATCTTGGACCTGAGGGGAGTTACTCACACCAAGTAGCTGAGAGTAAATTTGGGGCAATGAGTAGTTATCTTCCATTAAACTCTATTGAATCAGTTTTTAGAGTCCTTGACAATAAAGAGGTAAAGTTTGGTGTAGTTCCTATCGAAAATAATACTGACGGTGCAGTTGGTGCGACACTTGATTGTCTAAGTAAATATGATTCATTGATTGTTGCTGAAGTTTTTATGGATATTCATCACTCATTTTCAACCCAAGCTGAAGACTTAAAAGATATCAAACGGATATACTCACATCCTCAAGGCTACAACCAATGCAAAAATTTCCTAGAAGAACACTTTTTACAAGATGTAGAGTTTATACCAACAAGATCAACTTCAGCGGCTGCAAGGAAGGCAAAAGAAGACCCAAATTCTGCTGCTATCTGTTCTCACATAGCAGCAAAACTCTATAAATTACCAATCTATTTTGAAAAAATTGAGGACAATTTGGCAAATCAAACTAGATTTTTAATCCTTAGTGATTTTAAAAACCAAAAAAGCCAAAATGATAAAACATCAATTTTAGCAAAAGTTGAAGATAGACCAGGTAGTTTGGTTGATTTTTTGAAAAGCTTTCAAGATATCGGTATTAACTTAACCAAAATTGAGTCAAGACCTACAAAAGAGAAGAAGTTTCAATCAATATTTTTTATAGATTTCAAAGGGCATATTGACAATGAAGAGGTTAAAAAGCTTGTGAAGAATTCACCAAATAAGATAAAATGGCTAGGAAGTTATGTCAATGGAGAGATAGATGCAATTTAACAAAGAGTTAGAACAGATAAAAACTTACGAGGGGGGAAAACCTATCGAGATGGTTGTTAGAGAGTTTGGAATTGACCCAAAAGACATCATAAAACTAGCCTCAAATGAGAATCCATTTGGGGTTAGTCCAAAAGTAGTAGAAACCATCTCAAAAAATGCTTCATCAGTCTATATGTACCCAGATGACAGCATGAAAGATATAAAAGAGGCATTGGCAAAGAAGTATCAAGTAACTTCCAAAAACCTCATAATAGGTGCTGGAAGTGATGAAGTCATCTCTTTTGCCATCAGAGTCAAAGCAAACAAACATAAAAAATTGCTAATGGCAAAAACAACCTTTGCGATGTATGAAATCTATGCTAAACAAATTGGAGCAAAGGTTATAAAAACTCCTTCACATCAACATAATTTGGCGGAACTTTTGCATCTGTATAAAAAGGTAAAAGATATAGGTATTATATTTTTATGCCTTCCAAACAATCCACTTGGAGAGTGTCTTGATAAAGAGGATGTTTTTGATTTTCTTAAAAAGATAGATAACAACACATTAGTTGTAATAGATGGAGCTTATCAGGACTTTGCACAAAACAAAGATGAGAAAAAAAAGATTGACCCAAAAGAGTTAATCGAAACTTTTCCAAACACTCTATATCTTGGAACATTTTCAAAATCTTATGGTCTTGGTGGGATGCGTGTGGGTTATGGAATCGCTGGAGAAGAAGTTATGGATGCACTTTACAAGATGCGCCCTCCTTTTAATGTCACAACACTCTCTTTAAAAGCTGCACTTACGGCATTAGAAGATAAAGAGTTTGTAGAAAAAACAATTAATTCAAACTTCAAAGAGATGAAAAAGTATGAAGATTTTGCAAAGGAAAATAAAATAACCTTTATAGATAGCTACACAAATTTTATTACTTTTACTTTTAAACAAACTATGAATGCTACAAACATTGCTCAAATATTATTAAAAAAGGGTATAATTATCAGAGATTTAACAAGCTATGGTGTCAATGGTATAAGAGTCACGATTGGAACCCCTGAACAAAATAGCAGATTTCTTGAAGCCTTTAAAAAGGTTTTGACTACATAGGAATAAAATGGACTTTAAAACACTTTTAGAGCAAATTACAGCACTTTTTCAAAGCTTAACAACTAAACAAAAAGTTGTGATTGGTGCTTCAACAGCTTCTGTGATAGGTTTTATCGTCTTTTTAGTCCTCTACACTAATGCAAAAAATGGCACAATGGATGGATATAGAGTCCTTTTTGATAATATAAATGCATCAGATTCCGCACTTGTTATAGAACAGCTTGAGAAAGAAAACATCCCTTATAAAATCGTTGATGAGGGAACTATAAAAGTTCCAAAAGATTTTGTATACAAGCAGCGAATTGCAATTGCAGCTTTGGGTATTCCTAAAAGTAGCAAAGTAGGCTTTGAACTTTTTGATACTCAAGCTTTTGGAGAAACCGACTTCTCACAAAAGATAAAATATCTAAGGGCATTAGAGGGAGAATTAGCAAGAACCATAGGAAGCTTAACACCGATTGAAGATGCAAAGGTACATATCGCCCTACCAAAAGATAGTGTTTTTGTTGAAAAAACAACACTTCCAACTGCCTCTATAGTTTTAAGTATAAATCCAAATTTAAAACTTTCATCAAAACAAATTGCAGGTATTAAAAACCTAGTCTCAGCATCTGTATCAAAACTCTCTGTAGAAAATGTAAATATCGTCAATCAAAATGGTGAATCATTAGGTCAAGATGCAACTGATGGTTTTCAATCTGATATCGTAGCTGCACAAATCAAATATAAAAACCAATATGAAAGAGCATATGAACAAAAAATTGAAAAGATACTCGCTCCAGTTCTTGGTGGCAATAAAAAAGTAGTTGCAAAAGTCTCAATAGATTTTGATTTTGAACGAAGAAGCACAGTAAGTGAAGTTTTTGATCCCGAATCAGTTGTAAGAAGTGAACAAAGTACAGAAGAGACAAAAGAGGGAGGAAGTAGCAAAGAGATAGGCGGAGTTCCAGGAGCTATCAGCAATATAGGTCCAGTGCAAGGTGTAGATGAAAATCAAAAAGGTGGTGAAAAATCAGAAAAAAGCTCCACAACGACAAATTATGAAATTTCTAAAAAAGTTACAAATATAGAGGGGGAATTTGCACGAATCAACCGAGTAACAGCGTCTGTCGTAGTAGATGGTAAATATCGTAACAAAAAAGATGAAGAAGGAAACCCAACTGAACTTTTAGAGTATTTTGCGTTAGAAGGAAGTGAAATTGAGGCTATAACAAATATAGTCAAAAATAGTTTTGGCTACAATGAAAAAAGAGGTGATCAAGTAACGGTTAGTAACTTTGAGTTTAATCCATCTTCAACAGAAAAACCAAAAGATTTAGCACAAAATCTATCGCATATTGTTTCAAATTATATAAACCCTTTATTACCACTTATCAAATATCTAACAGCTATTTTTCTACTTTTTATTTTCTACAAAAAGATAATTGCACCTTTTGGAGAGAGAATGATTCAAGATTACAATATAAAAGAGGAAGCTATTGATGAGATAGAGATAGAAGAAGATCAAGAAGACGCAGATACACTAAAAGAGTATAATGACGCCAAGAAAAAAGCACAAGAAGAGCTAGGAATGACTGGACCACCTGACAAAGATGAGATAAAACATGAAGTATTGCTTCAAAAACTTCGTGCCGAAATTGAACAAAATCCAGAAGAGGCAGCCAAACTTATAAAATCCATAGTTGAAAGCGAAAAAGAGTTTTTAAAATGAATACAACACTCACTGATGAACAAAAAGCAGTCTATGAGGAGTTAAATATTGATCAAAAAATTGCCATTATGCTAACACAAATTGGAGATGAAGCAACTTCAAGACTATTTGCCAATATGGATGTAGAGATGGTTACAAATCTTTCAGCTGACTTGGTAACACTTCAAAATGTTGATAGACCGATAGCCACAGCAGTACTAGAAGAATTTGCAGCACTTTTTCAATCAAATCAATATATCGTTAATGGTGGACTAGAATATGCTAAAGAAATTTTATTTAAAACTTTTAGTCACGATGCAGCACAAGCCATCTTGGATAAATTATCTAAAGAATTAAATGAGTCTAAGAGCTTCAACTACCTTACAAAAGTAAAACCTGAACAGTTAGCTGACTTTATTGTAACTGAACATCCTCAAACTATAGCACTTATCTTAGCACACATGAACCCTGTAGCCGCAGCTGAAACCATATCCTTTTTTGATGATAATTTAAGAGCAGATGTAACAATCCGTATGGCAAATTTAGGGGATATTTCACCTGCTGTGATAAAAAGAGTTTCAGCAGTATTAGAGAGTAAACTTGAGTCTCTAACATCGTATAAAGTTGAAGTCGGTGGACCTAGAGCAGTTGCTGAAATACTAAATAAACTAGGACAAAAAGCTACAAAATCAACAATGGATTTAATAGAAAAAACAGATACCACTCTTGCAAACGCTATAAAAGAGCTTATGTTTACATTTGAAGATATTGATAAGCTAGATGCAGTAGCTATCAGAGAACTTCTAAAAGTATTAGATAAAAACCAACTCATGGTCGCACTCAAAGGTGCAGGACCAGAACTTAAAGATAAATTTATGGAAAACATGTCTCAAAGAGCTTCTGAAGCATTTGAAGAAGAGATGGGATTTTTGGGAGCTACAAAAGTTAAAGATGTTGAAGATGCACAAAGAAAAATTGTTGATGAAGTACAAAAGCTTGCAGAAAAAGGTTTAATTCAAATAGGTGAAGCTGACGAGGTTATAGAATGATTAGCAATATCATAAATTCAGATAAGATAAGCGATATAATTGTTGAAAAATACCAATTTGGTAAAATTGATATAGATGACAGTAATCTAACTGTTTTTGATGAAAATATATTTAAAACCACTAAAGAGAAAATTGTTAAAAAGGCAGAAACTAGTGAAGAAGAATCAAAAGAAGCAACTGAATTATTTGAAAAAATAGAGACCCTAACTTCACAAATAGTTACACTTCAAATGGAGTTAGATGAGCAGATAAAAGATTCCCAAGAAAAATTAGAGATAGAAAAACAAAATGCATTTGATGAAGGGAAAAAAGATGGAATAAATGAAACAACAGATGCACTACAAAATGATAATGAAGAGTTAAAAAGCCAACTAATAAGATCTATCACACTTTTAGATGAACAAAAAAACTCTTTTGATGAAATGTTTAAAAATATTGAAGAAGATTTGGTTGAGAGTGCTATTGTCATAGCTAAAAAAGTAATCAAAAAAGAGGTTGATGAAAATTCAGCTAAAATTGCGAAAACTATTGCAACTGCACTTATTCACACGATAAAAAGTGTGGCAAATATAACTATAAAAGTAAATCCACAAGATTTTCCTCAAATATCAGAACATTTTAACCAAGACTCTATTAAGATAGAAGCAGACGAAGCGATAAGTCGTGGAGGTGTTATAATATTAAGTGATACCATAAATATTGATGGAACTATCACTACACGACTAAATTATGCAATTGATTTAATTGGCGAAGAGAAGTAAATGAATATAAAAGAGTATAGCGTAGATGAGTTAAATCAGTTATGCACAGATATCCGAAAAAAGATTTTAGAAACTGTAAGTAAAAATGGCGGTCATTTGAGTTCTACTTTAGGTGTAGTAGAAGTTATAGTAGCGATGCATTATGTGTTTAATGCAGAAAAAGACCCATTTATTTACGATGTATCTCATCAAGCTTATGCACATAAACTTTTAACAGATCGATGGGATAGGTTTGATACACTTAGGCAATTTCAAGGCATTAGTGGTTATACCAAACCTAGTGAATCTCCTTATGATTACTTTATTGCTGGGCATAGTTCTACTTCTATTTCTCTTGCCGTTGGTGCAGCTAAAGCTATAAAACTCAAAAATGAAGATCGCTTACCAATCGCACTTATAGGAGATGGTTCGATGAGTGCTGGTATGGTCTATGAAGCGATGAATGAACTAGGAGATATAAAACTACCTGCTGTCATAATTCTAAATGACAATGAAATGAGCATTGCAAAGCCAATTGGAGCAATAAGCAATTATCTATCTCAGGTTCTAGCTGGTCGTTTTTATCAAAAGATGAAGAAAAAAACATCTCAGATGCTTGAGCACTTTCCAGAGAGTGCAACATATCTTGCAAAAAAGTTTGATGAAAGTCTTAAATTAATAACTCCTGGTCTCTTATTTGAAGAGTTAGGACTCGAATATATAGGACCTACAGATGGTCATGATTTAGAGGCACTTATAGAATCTTTTTCTATTGCCAAAGAGATGGGGAAACCTGTTATTGTCCATATTCAAACTATCAAAGGAAAAGGTTACGATATAGCTGAGGGGAATTTTGAACATTGGCATGGAGTAAGTCCCTTTGATTTAGAAAGTGGTGAACCTATCAAAAAATCTTCTGTAAAGAATGCTACTACGCTATTTGGGGAATCACTACTATCTCTTGCTAAAAAGCATGATAATATCATCGGAGTTACAGCGGCGATGCCTAGTGGAACGGGAATAAATATACTTATGAAAGAGTTTCCTGAGAGATTCTGGGATGTAGCTATAGCCGAACAACATGCAGTAACTTCAATGTGTGCGATGGCAAAAGAAGGATTTAAGCCTTTTGTAGCAATTTACTCTACTTTTTTACAACGAGCATATGACCAAGTTATACATGATGCATGCATTATGAAGTTGCCTATAGTCTTTGCGATAGATAGAGCTGGAACTGTAGGAGAAGATGGAGAGACACATCAAGGAGTATTTGACATCTCTTACCTAAGAGCTATTCCTAACCTTACACTTTTTGCCCCAAGAGATGCATCTAGTATGGAACACTCCGTTGATTTTGCATATCACCTGCAAACACCCTGTGCTTTTAGATATCCTAGAGGTGCTTTCTTACCTTGTTCATACGAGAGCAAACCTATAGAGCTAGGAGTTTCACAACTACTAAAAGAGGGAGATAGTGATATTCTATTTATCGGATATGGAAATGGCGTTGGAAGAGCATGTGAGAGTGCAAAATTTCTTGATTTTGATATAGCTTTGCTTGATCTTATATTTGTAAAACCATTAGATGCAAAAATGCTAAATGAACTTGCAAAAAAATATAAAAAATGGTTTATATTTAGTGACTCAGCATATCTTGGTGGAGTGGCAAGTGCTATATACGAACTTGGAATTGAAGGTATTTCTATAACTTCATTTGAGTATAAAGATAAATTTATCAAACAAGGCAATACCCAAAAAGTTGAAGAATCACTTGGATTACTACCTGAACAACTTGCAAAAAAAGTAATGGAGTGCGTCTCTAAATAGTGGTGTCCTCGATGCGATTTGAACGCATGACCTCACGATTAGGAATCGTGTGCTCTATCCAGCTGAGCTACGAAGACAAAATTTTTACATAAAAAAAGGGTGAAGCTAAAGCTTCACCCTTAGAAAATGTTGTTTTAACCTTATCTACCCGTTTCTCTTTTTAATAATCTCTTCTGATACATTTTTTGGCACTTCATCATAGTGATGAAATTCCATAGAGTATGTAGCTCTCCCTTGAGTTGCAGATCTAAGATCTGTTGAGTAACCAAACATCTCTGAAAGAGGAACATAAGCATTAACAATTTTATTTCCGCTTCTATCATCCATACCTTCTATCTGCCCTCTTCTTCTATTAAGATCCCCGATAACATCACCCATATAGTCTTCAGGGACTTCTACTTCAACTTTCATCATAGGTTCCATTATAACGGCACCTGCTTTTCTAGCTCCTTCTTTAAATCCCATAGAAGCAGCAAGTTTAAATGCCATCTCATTTGAATCCACATCATGGTAAGAACCATCATAAAGTGTTACTTTAACATCTTCAACAGGATATCCTGCAAGCACGCCACCTTGCATAGCTTCTTGAATACCTTTATCAACTGCAGGGATAAACTCTCTAGGAACTGAACCACCCTTGATAGAGTTAACAAATTCATAACCTTCACCAGCTTCCATAGGCTCAAGCTTAAGATAAACATGACCAAATTGACCACGACCACCTGATTGTTTAGCATATTTGTACTCTTGCTGTACTGCTTGTTTGATAGTTTCTCTATATGCAACTTGTGGCTGACCAATTTCTGCTTCAACTTTAAACTCTCTCATCATACGATCAACTAAAATCTCAAGATGCAATTCACCCATACCAGAGATGATAGTTTGACCACTCTCTTCATCAGTCTCTACTCTAAAAGATGGATCCTCTTGAGCTAGTTTTTGTAAAGCTATACCCATTTTTTCTTGATCTGCTTTTGTTTTTGGCTCAACTGCAACTGAGATAACAGGATCTGGAAAATCCATTCTCTCTAATACTACTTTATCTGCAGGATCACATAGTGTATCACCAGTAGTAGTGTTCTTTAGACCAACAACTGCACCAATTTCACCAGCATAAATCTCTTTAACTTCTTCTCTTTTAATCGCATGCATCTTCATGATACGACCAATTCTCTCTTTTTTATCTTTTGTTGAGTTATGAACAAAACTCCCAGCACCTAATTTTCCTCTATAAACACGGATAAATGTTAATTGACCAACAAAAGGATCTGTCATAATTTTAAAAGCCAAAGATGCGAAAGGACCATCATCTGATGATTCTACAATAACTTCTTCCTCTTCATCATCCATCATCGTACCTTTAATATCAGCAACTTCAGTAGGAGCAGGAAGGTAATCTACAACAGCATCAAGAAGTGTTTGAACACCTTTATTTTTAAATGCTGTACCACAAGTCATAGGAACGATATGCATCCCAATTGTAGCAGCTTTAATTCCTGCAATAATTTCATCATTAGTAATTTCTTCACCCTCTAAGAATTTCTCCATAAGTGCTTCATTGCACTCTGCTTCAGAAATTTTCTCAATCATATTTTCACGATACTCTTGGGCTTTTTCTAGCAAATCAGAAGGAATATCTTCAACATGATAGTTTGAACCCATAGCTGCATCTTGATCCCAAACGATAGCCTTCATTTTTACAAGATCAATAATACCCGCAAACTGATCTTCAGCTCCTATTGGTAACTGAATTGGTACAGGATTTCCTTTTAGACGATCTACGATTTGTTTCTCAACTTCGTAAAAATCTGCCCCTGTTCTATCCATTTTGTTTACAAATACTAAAGATGGTACTCCATAACGGTTTCTTTGTCTCCATACTGTTTCAGATTGAGGCTGAACACCACCAACTGCACAAAAAACAGAAACTGCACCATCAAGTACACGCATAGATCGTTCAACTTCGATAGTAAAATCAACATGACCTGGAGTATCGATAATATTTATCTGTTTTTTATTCCATTCACAAGTTGTAGCAGCAGAGGTAATTGTAATGCCTCTCTCTTGCTCTTGTTCCATCCAATCCATGGTAGCAGCACCATCATGTACTTCACCAATTTTATGCTCAACCCCAGTATAAAAAAGGATTCTCTCTGTTGTTGTAGTTTTACCAGCATCAATATGTGCAGCAATTCCTATATTTCTTACATCTTCAAGTTTATGACTTCTTCCCATGTTAACTTCCTTTTACCATCTATAGTGAGCAAATGCTTTATTTGCTTCAGCCATTTTGTAAGTATCTTCTTTCTTCTTGTATGCAGTACCTCTCTCATTGGCCGCATCCATAAGCTCATTTGCTAATCTGTCTTTCATAGTTCTTTCAGACCTTTTTCTGGTATAAGAAATCAACCATCTAATTGCCAATGCTTGTTGTCTAACAGGTCTAACTTCGATTGGAACTTGATATGTAGCACCACCTATTCTTCTACTTTTTACTTCCATAACAGGTTTTACATTTTCAATCGCTTTGTTAAAGATGTCGATACCTTTATCTTCGCCTTTTTTATCAATTGCTTCAAGAGCTTCATAAAATATTTTAGCAGCAACTGATTTTTTACCATCAAGCATTAAAATATTGATAAATTTTGATACTATTTTTGAATTGTAGATTGGGTCAGCTAATATCTCTCTGACGGGAGCTTTTCTTCTTCTCATATTTTTCCTTCAATTGTTTATAATTTACTCAAACTCAACTTGTGAGCCTGGTCGTTTTGACAATTATAATTTATTTTATTTAACTAAAAGCCTAAATTATTTAGGTCTTTTTGTACCGTATTTACTTCTTGCAACTTTTCTATTTGCAACACCTGATGTATCCAAGGCTCCACGAACAATATGATACTTAACACCTGGTAAATCTTTAACTCTACCGCCACGAACTAGTACGATTGAGTGCTCTTGAAGGTTATGACCCTCACCACCGATATAACTAATTACTTCAAATCCACTTGTTAGTCTTACTTTTGCAACTTTTCTAAGTGCAGAGTTAGGCTTTTTTGGAGTTGTAGTATAAACTCTTGTACAAACACCTCTTCTTTGAGGACATTTAACAAGTGCTGGTGATTTTGATTTTACAACCACCTTTTTTCTCTCTTTACGAATCAACTGATTTATAGTTGGCACATTTTTTCCTTTTTCAATTTTTTTTAAGGTCGGCTATGATACTTAAA
>Ga0256834_1000186_pt1 | contig 43542 bp, 38 predicted proteins | sample 4281140metaG_FD_190536 | JGI IMG/M metagenome (GOLD analysis project Ga0256834, IMG submission 190536) | Hydrothermal vent microbial communities from East Pacific Rise, Pacific Ocean - 4281-140 | ecosystem: Environmental > Aquatic > Marine > Hydrothermal vents | place: Pacific Ocean: East...
ATTTTTGTTACAAAAAGCCTTTGACAAGGTTTTAAACAAGTTTGAACGTCCTAAAAAGATTATTGAAATAGACCGTTTTTTGCGTGCCGGTAACGGTAAAATAAGACGTCGGCAAACATTGAATAGTTTGTAATAATATATAATGTATAAATAAATTATAAAATATGTTATTATTCGTTATTTGTGGGTAAACCTTTCAATATTAATTTCAAATGGTTACCCTTAAAAAAATTGAGTAATACACTTAATATCCATTTGATTTGGTTATGATATATGGGCTTATTCTTGTTATCTGCACTTTTTTTAGCTTAAAAGATTAACAATTTAATTGTCAGTTAAATGTATTAGTAATTTTTGTGTTATTGGGTGTTAAAATATTTTTTATCTGCGAATGTTAAGTAAATAATTATTTATCGGTTTTTAATCCAATAATTTTACAATCTCTTTTATTTTTAAAACATTGAAATAATTAGATTTTTTTGTAAATTTGTTATAAAGATTTAGATATTATTATATTTAACACTTAATACTCAAATAACTTACATAAATTTATTTTTTTAATAGTAACAAAAGTTATATATTTGTGTTTTAAAAAAATAAAATGTTATGACAAAATCAGAAGCTATAGAACAAATACGAAAAGCCAAAGCAGGACATAAGAGATGGATGTCTTATGCTAAAGCCATGCACATGGGAATAAAAGTCGACAAGGATGCAACTCCCTTAGTTGAGACAGATTGTTCTTTTGGAAAATGGTATTATGGTGAAGGACAAATTTTTTCTGAAATGGATTCGTATCAAGCCATTGAAGAGCCTCATGAAATGTTACATCAAACTTATATGAAACTATTTAAAACCAAGAAACAACCACTTAAAACTGGTCTTTTAGTTTCAAAAAGCAGAGCGCTTAAAGAAAGACAAAATGAATTAGATGAACTAATGAAACAACTTACTTATGTTTCTCAGATGCTTATGGAAAATTTAAAAGAATTTGAGAGTGATTTAAAAAACATGAGTGATTTGGAATTTAGACAACTACAATAATTATTTTTTTTTGGAACCAACCAAGGTCTTTATTTTTTCTATCCAATTGGATACCTGAACAAACTCACCGTCATTATGGGCTTTATAACTCAAGTAGATGCCCAATGGTAATAAAACAAATATAGCAAGCCACGCCCCGAGGTAAGGCGGAATACCGCCTTCTTCGGCGGCATTTTTTCCTAACATGCTTAATATATAGTAAGTTACAAAAATAATAACCCCAAAAACAACAGAGACCCCAAAACCACCTTTTTTGATTATGGCACCCAAAGGAATACCAACCAAAAACATGATAATAACCATAACAGGATAGGTGAATTTTTCTGATAAGGCATGTATATATTTGTTGGTTCTGATTTTTTGGTGGTAGAAATTATCGGTTTTTCTTTTGGTAAATTGTTTAAGTATTTCTGCTTTTTGAACGGCACGGCTATAGATGGTTTTCATCACACTTTGATTTATCAAACCGGTATCTTTTATAACTTGATATATATCTTTGTAATTATTAACAGATACGGTTTTAGAAGTGTTTTTTATCAAATTACGCCGCATGATTTCTTCGGTAAAAGCTTTTTTGGTTTTCAACCTTTTTTGATTTAAGGTGTCAATTTCTTTTTTCAAATCTAAAACATTGAGCATGTGATGTGCCGCTGAAACACTGGTTTCATCCATATTGACTTTATTCATTTCAGATATATCAATATTGATAGTATGCTCTTTAAAAGCGGTTTTCATGGCCGGAAACTTTTTACGTTCCGATACCTTTTTCTGTTGACGAGTCAGGTCTTCATAAAAAGCACCGTCATATAATATTAATTGTATCAACTGATTGTTGGGGTCGCTTCTAAATAAACCCGTTTTGGCAATAATTACTTTGTCAGGAATACCGTTTACTTTTTGATGAATAATGACGTCTTTTAGCCGGTTATTGTTTTCACCGTATTTTTTTTTGACATGAATGTTGATACCTGCCATTTTAAAGTCGTTAAAAATACCTTCGGTAATGGCTACACTTGGCATTTTCTTTTTAATATTGCGACGTAAATTGCTAAACTTAAAATTGCCGTAGGGTAGGGCGGTGTTGGCAAAAATAAATGCCCCGACAGCTAAAATCAGTATCATGGGTGCCATGGCTTTCATCATACTTTTGAGCGAGATACCCATGGATTTCATAGCGGTAAATTCCGATTTCTCAGCCATACTGCCAAAACTCATTATACCGCCCAATAAAATAGAGAGCGGAATGGCATTGAGCACCACAAATGGTGAAATGTATAATAAAAATTTGAAAATAGTAATAACGCCCAAACCTTTGCCGGCCAGCTCATCAAAATACAACCAAAATGTTTGTAAAACAAAAATAAAATAGATGATGATAAAACTCGGTATAAACTTTTTTAAAAAATTGGTCAGTATGTAGCGATTGACAATTTTCAATTTAATCTAAGTCGTTTAAATAATAGTCGGGATATTTGTTTTTGTTAAACCGGAATAATTTTTCGGGCATAACCGTATTGGTTTGAAAACGGGTGATATCCAAATTGATAACCGATCCGTTTTTTTCTACTATAATGGCATTATGGATATTGTTGGTGCGAGTATCAATACCCAATAAAATATATTTTTCTGGTGATTGGCTGTTTTTGGGGATTAATTTAACGTATTGAATCAAGCGACCGTTAAGTTTTTGCTTGATATCCATTTTTTTGGTATAACCTTTTTTATAAAAACTAAAAATTTTGTTGGGGGTAAATTCATCATCGTCCTTATGACTTGATACATTTATTTCTTCATTTTCATGGATAATTTGATACCGCTTTTGTCCGTCAAAAATGTCATCAATTCCCATATAATTGGCATGAAACTTATTGCCTTCTATGCTTATTTTGCCTTTGGTTTGTTGTTTAACACCGGCTTTTTTGTTGTTTAAACTATATTTAAACTCTGCATATATGTTTTTATAACTGTTTAACCGGTTGGTTACTTTATTTAACAATTTTATGGCGGCCGGATCGTTTTGGGCTGTCATATTGGTAGTAAACATTGTGGTTATAGCTATCAAAAATAATAATCTTTTCATGGTATGTTGTTTGTTTCTTAATTTGTTTTTGTTTTATTTATTATAAACCGTTGTTAAAGAATTCGTCCAAGGCAATAATATCCGGTATCAATACCTTACGGGCTTTACTACCTTCAAAGGGGCCTACAATACCCGCCGCTTCCAATTGGTCGATAATACGACCGGCACGGTTATAGCCCAATTTTAGTTTTCGTTGTAACAACGAGGCCGAACCTTGTTGGGCATTAACAATAATATAAGCCGCTTCTTTAAACAATTCGTCTCTATCTTCAATACTATCATCAAAATTTGTGCCACTTGTTTCGTCTTCTACTTCGGGTAATGCAAATGCACTGGCATAGCCACGTTGTGATCCGATGAATTCGGTTACATTTTCAACTTCCGGTGTGTCTATAAATGCACATTGCAGTCGCACCAAATCGTTGCCTGTAGAAATGAGCATATCACCTTTACCAATCAGACGTTCGGCGCCACCGCTGTCCAATATAGTGCGGGAGTCGATTTTGGAAGTAACCGCAAAAGCAATACGTGCCGGAAAATTGGCTTTAATCATACCGGTAATAACATTGACTGAAGGCCGTTGGGTGGCAACAATCAGGTGTATCCCTACGGCACGTGCCAGTTGGGCAATACGGGCTATGGGCAATTCTATTTCTTTGCCGGCAGTCATCATCAGGTCGGCAAATTCGTCTATAACTAAAACAATATAGGGTAAAAAACGGTGCCCTTTTTCAGGATTGAGCAGGCGCTTTTTAAATTTTTCATTATATTCTTTGATATTTCTGACCATAGCATCTTTAAGCAAATCGTAGCGGGCATCCATTTCTTTGGTCAGCGAATTGAGTGTTTTAACGACTTTGGTCACATCGGTGATGATAGCTTCTTCTTCATCGGGGAGTTTGGCCAAAAAATGCCGTTCGATTTTATTGTATAAGGTCAATTCCACTTTTTTGGGATCTACCAATACAAATTTGAGTTCGGCCGGATGTTTTTTGTATAACAATGAGGATAAAATAGCATTGATACCAACCGATTTACCCTGTCCGGTAGCACCGGCAACAAGCAGGTGAGGCATTTTAGTTAAGTCAAAAGTGTAGGTTTCATTGGTAATGGTTTTGCCCATGGCCACGGGCAATTCCATATCAGCCTCTTGAAAACGTTTAGATTGTAAAACCGAACGCATGGGCACAATTTTTCGCACCTTATTAGGCACTTCAATACCGATGGTGCCTTTGCCGGGCATGGGTGCAATAATACGAATGCCTAAAGCAGCCAATGACAGGGCGATATCATCTTCCAAATTTTTGATTTTGGAAATACGCACGCCGGCTTCCGGTATAATTTCATATAAGGTAACCGAAGGGCCAACCACCACTTCAATTTTAGAAATTTTAATTTTGAAATCCAAAAGTGTTTTGACAATTTTGTCTTTATTACGTTTGAGTTCCTTTTCGTTATAAGTAATATCCGTAGCGCCGTAATCTTTGAGCAAATCAAAGGTGGGAAAACGGTAATCGGCCAATTCTAAACGTGGATCAAAAGGGCCTTGCTGTTCTACCAAATGGGCGGCTTTTTCTATGATTTCTTCATCGCCGGCAACAGATATTTTCATTTGAGTTGTTTCGGAAGGATTGTTGGCAGGCTCTTTGGTTTCTTCCGGGATAATTGTATCGGCTATCGATTCTTCTTCGACCGGATTTTTAATAACCAAGTCATCGTCTAATGTCATAATACCAACATCTTGAGTCGGAATTAAAGGTTCGTCATCCTCTGCGGGGTTATTGGTTTTCTGTGAAGTTTTCTGTTTATCAAGCGGTTTTTTTAGAGAAGTAAAAAAACGGACTATTTTGTCGGCATCCCATTGTAATTTGATACTGATAATGACTAACAATACCAATAACAAAAGCAAAATACTCCCGGCGTGCCCCAAAATTTGTTTGCTAAAAAAAGCTATTTCTTTACCAAACAAACCGCTCCAAAGATAATTGGACGGAAAAACCAACGCTAAAAGAAATGCCCCCGTATACATATATATAAACAACCACAACCAGCGCTTAAAATGATTGATCCATGGTTTTTTGGCAATAATTAACAAGCCCGAATATAAAATACCGAACGGAACTAATAAAGAAAGAACACCAAATCCTTTGTATGCCAGAGTGTTACCTAAGATAGCGCCTAATTTTCCGGCAAAATTTTTGGCAGGTTCCCCTTGTGTGGTCAAAACAAGGTTGCTTTGGTCAAATTTCCAATTAAAGAAAAATGAAATTAAAGCTACAAACAATAGCAAAGCCGCAAAAATTAAAGTCAAACCCAAAATCAAACGTTGCCGTTCGTTGAGTTGAAAATTTTGTTTGGATAGCGCCTTGGACTTTTTTTTGGTTTGCTTCTTTTTGGCCATTCAATTTGGTTGTTTTACAAACTTCAAAAATCGGAATTTTTAAGCAGAATAAAAAATTTATTTTAAAACCGTTTTTATAGGCGGCTATTATTTTGTTGAGCTGGTTTATTAGTCTTAAGCATATTATGTTTATGGAATAATTTTATAGCAAATAAATAAAATAACAATCAATGGTCAATATTTAATAAACTTTACACCTTGATAGCTTTAATATCTGATTCGTATAAAAATAGATAAAATTAAAGGTTCAACAATCTTTTTTAAATCAACTATTTGCATTACAAAAATAAAATAATCTGTAAAAATTTTCTTTTTTTCATAATACTTTGTATTTTCGCAGACTAATGTAAAATATAAAAAATAAATTATAGACAAAAATGGCAATATTAGGACAAATTCAAAGGAGATCGAGCGTATTAATTATGATTATTGCATTGGCATTATTTGCTTTTATCATTCAAGGTTTGATTAAAAATTCATCAACCATCGGTAAAGGCAATGTTAATACCATTGCAGAGGTGGACGGACAAAAAATATCAAGAAACGATTTTCAAAAAAGGGTTGCTTTGGTGCAGAAACAAAGCCGCAATATTTCCAATATGCAAGCGATGAAATCCGTTTGGGATCAAGTGATCAAAGAAGCGGTGTTAAATAATCAGTTTGATAAATTGGGAATTAAAGTCGGACAAGACAGAGTGCGCCAATTGATAGTGGACAATCCTTCTATAAAACAAGCTTTTACCAATAAACAAGGTGTTTTTGATGAAAATGCATTATCGGATTATATCGACCAAATATATAAAAACAAAAATTCTAATCCCGAGTTATACGAACAATGGAAAAATTTTGAAAATTCCGTGTTAGAATCCGAAAAAGAAAAAATATATATGGATTTGGTCAAAGCGGCTGTCAATCCTACTTTAAAAGAAGGAGAGTGGTTGTATCACTATGAAAACGATGCCGTAGATTTTAAATATGCAGCCGTGCCTTACAGCACCATACCCGATTCACTGGTCAAAGTAACCAAAGACGATATTTTATCTTACATCAAAAAGCATAAAGACCAATATCAAACCGAAGAAAATCGTAGCTTGGAATACGTATTTATTCCTTTAAAACCTTCGGCAAAAGACAAACAAAAAGTAGAAGAAGAGTTAAAAGCTTTGATTAACGACAAAGAAGTTTTTGATGCCAAAGCCGATGATAAAAAACGCATTGAACAAGGCTTTAAAAACACTGCCGATGCCGAGGCTTTTGCCAATAAATATTCCGATGTCAAACAACAAGCCCGTTATTTCTTTAAAAATCAATTGCCTAAAGAATATGCAGATACTTTGATTAAACTTAATACAGGCGATGTGTTTGGTCCTTATACGCTTAATGACAATGTATATTTGAGCAAGGTAATTGATGCCAAACAAATACCCGATTCGGCCAAAGCCGCTCATATCCTTATTGCTTACAAAGGTGCTATGAGAGCTAATCCTTCTATTGCAAGAAGTAAGGAAGAAGCTAAAAAGAAAGCAGACAGTATTTTAAGAGTGGTTAAAAGAAATCCTGCCAAATTTGCCGATTATGCCAAAAAATTATCAGACGGCCCTACCAAAACCAAAGGCGGAGATTTGGGTTGGTTTACCTACGGACAAATGGTGCCCAAGTTTAATGACTTTGTATTTAACGGCAAAAAAGGTCAAGTAGGTTTGGTAGAAACGCCATTTGGTTTTCATATTATTAAAATCAACGATTTAACTAAACCCGAAAAAGCTGTTAAATTGGTTTCAATTATTAGAAAAGTTGAGCCTAGCACCGAAACTGAAAATGAAACTTTTGCCAAAGCGGCACAATTTGCCAATGAGGCTTTAAACACTAAAGATTTTAATGCCTTAGCCAAAGAAAAAGGCTATGAAGCCAAACCGGTAATGAAAATAGGTCGTTATGAAGACAACCTCCCCGGTTTAGGCCGTAATAGAGAAATTGTTCGCTGGTTATATAAAAGCGACAGAGCGGTAGGCGATGTTTCCAAATTTGATATTGAAAACGGTCATGTCATAGTTTATGTTACCGGTATGCAAGAGGAAGGATTAATGAGTCCCGAAGAAGCTTCACCATTAGTAAAACCTATTTTGTTGAAAGAGAAAAAAGCTAAACTTATCAAAGAGAAGTTTAAAGGTAATACTTTGGAAGAAATGGGCAAAAATGCCAATGCCAAAATTGGTGTAGCCAAAGGTGTAACCCTAAAAAATCCGGTTATTCCCGGTTTTGGACGTGAGCCTAAAGTGGTGGCTAAAGCTTTTGTTTTACAGCCCAAAGAAGTTTCAAAACCCATTGACGGTAACAGAGCTGTTTATGTTATAGAAACCATCAAAGTCAATAAGGCGGCTGATATAAAAAATTATTTGCCTTATGTTGAAAAACTTAAAAAAGAACGTCAAACAGGTATCAATCAAGATGTGGTCAAAGCTTTAAAAGAAAAAGCCGAAATAGAAGACAACCGCGCTATTATTTATCAATAGCACAAAACTTAACAATATTTTAATACAAGTCCGTTACAATAGTGACGGACTTTGTTTTTTGAAATCAAAAAATAGCCGTAAATTTGTTTTGATATAAGAAATAACCCAAAACCGAGTATATGAAAACCATAAACGATATAAACTTTAAAAACAAAAAAGCTCTGATAAGAGTGGATTTTAACGTGCCTTTAGATGCAGACTTTAATGTAACGGACAATACCCGCATAGTAGCGGCCAAACCGACGATCGACAAAATATTAAACGATGGCGGTAGTGTTGTATTAATGTCGCATTTGGGACGACCCAAAGGTAAAGACGAAAAGTTTTCCTTAAAACATATTATTCCCGAGTTGGAAAAAGTATTGGGACGCAAAGTTAAATTTGTCCCCGATTGTATTGGAGAAGCAGTTCAAAACGCTGTGGGTCAACTCAAACCGGGAGAAATTTTATTGCTCGAAAATTTACGTTTTTATCCCGAAGAAAAGAAAGGCGATTCCTCATTTGCCAAAGCCTTGGCAGATTTAGGTGTCGATTATTATATTAACGATGCTTTTGGCACGGCTCACAGAGCCCATGCCTCAACGGCTGTCATAGCCCAATTTTTTGACAAGGAACACAAAGCCGCCGGTAAACTTTTAGAAAAGGAAGTTACCGCCATTCAAAAAGCTTTGGATAAAGGTGAACATCCCGTTACGGCCATTATCGGTGGTGCAAAAGTGTCGAGTAAAATCGGTGTAATAGAAAATTTGCTCAATAAAGTGGACAATTTGATTATTGTAGGCGGAATGGCTTATACCTTTCTTAAAGCTTTGGGCAATAAAATAGGTGATTCTATCGTTGAAGACGATAAATTAGACTTGGCTAAAAAAATATTGAAAGAAGCCAAAGAAAAAGGTGTAAACGTAATTTTGCCGGTCGATTTGGTTATAGCAGACCGTTTTAGCAACGATGCACAAACTAAAGTGGTTAAAGCCAATGAAATACCCGATGGCTGGCAAGGATTGGATATTGGCCCTGATACTCGTAAACTGATTGACGGGGTGATTCAAAATTCTAAAACCATTATTTGGAACGGCCCGGCCGGAGTTTTTGAGTTTGACAAATTTGCCAAAGGCACCGAAAATATAGGTTTGTCTATTGGTAAGGCTTCCGAAAAAGGCGCTTATTCATTAGTAGGCGGCGGCGATTCGGTAGCGGCGGTCAAAAAATTGGGATTAACCGGTAAAATCAGTTATATATCAACCGGTGGTGGCGCTTTATTGGAAATGTTGGAAGGTAAAACTTTGCCCGGTATAGCCGCATTAACAGAATAAAATTTATATGAAAAAAATATTGTTATACAGTTTTTTGATTAGTGCTTTGTTATTAAAAGCCCAAGAACCTAAAACCGCACAACAAACGAATGATACATTATCATTGGAACAATTGTCACAGCAAGGCATAGAGGTAATCAAATCTAAACAACCGGCAGTTATTTCAGATAGTGTCAGGGTTGAAGCAACTGTTGTCGGGGTAAGCTCTACCAATGTTAATACGAATGAGGCCGATACAATCAATCTGAATATTGACAATGTGGTTTTAAAAGATTTACCAGGGGTTAAACGTATGGACAGCCTATGGTTTAAAGAATTATACCAGCCCGTATTGTTTGACAGCATTAACGATTTATCAAACCGGATAAATGATGTGGATATAACAGATATAAAGCTGGATACAATGGATATCAAGCACAAATTACAGTTGTTAAATCAAAAAACGCAATTGAATATTGTCTATCATCCGGCTTTGATAAGAACTATAAAAGCTTTTTTAAAAAACCGTAAAAAAAGTTTGGGGCGCTTATTTGGTATGGCCCAATATTATTTTCCCATTTTTGAAGAAAAATTAGCCAAATATAATATTCCGTTGGAAATGAAATATTTGGCTATTGTAGAATCTGCTCTCAATCCGCGTGCCGTTTCACGGGCTGGAGCCGGAGGTTTGTGGCAATTTATGTATTCGACCGGTAAAGTTTACGGACTGGAAATCAATTCGTATGTCGATGAACGTTTTGATCCTATGCAAGAAACAGAGGCTGCTTGTAAACACATGCAAGATTTGTATAAAGTTTTTCACGACTGGGATTTGGTTTTAGCCGCTTACAATTCAGGCGCCGGCAATGTTACCAAAGCCATCAGACGTTCGGGTGGTCATAAAAACTACTGGAACATCAGGGCATATTTACCACGTGAAACAGCCGGTTATGTGCCTTTGTTTCAAGCCACTTTGTTTTTAGGTGAATATGCCAAGGAATTTGGAATAGAAACCACCAAACCAAACTTTCATTATATAGCCACCGATACCATACAGGTAAAACATAATATAACTTTTAATCAAATTTCTCGGTTGTTAAAAATAGATGAGAAAGAATTGGAATTTTTAAATCCGCAATACAAACTCAATATCATTCCTTATGTAGAAGACAAACATTATACTTTAAAACTACCTTTGGAATTGGTTGGCGTGTTTGTTAATAATGAACCCTTGATTTATGAGTTGGTTCAAAAAGAATTTAATCGTAAAGAAAAACCTTTGCCCAAATTTTATAAGCTCAACAATTATGTGGTTTACAGGGTGCGTCCGGGTGATTATTTAGGACGAATTGCCCGTAAATTTCATACTACTGTGCGCAAAATAAAACGTTTAAACGGCTTGCGTTCCAATAGGCTTAGAGTAGGACAGCGTCTAAGAATTTACACGCGTTTTCCGGTAGCTGCAAATGTAAATTCAAAAAAACATCACAAAAAAAATAAAACATTAAAAAACAGAAAGTTAGTTACCTATAAGGTGAAAGAGGGTGATACGCTGTGGAATATCTCGCGTCGTTATAAGGTAAGTTTATCAGAAATATTAAAATGGAACAAATTAAAAAGTAATACAAAATTAAAACCCGGCATGAAACTTAAAATTTATAAATCATAATCCGCCGGATATACTGTCTATTTGTCACCATTAACTAACAGGAACAATTTTTGTTATATTATAAAAAAAATTCTTCTTTATGAAAAAATATATATTGAGTTTCTTGTTTTTCAATCTTATTTTTGTGAGTTGTAAAAACGATCATAAAAAGCTCTTGCCGCAATCTGCCGGTAAAACACACAATTTATTGGTGATTATGGATGATCGCGATTGGAAAGAATCGCTTGGTGATACCGTAAGAAAATATTTTGCGGTAGAATATAACGATTTACCTCAAGCCGAGCCTATATTTAGTTTAAAACAGGCAGCCCCCAATCTTTTTACAGATATTTTTAAACGCGTTAGAACGGTTATGATTGTCACCAAAGGCGAGAAGCCGGGGGTATACTATTACAAAGATAAATATGCCGAACCGCAATTGATTATAAAGATTGTAGGCCGTAACAATGATGAACTAAAAAAACTTATTTCTCAAAACGCCCAAGAAATTATCAAGCGTTTAAATGATTTTGAAATAAAAAATTTGCAAAACAAACACCGGCTGGCTTTAAGAAACAATGAAGATGTTGAAAAAGAATTGGGCATCAGCATTGAAATTCCCGATTTCTTTGCATTGGTTGATCATCAAAATAACTTTTTTTGGTTTAGACGCGATTTAAAAAACGGTGAACAAGATATTTTGCTTTATAGCGTGCCACTCAAAGATTCACTTGACATCAAAGGAGAAAGGGTATTGTATTATAGAGATTCTATCGGTAAAAAATTTATTCCGGGACCGGTTGATAGCACTTATATGAAATCTGAAAGCAATATTTCACCATCGCAAATAATGACCAATATAAATGGCAAAAAAGCTATTGAAACCCGTGGTTTGTGGAATATGAAAAATGATTTTATGGGAGGACCGTATATCAATTATACCATTATTGACAAAAAACACAAACGCATGGTTGTGGGTGAAGGCTTTATTTATGCACCGGCTATTGACAAGCGTGATTATATAGTGCAGTTAGAAGCTATATTAAAAACAATCAAATTAAAAGATGACTAGTCCTAAATAACCACTTCAGATTTTAACAAAAAAAAGAGGAAAATTAGTTTTCCTCTTTTTTTTCAGTTTGTTTGGCGTTTTCCGTATCATCGTCGGAAGTCGCTTTTTTAAACTCTTTAATGCCTTTGCCCAAACCACTCATCAGTTCCGGTATTTTTTTACCACCGAAAAGCAGTAGAATAATGACGGCAATCAAAATCAATTGTTGTGGTCCAACCACACCTAAAGGTAATATATAAGCTGTCATAATTGTCCGTTTTAAATTATTAAACGAAATTAATGCATATTTTTCAATTAAAGAAATAAAATTTGATTTATTTTTGTGCTAAATTTAAATATTAGATCATGAAAAATACACATAAGATTTTTACCGTTTTGTTTTTATTGTTTTTTATAAGTTTACAAGCACAAAAAATAAAAATTCCCAAATCCTATTCAAATATTAAATATAAGAAAGGCGTTTTAGGAGTTGTAAAAGACAAAGCGTTTTATCCTGAGGTAAAGAATAATCCTATTTACACATATAGTAAAATAGTAGAGGCCGGTATCAGCGGCAATCAAAATGGTATCACACTCAATTTTCATGACGAGCGGATAAACGGCTCTGTAAGTTATGGACTGATTAAAATCAATAATGTCAAATATCCGCTACCGGTTTATTTTAAAAGAACTGCCAAGGTCGTTAAAGGTAAAGTTACCATTCCCGTTTCAAAACTTAATGGCAAATACGATTTTATCAATTGGGAACAAACCGGAAAAGTCCGTTTGGGTTACCGGTTAATCAACGAAAAAGGTGAAATCATTTATGACGGTCATTTAGGCTTAAAATGGGATAAAGAAACCGGATTTTCCGAGGATATATATTTAATTGAAGGGCCCTTTGTCAATCAATTGACTGATAGTGGTGCTGTTATTTCGTTTAAAACCAATAAAAAAGTAATGGCGCAGATACGAATAGGCGATCAGGTTTATTCCGATATAGTTCCGGTCATACAGCATGAGATAAGTATCAGTGGTTTAAAACCGCAAACATCCTATAATTATACCTTAATTTATGAAGATTGGAAAGAATATTACCAATTTACTACCGCACCTAAAAAAGGTTGTCGTGGTCCTTTTACCTTTGCTTATGCTTCTGACAGCCGTGCCGGTAGTGGCGGCGGTGAACGTGATATTTTTGGGGTCAACGGTTATGTGCTCAAAAAAATGGTGCAATTGGCAGCCTACAAAAATGCTGCTTTTTTTCAATTTACAGGCGATTTAATGACCGGTTATAACGGTAGCAATGACAAACAAAATTTGCAATTGATCAATTGGAAACACGTGGTTGAAAATTTTGCGCACTACCGGCCTGTATATGTGGCCATGGGGAACCATGAGTCCATAGAACGTATTTTTAAACGCACGGATTATAAAGGACATTCCTTTTTCTTAGGCCATTTGTTTGTCGATAAATTTCCGTTTAAACAATACAGTGCCGAAAAGACCTTTGCCGATAATTTTAGTATGCCGGTCAGCGATTTAAAATCTGAAGATCACAGTGTTTATGATCCATCACATAAAACAGATGATTTTCCTTCTTATAAAGAAAACGTTTATGATTACACTTATGCCAATGTGGCTATGATTGTAATGAATTCCAATTATTGGTATGCCTCATCAACCGATGATATTCCTACAACTTCGGGCAATGTGCATGGTTATATTATGGATAATCAATTGGCTTGGCTTAAAAAAACCTTGGCCAAATATGAAGCCGATGAAGATATTGACCATATATTTGTTACTTTTCATACACCGGCTTTTCCCAATGCAGGACATAAAGGCGATGATATGTGGTATGACGGAAACAATCAAATCAGACCTTATGTAGCCGGCAAACCCGTTGATAAGGGTATTATAGAGCGCCGTGATCAAATTTTAGATCTTTTGGTTAATCACAGTCAAAAATTTGTAGCCTTGTTATCCGGCGACGAACATAATTACAGTCGTCTGGTGGTAAACAATCAAACGCCTATTTATCCTGACAATTGGACCGGTAAGAAATTGAAATTTAAGCGTCCCTTTGTGCAAATTACCAATGGAAGTGCCGGTGCACCTTACTATTCTTTAGAACAATTGCCATGGACTAAATATGTTAAAAAATTCTCGACATTACATGCTTTAATGTTGTTTAATGTCGAAGGGCAACATATTGATATGGAAGTTATCAATCCAGATACTTTTGAAGTTATCGAAAATGTCCGTTTGAGATAGAAATGCTATTTTAATTGAATTCTTTTAACAAAAATTCCGGCTTCCGATTTTATTCTAACTATATAAACACCCTTTGGGTATCCGCTCATATCCAAAGGGTATTGTTTTTCCTTTATATTTTCAATTTTTAATATTAACCGGCCGGTTGCGTCTGTAACGGTTATATGGTAGGCTTGATCAAATAATGTATCTATATAGATTAAGCCGGATGACGGATTTGGATAAATATGTAACAAATTTTGAGACAAATCTTTTATGGCATTGGTGCCGCCGTCTACGGTTTTCCAAATGGTGTTTTCGTCTAAAAAATAAGTAATATTTTCATTAAATGATACGGTATTGGCAGCGTTGTCCGATATCCAATTGATGCTTACATATCCTTGGTCAAGACGGACTAATATGCCGTCGCTATGTCCGTTTATTACAGCAAATCCATAATGGTCATTGAGATAGTTAACACCGGATATCAAAGAAGTTGCACACATGGGGACTGCAAATTCTGTATCATATGTTTGTCCACCATCATTTGAAGTATAAACGGTAAAGCCTTGTTTATAAGAGCCATCAGATACAAATCTTATTTTGGTTTCGGTTATGGACAATGAAAAACAAGGGCTGTGAGGAAAATTATTGTAATCGCTTACAGGGTCTGTCCAAGTAATGCCGCCATCAGTTGTTTTTAGTAATTTGGTATTACCTACAATATAACCTTCCAGATCATTTTTAAATTGGATGTCATATAGCTCGGTATTGGAAAATAATGAGTTGGTATGCCAATTTTGTCCGCCATTGAGTGTATAAATCAAACTGCCTTGATCGCCTATACAAAATATTTTATCCGTATTGACATAATCTAAGGCATATAAATTTTCATTTGTTCCGGTTTGAATAATTTGCCAAGTATTACCACCGTCAGAAGTTGTTAATAAACTGCCGTTGGCACCGGAAACAGCGCCATGTTGGGTGTCAATAAAATCAATGTCATAAAAAAGAGTATCAATGCCTATGTTTACAGATTGCCAAGTGTCGCCGCCGTCTTGGGTTTTATAAAAATTTCCATGATCGGTTATCACATATAAATGGTCGGCATCCGTTAGACAAATTTGCCCGTGTTCGTTATCGGTGATACCTGCGTGCAAATCAAACCAACCGGTTTGTGCATGTGTAAAAAGAGTGAACCAAAAAAGTCCCCAAAATGCTATAAAAGTTTTCATAATACCGGTTATTTAACTTTTTAAGAGAAAAAGTGAAAGAGTTATCAAATTTAACAATTTTTTTTTAAAGTTAAAAGTTTTTATTTTGGTATCACTGCTTTTAATTAAATTTACTCAATAAAGCATCAGCTTTATTACGGGCATTTTGCATGATCAAGTTGGATTGATTTTGAGCCTTGGTTTCTATAGCTTTGGCTTTTTTGTCTGCTTCTTTTATTAGTTTTTTAGCTAAGGCTTTGGCGGCTAATTGTTTAAACGGGTCGTTACCGGCTTCTTTAATCAGTTTATCCGCCTGTTTCCGGGCTTCAGCTCTTAATTTATCCGCTTGTTTTTTGGCTTCAGCATTGAGTTTGTCCGCTTGCATCTGTGCTTGAGCTATTAAAGCATCCGCTTGTTTTTGTGCTTCTGCTTTGGCTTTTTCTTTGGCATCATCTACTGCTTCTTCTACCTTTTGTTCTACAGCTTGTGTGATGACTTCTTTGGCCGTTTGCCCTTCTGTTCCGGCAATAACCGGTGTAATCTTAGGATGATTGTAATCGCCGGTTATTTTAAATTTCATTTTTATTATATCTGCCAAGTCTGTTTTTAAACCTAAAGCTTTGGCTTTTCCTAACAGGTTTTCTAACACTTCATTAGCTTTGTTCCCCAAGGCTTGACGGGGTACATCCATATTTAAAATAAAATTTATTTTGTGGTCTAGGCCGACACTGCCTTCTAATGCCGATTGCATGTTATTAATTTTAAACTTAAACGGTTTAACATGCATTTTGCCTTTTTGTATCTCAAATTGGGCTTTTATTTTATCAACTTTTGCTTGATTTAATTCGTTGATTTTTAACAAATTGCCAATTTTTTTTATAATATCTACATTGCCAATACCAATGTTGGCTGTTTTAAAGAGCCCGGAAGCATCTAAGGTTTGCAATACCGGATTCATGTGTTGGTCTAAAGTTACATCCATTTGTAAATCGGAAAAGAAGCGGCCGTTTATCTTTTTCATAATTGGCGCATAGGTTTTAAACATAGTCAGTTTGTCGGCCGACTCGTTGATTGAAAGCTTCTGCATAGATAAATTTAATGCTGTTTTGGCCATTTTGTCAGAGGTGTCATAAATCCCCTTAAGGTTGATATTACCTCCCAAAGCTTGTGTCAAAACTGTATTTAAAACGGCTTTTTGATCTTTGATGTTGATTTGACCTTTTAAGTTGTTAAGGGTCATATCTTTATATAGAACTTTATTGGCATCGGCTTTAAAAGTTACATCTATATTTTTAGGTATTCGTATTAAACTGTCAGCGGTTGTTTCTTTGGTGTTAGAGCCACTACTCATAAATTCGTTAATATTCAAATAATCCGAATGCAGATCAAAGTTGGCTTGAAGTTTCTGGTTTTTCTTTAAAAAATAGGTGATGTAATTGGTAACTTTTCCTTGCAAGTTAAAATCGCTTTGTCCTATTTTGGAATGAAACTGTTTTATTTCCAAAGCTTGTGGACTTATGTTAGCATTGGCTTGTGTTATTTTTATGGTATAAGGCAAGTCTTCGGTGCTGTAAACCATATCGGTTAAATCAAAATAACCATCGGCTTTAAACCGGTCAAATTGTTGTTTTTCAATAGCTGAACTTTTTCCGGTTAGAGTCATGTCGGCTTTTAGTTGACCGCTGAGTTGTTTAACGCCGGGCAGGTGCATTGCTTTTTTTATTTGTGCCAAATCCAAGTCTGTTTTAAAATAGGTGTCTATATATGGATCGGACATAGGATGGCTCATAGTCAAACGTCCATCTGCCGGATTACCGGCAATATTAAAGTGTATTTTAGGCATATCAATTTTTGTCAAGTCCAAATTGTTACCGCCCGGAAAGGTAATTTTTGTAACCACATTGATATTGCTGATGTTTTGTGGTAAGTCAGGGTATTTTATTTGACCGTTTTTAATTTTGAAGTCTACGCCGTATGACGGGTAATTTTTGTTATTGTAAACGCCTTTGACATATCCTTTCAGATCAGCTTGTCCGTCCGCTTTAAGTCCTTTAAAATCGGGCATGTAGGCTTTTGGCACCAGAGATAAAAGTTTTTTAAGACTGTTTTTTTCTGTTTGATAGTTAATGTCCATATCAATATCATCATCTCCTTTTAAAGCTATCATCAAATTGGTTTGCAAGGGGAGTTCGTTTAGGCGTAATTTACCGTCTTTTATGGTGTATTTGTTAAAATCGTCTTCTATAAAAACCGAAGCATCTATATCTGTGGTAACCTTATTTAAATAATGAATGCCGTCATAATTAACATCAAAAGTATCGATATGACTTTTGGTTTTGAGCTTATAGGTATCTTTGGTAAAGACGCCTTGGCCATGATGTTGTAAATTTTGAATAGACATCTGCATGTTTAAGCTGCTGTCAACATATTTAATATTACTGTTTGTTATATCATAAGATTTAAGTTTGATGACATAATTTTTTTCGGATTTTTTTTCGGATAAACTGTCCGGTTTGCTAATATCATAATTGGCTTTGCCGTTTTTTAACACCAATATATTGAGGTCGGCACCATCTACACCGATTTTTTTTATTTCCAAATCTTTTTCAAAAAACAAGCGTTTAAAATCCAAACTCATATTAAACCGGTCGATGTGTGCCAAACGCACATTCTTAAATTCGTTGATGCCATCAACGACAAGATTTGTTATTTTAACATGTAAATTTGGAAAATCACGCAAGAGTGACAAGTCCACCGAATCGTAATCAAGCTTGGCATTAATACTGTTATTAATTTCCTCTTTGATAAACTTTTCGATGTCATCTTTTAAAAAGTAAGGTACAGCTACAATAGTGATAATTATTACAAAAACAAGTGTAAATGCAATTTTTAAAAATTTTTTCATTTTAATATTATTGATTTATTGCAAATTTAAGGAAATATTTTCATAATTGCAGATTGTCTTTTTCTTATTTAGAATCATTTTAAATATATTTACTTTATGTGAAAATGTCATTTTTTCTATATCTTTGGCTTTGTAAAAAAAATGTTAAGAAAAATTAATATAATTTTAACTCTTATGAAAAAAAGAAAGATGTTATTGGAGATTATTCCGGTGAAAAGAATCGGTTTAATCATGCTCTTGTTTTTATCGGTTTCGGCTTTTGCCTCCGGTAATCAAACGCATCAAATGGCGGTTCAATTAACCGGTTCAACTATTTATCAAACCGTAGCTACGGCCGCAGGCGCACAAGCCAAGGCTCAGGATGCTAAGTCTTCTGAGAAGGCGGTAGCCTCTGCTTCACATGCCGATTATGATAAGATTGATCCGGAATTTAAAGGTATTGGCCCTGGTAATAACACATTACCTTTTATCATTGCTTTGGTAGTCTTTATTTTAGCGACTGTCATGGGACGCCGTAAAAAATGCAAGGCACCTAAAGTTATGATGTTGGTAGCTTTATTGTCCTTGGGTTATATTGCCAAAATCACTTATGTAGAAGCCAGAGCATTAGGACGTCAACACGGTTATGCACCGGTTCAACCCATTTGGTTTTCGCATAAAGTGCACGTAACTCAAAATGGTATTGATTGTGAATACTGCCATGTAGATGCGCGTACAAGCCGTCATGCCGGTATCCCGAGTTTAAATGTGTGTATGAATTGCCACAGTCAAGTCAAGGAAGGCACTATATCCGGCAAACAAGAGATTGCCAAAATTTATGAACATTTGGGATACAATCCGCAAACCATGCAATATGACAAGCCCGGCAAACCTATTGAGTGGGTCAAAGTGCATAATTTACCGGATCACGTATATTTTAACCATGCCCAACATGTTCAAGCCGGTAAAGTAGAATGTCAAGAATGCCACGGACCGGTTGAAAAAATGAATAGAGTCGTGGAATATAAAGAATTAGCCATGGGTGATTTCTGTTTGGACTGTCACCGTAAACGTGGTATTGATACTTCAAACCCTTATTATAAGCATTATAAATTTAAGGAGTTAAAAGAAAAACAAGGTATAGATAAAATTACAGTGGACAAAATCGGTGGTGCCGACTGTTCCTCATGTCACTATTAATATAATATAAGGTATAAAATATATATACAGATGAAAAAATATTGGAGAAGTTTAGAAGAACTGGAAAGCGCCAAGAAAAATGAATCTATTGAACCCTCAATAGAGTTTCCTACCGATGGGCTTTCTCAAGACGAAATAAAAAACAAATATGTTTCTAACCGTCGCGATTTCTTAAAATTATTAGGATTCTCGACCGCATATGCAGTTGCTGCGACCAGTTGTCAACAACCGGTGCGTAAGGCCATTCCGTTTTTACAACGTCCTGAAGATGTTACTCCCGGAGTAGCCAATCATTATGCTACTACTTTATCAACAGTGGACGATTATGCCAGTGTAGTTGTTAAAGTAAGAGACGGTCGGCCTATTAAAATAGAAGGTAACAAATTATCTAAAATAACTCAAGGTGGCACAAATGCCCGGATACAAGCAGCTATTTTAGATTTATATGATACGGCCCGTTTACAACACCCCTTGAAAAACGGTAAACAAACCGACTGGAAAAAAGTAGATGCCGAAATAATTAAAAAACTTGGTGAAATAGCCGCTGCCGGACAAAAGATTTATATCATGGCGGGGACGGTTATCAGCCCGACTACCAAAAAATTATTTGAAGATTTTAAAGCCAAATATCCAACTGCTGAAGTTGTATATTTAGATCCGGTATCTTATTCGGCTATGCTAGATGCTAATGAAGCCACATTTGGCAAAGCGGGTATTCCGTCTTATCATTTTGATAAAGCCAAAGTTATTGCCGGTTTTAATGCCGACTTTTTAGGTACTTGGCTGTCTCCGGTACAATTTGCCGCCGATTATGCCAAAACCCGTGATTTGACCAATGGTCAAACTGAGATTTCACGTCATTATCAATACGAAACTTTAATGAGTTTAACCGGTAGTAATGCCGATTATCGTCAGTATATCAAACCGGCTCAAGAGAAAAAATTATTGATTAAATTGCATAATGCCATTGCAGCCAAAGTAGGAGGAACACCTATTAAAGAACTTAATTGTGCTTATAAAGTTGATAAATTGGCGAATGATTTGGTTGCTAATAAAGGCGCTTCTTTAGTCGTGTCCGGTACCAATGACAAGAGTATTCAAGTTATTGTCAATGCCATTAATAATATGTTAGGTAATTATGGCAAAACAATTGATTTTAGTCGTGAGCTTTTACTCAAACAAGGACGCGATGCACAACTGCACCAAGCTTTTTCCGATATGAAAGACGGTAAAGCGGGAGCAGTTATTTTTTATAATGCCAATCCGGTTTACACTTGTCCGAAAGGTGACAAAAAAGCCGCAATTATCAAAAAAATGCCTTTAAGTATTTCGTTAACCGACAAATTAGACGAAACGGCTAAAAATGTTCAATATGCATTGCCTGATAATAACTTCTTAGAATCATGGTCGGATGCCGAACCGGTTACCGGTATGTATAGTTTGGGACAACCCACAATTACAAAACTTTGGAATACACGTCAAGCCCAAGAAAGTTTTATGAACTGGGCCGGCGTTTCGGGTAGTTTCTATGATTATATGAAGAAATATTGGCAAGAAAATATTTTGGCTAAAACCCAAGTTGCAACCGAAAAACCCGAAGGAGATGCCTCTGAAACCAATCAAGAAGCACCTGCCGAATCTCAGAGTATTACTGATTTTACATCCGGATGGAACAAAGCTTTACAAGATGGTGTTTACGAAGTAGAAATAAGCGCTGAAGCACCTCAGTATAAAGCTGATTATATAACACAGAATGAAGCTCAAATAACCGAATTTAAAAAACCTTCCGGTTTGCAATTGGCTTTATATCAAAAAGTTGGTATCGGTAGCGGTTTGATGGCAAACAATCCTTGGTTGCAAGAATTACCAGACCCTATTTCCAAAGCTACTTGGGATAACTATGTGACCGTAGCGCCCAAAACAGCAGAAGAAAAAGGCTGGAAACAAGAAGATGTCGTCAAAGTCAAAGCCGGTGATGTAGAAGTAGAATTGCCTGTTCTGATTCAACCCGGTCAAGATTTAACTACTATAGGTATAGCTTTAGGTTACGGTAGAACAGCAGCCGGTCCGGTTGCCGATCAGGTAGGTGGTGCCAATGCAGCCGCATTTATAACCGCAAAAGATGGTAATAGAATATATAGCGGTATTCCGGTTGAAGTTAGTAAAACCGGTAAAACTTATCCTTTGGCACAAACCCAAACCCATGATACCATGGAAGGAAGAGCCGAAGATATTGCTCGTGAAACCACCTTGGCCGCATGGCAAAAAGATAAACATTCGGGTAATGAAAAGCATGTATTCTTTAAAGATAAATTAGAACATGTTAATTTGTATAAAGAAGGTTATAACCCCGAGGATTATCCCGGTCATCACTGGGGATTGGCTATCGATTACAATAAATGTACTGGATGTAGTGCTTGTATTATAGCTTGTCAAGTAGAAAATAATATTGCCATAGTCGGTAAAGAACAAGTCCGTCGTAGACGTAACATGCATTGGTTGCGTATTGACAGATATTATTCAACGGTTGAAGACGAATTATATTCTGATATTAAAAATAATCCGGAAGTATTCCACCAACCGGTTATGTGTCAGCACTGTGACAACGCCCCTTGTGAGAATGTTTGTCCGGTGGCGGCTACACCTCACACCAATGAAGGTTTGAATGCCATGGCTTATAACCGTTGTATCGGAACACGTTATTGTATGAACAACTGTCCTTATAAAGTTAGACGCTTTAACTGGTTTAACTTTGTCGAAGGCGGTGAGTATGACTATTTATTTAATGATGAAGTCAAGCGTATGGTTTTAAATCCTGATGTAGTGGTTAGAGAACGTGGTGTAGTTGAAAAATGTACCATGTGTATCCAACGTATACAAGAAGGAAAACTTAAAGCCAAAACCGAAGGACGCGAGTTGCGTGACGGTGAAATACAAGTTGCTTGTGAACAAGCCTGTCCGTCTAATGCTATTGTGTTTGGTGATACCAATATGCCCGAGGCACGTATTATCAAATTATTCCAAGACGAACGTTCTTACGGTTTGTTAGAGGAATTAAAAACATTGCCCAGTGTGGTATATATGACCAAAGTTAGAAATAAAGATGCCGAACACAAAACTGAAGCTTAATCACTAAAAAAATTCAATTATGTATAAAAAAGAAGTCAGAGGCGAATTAATTTTAGGTAATAAATCTTATGGAGATATTACCCGTGATATATTAAGATCGCAAGAAGAAAAAGCCCCATTGTGGTGGAAGATTTCATTTGCCGTATTTTTTGTTCTGATGTCCATTGGGCTCGGTTATTATGTGCCGCTTACCATAGTCAAAGGTATTGGTATGTGGGGTAATAACAACCAAGTGCCATGGGGATGGGCTATTATTAACTTTGTATGGTGGATCGGTATCGGTCATGCCGGAACCGCTTTTTCCATTTTCTTATTGGTATTTCGTCAAAAATGGCGTACTTCCATTAACCGTGCTGCGGAGGCTATGACCGTATTTGCCGTATTGGCTGCCGGTTTGTTCCCTGCTATTCACGTAGGACGCCCTTGGGACGAAATTTTTATTTTTCCATACGGGCCTAACTCTCGTGGCTTATGGGTAAACTTTAATTCACCCTTGTTATGGGATGTATTTGCCATTTTAACCTATTTGACCACGTCAGCTATTTTCTGGTATATAGGTATGTTACCTGATTTTGCCACTATACGTGACCGTTCCAAAGGAATGAAACGTAAAATTTTCAATGCTTTGAGTTTTGGTTGGGTAGGTTCTATGGACAAATGGCGTAAGTTTGAAGATGCTTTGATGATATTGGGAGGTTTGGCCATGCCTTTGGTAATTGCCGTGCACTCTATCGTATCCACCGACTTTGCTGCCGGAGTTTTACCGGGTTGGCACGAGACAATATTCCCGCCTTTCTTTGTAGTAGGGGCTATTTTCTCAGGATTTAGTATGGTGGTCACCTTGATGGTGCTTATTCGTAAGATGTTCAAACTCGAAGAATACGTTACCGATGATCACTTTGATGCCATTGCCCGTATTATCACTTTTGTGAGTTTGATAATGGGATCGGCTTACTTAATAGAATTGTTTATCGCCTGGTATTCGGCCAATGTTTATGAAACTTATGTCTTTGATGAGAACTATCTGAAAGGACACTATGCTATACCTTATTGGCTAATGCTTGTCTTTAATGCTTTTTTACCCCAATTATTCTGGTTCAAAAAAGTTCGTCGAAATTTGACTTTAATTTTCTGGATTACTATTGGTGTAAATATCGGTATGTGGTTAGAGCGCTATAATATTGTAGTGCCCCCGGCTGCCGAAGATTTCTTACCCGCCAACTGGTTCCATTATTCTTCAACCATAGTTGACAAGTGGGTTTATTTGGGCACTATAGGTTTATTTGGCGTAGGCGTATTGTTATTTATCCGCTTTATTCCTATGATGGCAATGAACGAATTAAAACAACAAGCCAAGCGTCATACAGAATTGAAACCTACAGATATTCAATATCATGCAATTAAAAAACTTTTAGAAGATGAGTAAACTAGTAGCCGTATATAACGATGATAAAAAATTGATGGATGCTGCCGACCAATTGGTTAAGGCTAAAGCACCCGTTGAAGAAATAATTACACCTTTTGTAATTGAAGAACTACTTGAAAAATTTCATATCAAGTCTAATATTCCATTATTGGCATTTTTCTATGGCGTATTGGGTGTTACCAGTGTTTTTGCCGCTTTGTATTATACCTTTGTGGTTGATTATCCTTTAAATATCGGCGGAAAACCAAACTTGAGTTTGACTTTTCCGGTTTTGATGTTTATCGGTACGATTTTGATTACCGTTTTATCTACGGTTGGGACATTTTTTGTAATGGCCAAATTATATCCGGGTAAAGATCCGGAGTTTGAATATCCCGGTATTAATGATGATAAAATGGTGGTTTTGATCGACAAATCGAAATTGACACCTTCTATGGAAACTAAATTGAGAGAGATTTTTGAGACGACAGGTGCCGAAAAAATCGATGAGGTTTAATTATATAATTGTAAAAAAGAAGAGAAATGAAAAAATATATAATTTTAATATTACTAATAGGCGGTTTGACTTCTTGTAATCACCATCAAGAAAAAACCTATTGGGATTATATGGGAGAATTTGATATGTATTACTCGGAAGCTTACGAATCTTATGCGCCCAATCCAAATTTTAAAGATGGTAAAACATTGCAAAAACCGGTAGCCGGCACCATTTCCAGAGAATACATGCCTTATCCTTTTAAAGATAAGTTTGCTGATAAAACCAAAGCCGGCCAATTGCTTAAAAATCCGTTACAACCAACCAAAGAAAATTTGGAAAGAGGTAAAGTAAAATATGATACTTACTGTGCCATATGTCATGGTAAAAACGGAAAAGGCGACGGCCAGTTAACCAAATTGGTTAAAAACGGGAAAAAATTATATCCGGCACCACCGGCAGATTTAACCGCCGGTTATATTAAAGCCAAACCCGATGGTGAGATTTTTCATGTCATAACCATGGGATCGGCTGTTATGGGTGCACATGCATCGCAAATTAAACCCGATGACAGATGGCGAATTGTTCTTTATGTCAAGAATAATTTAAAGTAAAATAATTTTAAAACTACAACAATGAAAAAACAATTCATATTTTCAAAAAAATTACAGACAATCAGCTTGATTTTAATGGTGATTGGTTTGATTGCGGGTATTTTGGCTTATATGGCTGATACGAATAGATTTTGGGCTAATATCTTAATGAGCAATTATTTCTTTTTGTTATTAGCTTTAGGTGCTGCTTTTTGGATGTCTTTGCAATATATAGCCGAAGCCGGTTGGTCTGCTGCTTTTAAGCGTGTTCCGGAAAGTTTTTCTTATTATCTGGTACCGGCCTTTATTTTTATGTTAGCTTTGGTATTTTTCGGATTGAAATATGTTTACCCTTGGGCCAATCCGGAAGGACATATTGAGGACTTTAACAAATATCCCGAGTTTAAAGAAATACTGGAAGTCAAAGAACCTTACTTAAATAAAAATTTCTTTATTATACGCACCTTAATATTTTTCGTAGTTTGGTTTTTGACCACTGCTTTGTTACGTAAATTTTCTAAAAAAGAAGATAATGATAAAGCACATGCTTTAAAATGGTTTGAAAAAAGCCGGTTCTTTTCAAAAGTTTATATTTTTGCTTTTTCTTTGACTTTTATATTCGCCGGTTTTGACTATTTAATGTCTTTGGAACCGTTTTGGTATAGTACGCTTTTTAGTATTAAAGAATTGATCTCAGGCTTTTTTCATGCCTCGGCCTTGATTATTTTGATAGTTTATTTCTTGCATAAAAAAGGCTATTATCCATTTATGAACTCATCGCATTGGCATGATTTCTCAAAATATCTTTTCATGGGATCGGTATTATTTGCCTATGCATGGTATTTTCAATATATGTTGATATGGTATGGAAATATTCCTGAAGAAGCAGAACATTATTTCTTGCGACGTTTTCATTTTTCACAAAGTTTATTTGTGTTAAATATTGTTATCAATTTCTTTATTCCGTTTTTGGTTCTTTTACCTAACAAATTGGCCAAAAATCCTAAAGTATTATTAATCATGTCCATAACTATTTTGATCGGTTTCTTCCTTGATGTTTATTTATCCGTATTTCCGCCGCTTGTTCATACTTTTGCAGGTGTAGGTGAACATATTCACCCTGTTTTCGGATTGTATGAAATAGGCATTTTCTTAGGATTTGCAGGGTTGTTTATGTTTGTTGTCTTTAGAAATATGGCTAAACGTAAACGTATTTTACCGGTCAATCATCCTTATATCGAAGAGAGTTTATTACATCATAACGCTCATTAATATAATTTTTAATACATTTAAAAGACCGTTCGTTTGGACGGTCTTTTTTTTTGGCATCATTATTTCATTTCGTATATTATATTTTTTGTATTTTTGATAAAACTTTTAAACTATGAAAGCCTTTTTTAATCTTGTTTTTTTGTTCACCGCTTTTTATTTTTACGGACAAAATATTGAGCCTAATCGCTTTATTGTAACTGCAAAAGTTGATACGCTTTTGACCAAAAGGTCGGATTGTTTGGCCAAAACCAAAACCAGTTTTAAATACTATCATATTCAATTGTATAACGGACAAAGCATTAATACGGCAAGATCTGTTAAAGCTGATTTTCAACAAAAATTTCCTGATACTTATGCTGTTGTGGAGTGGGAGTCTCCCGAATTTAAAGTCTGGGTGGGTGACTATGAAACCAAGTTAGCTGCCGATCAGGCTTTGCTCAAAATTAAAAAAGAGTTCCCAAATGCTTTTATTGTCAATCCTAAAAAATAAGATTATTGAAGATTAAATTATTAATGCTTGGCAAAACGGATCATGTCGCTGTTCAAAATTTAATGGATATTTATATTAAAAGAGCTCAATCTTATGTGACCGTTGAGCCTGTTGTAATTCCGGATATCAAAAATACCAAAAATATAACCGAAGCACAACAAAAGCTTAAGGAAGGAACAGCTATTTTAAAACATATCAATACATCGGATTTTGTTGTGTTGTTAGATGAAAAAGGTCGCGAATATACCTCTAAACAATTTGCAGATTTTTTACAAAAAAAAATGATAAGTGGTATTAAGCAATTGGTATTTGTTATTGGTGGTCCTTATGGATTTTCCGAGGCGGTTTATAGTAGGAGCAATCACAAAATAGCTTTGTCACAAATGACGTTCTCACATCAATTGGTTCGTGCTATTTTTACGGAACAACTTTATCGCGGATTTGCTATCTTAAATAATCATCCTTATCATCATGAATAAAAATGATAAATAAACTATATTTATGAAAAATCGATTTCCGACCTTTTGGCATTTAATGGCCATTCTTTTATTTTTTATAGTATTTTCTATGCCATTTGGTATTTTGCAAGTGGTGATGCCCAAATCGTTAAGTGCCTGGATGATGCTTTTGGGGTATGTCATACCTATGACTTTGACCATTTGGGCCACACGTAAAGCTTTTAATAAAAAGGGTACTTTTAGTTATAAGCCGGCTTATTGGTCGTTGTTTCCATTGGTTGTGGTCGTTGCTTTTGCCTTTTTGGTAGTAGGAGAATTTACAATTTTTTTGTTGCCGGAACCTGCCGGTTTTTGGAAAAAATTGTTTGATATGCTAAATAATACCATGAAAGAAGTGTTTAATAGTCCTGTAGCCGGTTTTTTAATGGTTGCCGTGGCAGCGCCTGTTTTGGAAGAAACACTTTTTAGAGGCGTAATATTAAAAGCATTGCTAAAAAAATACCAACCTTTTAAAGCCATTTTGATTTCGGCTGTAGCTTTTGGAGCTTTTCATATGAATCCATGGCAGTTTTTATATGCCACGGTTTTAGGGTTATTATTAGGTTATATGTATTGGAAAACCAAAAGTTTGTTTTATCCCATCATCATACATATGATATTGAACGGTACCGCTTTTGTTGCAGCCAGGTTTGTCGATATGGAGGCGACGGAAGGTATGGTAGAGCAATTATCAGGAAAAGATTTGCAACAGTTTTTGTTTTTGGTAGCTTTAGCATTGGGTATTATTGTTGCGGCTTATTATTATTTTGAAAGATTTTTTGCCAATCAACCCAAAGATATAGTCTTGGCAACCCAAAACCGGCATAAAATTAAAGAAATAGAGAAAATATTACCCGCAAATTTGCAGTTAAAGTCATTGGAAGATATCGGATTTAAGAGCCAACTTAAAGAAACCGGACAAACATTAGATGCCAATGCGCTACAAAAATTAAGGCAAATTACCATACCTTATGATGTTGATGCCATAGCCGATGATACAGGTTTGGAAGTAGCTGCTTTAAACGGTGCTCCCGGTGTATACAGTGCCCGCTATGCCGGTGAACAAGCTACTTATGAAGACAATGTTAAGAAACTTTTACAAGAATTGGAAGGCGTAGAAAACAGAGAAGCACAGTTTAGAACCGTTGTAGCTGTCAGTCAAGGCGCTAATGAACAATTATTTGAAGGCATTGTCAAAGGGCGTATTGCTACCGAACCTCGCGGCAATGGAGGTTTTGGCTATGATTCGGTCTTTATTCCCGATGGCTATAATCAAACTTTTGCCGAAATGGGGGAGGTAGAAAAAAATAAAATCAGTCATCGTGCCAAAGCACTACAAGCATTGAAAAAGTTATGGGAAACCAAAAAATAGTTTTAAAAACACTCATTTTTGCGGCTTTGTTACTTGTTAGTTTTGAAGCACAAGCTCAAATTCTAAATATAGAATCTTTTCGAATAAAAACAGATACAACCGGATGGGCCGGTTATGTGGGATTAAATATATCGCTGACCAAAAATACCAAACAATTAACCAATATCGGTAGTAAGGCTCATGTGCAATATAAAAGTGGCAAAAATTTAATTTTACTGTTGTCCCAATATAATTTATTGTCATCGGGGCAAACCGATTTGATAGACAAAATGGTTTTGCATTTAAGGTATAATTATAAATTGACACCAAAGATTGCAACCGAATTTTTCTTGCAAGGACAAAAGAACAGTATTTCCAAAATTGATTTTAGAGGTTTGGCCGGTAGTGGGTTGAGATTCAAACTCTCTAATCAAAAAAAGTTTAAATATTATTTAGGTTCTACCGCTATGTTTGAATATGAAAGGACGGCATTCGGAGATACAGAAAGACATTGGCGTTGGAGTAATTATTTTTCCTTTACCGTTTTTCCTGCCGATAATTTTAGTATTGTCAGCACAAGTTATTTTCAGCCTGTTTTTACAAATTTTTCCGATTATAGAATATCATCTCAAAATGCCATTTATTTTAAAATGACGACACGCTTATCCTTTAAAACTGCTTTCAATTATAATTATGACAGCACACCGGTTATGGGTGTGCCCAAGGAACAATACAATTTATCATCAGGCATTGTTTACAATTTTAAATAATGAAAATAGTCATCATAGATCATCAAGATTCTTTTACCTATAATATAGTTGAATTAATCCGGCAAGCTGTTGATTTAGAACCGGATATTATACCTGCAGATGCCATTAATTTGGATGATTTATCAAAATATGATAAAATAATCTTATCACCCGGACCGGGATTGCCACGTGATTTTGTCAATATAAAACATATTTTGGACCGGTATAAAACCAGCAAGTCCATTTTGGGTATTTGTTTGGGGCATCAAGCTATTGCCCAATATTTCGGTAGTAAATTAGAGAATTTATCTTTTGTGATACATGGTCAACCAAAACAAATTGAAGTGGTGAATCAAAACAAACTTTTTTATAAAATTCCATTGGTTTTCACAGTAGGTTTATACCATTCATGGGTTGTCTCAAAAGTGGATCTTGCCCAAGATTTACAAATCGATGCTTTTTCTACCGACGGTATGATTATGGCATTGTCGCATAAGCAATATAATATTTACGGCGTGCAGTTTCATCCGGAATCTTACATTACGGAATATGGTCGGCAATTGATTAAAAATTTTGTCTATGCTTAATGTTAATCGGAATTTTATCAACCGGTTTAATAAAGCCGTAGCTGCCGCTGAAGCCTTTGTCTTTTTAATAGATTTTGAAGGTAAGAAGCCTATTCTTTTTAAACGGGATGAGGCTGCCACCAAAGGTTTATGGTTTCAAACACCGGAATATACCAACAGTCCTGTCGAAACCATGATACTGCAAAAATCTGCCGGTATAAAAAGTAAACCGGTGAGCATTGATTATTATCAAAAAGCTTTTGATTTGGTGCAAAAGCATTTAAAAAACGGTGATACTTATTTGCTCAATCTAACCATGCCAAGCCGTATTGAGACCAATTTAACTTTAAAGCAAATTTATCAAAGGGCACAAGCACCGTATAAAATTTTATTTCGTGACGAATTTGTTTGTTATACACCGGAATCTTTTATAAAAACCGAGGGGAATACAATTATGACTTATCCCATGAAAGGTACCATTAACGCTGATATGCCCAATGCCGAAAATCATTTGTTGTCTGATAAAAAAGAAACCTATGAACATCACACTATTGTCGATTTATTACGCAATGATTTGGCACAAGTTGCCACAGGCATTGAAGTGCGAAAATTTAAGTATATAGATGTTATACAGACCAATACCGGTAAGTTGTTGCAAATGAGTTCCGAAATTTCGGGTGTGCTGCCTTCCGGGTGGCGTAAGCATGCTGCAGAGATGTTTTTAAAACTTTTACCGGCCGGTTCGGTTAGTGGCGCACCAAAAAAGAAAACTTTGGAAATTATCCAATCTGCAGAAAAAACGGACAGAGGTTATTATACCGGCATATTTGGTTATTATGACGGACATAATTTTGATACGGCCGTGTTAATTCGGTTTATCGAAAAGAAAGGTGCCCGGTTGTATTATCACAGTGGTGGCGGTATTACGGCTTTAAGCCGGTTGACGGATGAATATCAAGAACTAAAACAAAAAATTTATGTTCCCATTAATTGAAAGTATAAAGGTAGTTGACGGCGTATTGCAAAATATTGAATATCATCAACATAGGTTTGAAGCTTCTTATTTCAAATTATATAAGCGGCTGACCGATATTTTGTTGGAAAATGTCATAGATATTCCCCAAGATTACCGGCAAGGTCTGGTTAAATTACGTTTTTTATACAATGATACCGATTGTTTTTGTCAATATGACCGGTATAAATCAAAGCCGGTCAAAAGTTTAAAACTCGTATATGATAATCATATTGATTACAGTTTAAAATGGGTTGACAGAAAAAAACTCAATGAACTGCATAAACAAAAAGACCAAGCTGATGATATTCTGATTATAAAAAATCAACGCATTACAGACACATCTTTTACAAATATTGTATTTTATGATGGAAAAAACTGGGTAACACCAAAATTTCCTTTACTTCATGGAACTGCCAGGGCACGTTTGTTGGCAACCAATAAAATTATGGCAGAAGATATTATAGTTAATGATTTAAAAAGCTTCACTTCTTTTAAACTCATAAATGCGATGCGTGATTTTGACCAAGCAGACGAGCTGCCAATCCATTCAATTATCTTATGACAAAAACTTGACATTGGCATTAAAAAATAGTAAATTGCTTAAAAAAAATTAGCACTATGAAAATATCATATTTAGGACATGCAACGGTATTGATTGAAACCGGTGGCAAAAAAATTATTGTTGACCCGTTTATCACAGGCAATCCTTTAGCAAAGGACAAATTTGTTTTAGAACAAATAGAAGTTGATTACATTATGATTACCCACGCCCATCAAGATCATGTTTTGGATGTGGAAGAGTTGGCCGAAGCCAATCCGCAAGCCCGTCTGATTTCAAATTATGAAATTATTACTTATTTTTCTCGCGACGGTATCGATGGTCATCCTATGAACCACGGTGGTAGTTGGGATTTTGATTTTGGTCGTGTAACTATGGTCAACGCTTGGCACAGCAGTAGTTTTGCCGATGGCACTTATGGTGGCAATCCGGCGGGTTTTGTTATTGAAAGCGAAGGTAAAGCCATTTATATTGCCGGCGACACCGGATTGACTTTGGATATGAAGCTCATTCCTTTGTTTGCCAAATTAGACTTAGCCGTTCTACCTATTGGTGATAATTTTACCATGGGACCCGAAAGTGCAGCAGTTGCAGCCGATTTTGTAGCGTGCGATAAGGTATTAGGCTATCATTATGACACCTTTGATTTAATCAAAATTGACCATCAAAAAGCCAAAGAAACCTTTGCAAAAGCCGGTAAAGAATTGATTTTATTACCTATCGGCGATTCTATGGAAATTTAATTTTTTTTAAATAATAGAGGGCTTGCTGAAAAGCTCGGAAGTGCAATAGATTTGTGATTTGTGAATTGAAGATGTATATAGATGCTTCAATATGAACAAGTTACAAAGATGTTGTGCTTCCGTGTAGCAGAAATATAAAATTTACGCTTTTTACAAGTGTAAGGAATTTTATACTTTTATGTGAGAAAACCATGCATTTCTCATCGAACACCCGATTGTATTGTATTGATATTCAATATTTAAGCGTTTTTTAGCAAGTCCTAATATATAGGCAGGCATCTCAAGCGGTTGCCTGTTTTTTATACTGACATTTCAGCAGCTTCATATAACAATTCAGTAAATAATGAGAGATATTGTGTAACATTTGTTTTATTATTGCGTCTATAAAACATATTCAAAATATTTCTTATGAAAAAATATCTCATCATTTTTCTCATTACATTTTTATACCAATGGACTTATGCACAGCAAGACATATTTGTATCCGGGCAAGTGCTTGATAGTCTGTCCGGTCAAGGTTTGGAATCTTGTGCCGTAGGCTTTTTTAATAGCAAAAATATGTTAGTATCCGGCACAACCTCTGATCACAAAGGTTATTTTGAAATAGCCTTAAAACCCGGAAAATATCAAATGGTATTGGACTATATCGGTTATCAAAAAAAACGTTTGCCGGTTTATATCACACAAAACAACCAATTTTTAGGAACTTATAGACTTGCGCCTGACCAAACCGTTTTGGCTTCGGTAGAGGTTAATGCCAAAAGTAAAACCTTTAAAGTGGATAAAGATGTGTATGTGGTCTCAAAAAAAATGAAAATTGCCGCTGCCAATACCAATGATGTATTGGATAAAATACAAGGGGTGACTTATGACCGGTATAACGATCAAATCAAAGTAGACGGACAGACCAATATTAAAATTTTGGTGGACGGTTTGGAAAAAGATGAAGATTATATCCGGAATTTGAATCCCGACCGCTTAAAAAAAGTGGAAATTATACGTGACCCTTCCGGCAAATATGCTTTGGCCGGTTATACGGCAGTGATTAATGTTATTTTAAAGAAAAATTATACAGGTATTGAGCTCAATTTGTCTAACCAATCGGTTATTGACAGTGATGTTAAAGACCGTTCTCATTTATTACCTATGACCAATACTTCTGCAGGGCTGAATTATACCTACAATAAGCTGAATGTGTACGGTAAATACAATATTTTTACCAATGATTTTTATTTTCCCACCCAAACAGTATATCAGTATGATAACGGTTACAAAATTGAAAAAAAACCGGCTGCCGGTATCAATAATATGTTTAAAAAAGCTACAAACGACCGGCTGACTTTTGGTGTGGATTATTATCTCAATCCGAGACATACATTGAGTTTTGAGACGGGTTTTCGCAATTTGTTTAACAAAACCAGTCAATCTGATTTGAGTTATCTGGTAAGCGGCTATGTTAATAATCAACTTGTTAACCAATATAGTCTGGCCAATCATAGTGATGATAATATGCAGTCCAATTATCAATCTTTGTTTTATATTGGAAAATTAAATGCGCAAAATGAAATACGATTAGACGGCACTTTTTCAACTTATAAATCGGACATTGTCAATCGTTTTTTGACCAATGGTGTACAAGACCGGTTGGATACATCTCAAGATGAAAAACAAGCTTTTCGTTTTAATGCCGGTTATACCCGCCGTTTAAACGATCGTAGTTCGTTAGAGGTGGGGTATGGTTTTTACCGTCAAGATCATACCAATCAATTGGTGTCTAAGTATAATAACCAGCAAGAACAAACCGATTTTGAATTAAAAGAAACGCGTCATAAAGCTTTTGCATATTATGCTTATAAATTTGGGAAAAAATGGTCGCTCAAAACAGGTTTGGCCGGCGAAATAAGTTTGCCCGAGATTTTTGATAAATCGCCGGTATATATGATTTACCAACCTTATATAGATTTGAAATACCAATGGTCAAAAAATATCAATATAAAATTGAAATATCGCACACAAAGTGATTATCCGGGCTTGGGTCAAGCCAATCCCAATACCGTTTATATTGATCCGCAATCCGTGCAAAAAGGAAATCCGGATTTAAGACCGGAAGTAACCCATCAAATTTCCATACGAACCAATTTTTTTGGAGGTGCTTTGTTTGCTGAGCCTTATTATCATTTTTCTGATAATTATATCGGACAAATATCGAAGCTACGCAATGACGGGATTATTGAATACACCTATGATAACATAGGACATTATCATCATTATGGTATCAAGGGAAGTTTGGCTGTGCCTATCAGTAAAAAAATATTTTGGCAAACCGGTTTTGATGTTTATCACAGTAATATCGATTTTGAAGGTCGTGACAATGCCTTTAACGATTATAGTATGGATAGCAATTTGGTTTATGTCGATCAATCTAAGGGTTTGACCTCCGGATTTATTTATCAGCGCGGCATGAACAAATATATTAGTGCTCAGGGTTATAACAAATGGAATAATGATTTTTTAGGTTTTTTGGTGCAAAAATCAATGGTCAAAAAACGTTTGAATTTGATGCTTTTATATATGTTACCGGTTGATTTTGGAGTGAGTTATGTGCAGGAAGAATATATCAAGACACCACAATATCAAATGCTGACCCAACATGATATACATTTGTTAAAAAATGTTATTGTTTTTAGAGTCAATTACCGGTTTGCCAAAGGCAAAACCACCCGCAAAACCAAAAAAGATATTGAAGATGATGCCCCCGAACAAAAATCAAAAGGAATTTTTTAACCGGATGAATAAATTAACTACAAGCTTGCGTGTTGTTTCAATAAAAATGTTGTAAATTAGTGTCGTAAAATTAAAAAAATGATATGAAAAAAAATTTTTTTATAATATTATTTTTAGCAGGTTTTTTCTTGCAAGCGCAAAATATGACTCTGCATTTAGGCTTAAACCATGCCTCGCAATATAGAAAGGTAAGTGATACCAAAATAGATGATTCGGAATTTAATTTAGGTTATCTGGCCGGTGTCAATTTTGATTTTGATTTGAATAAGCATTGGTTTTTATCCCCCGGATTGTTTTTTGAGACCAAAGGTGTTAAAAGTATAGTTGAAACATCAAATCCATCACAAAATTCAAATAATGCAAGTTTTCCATTAACCTACCGATTGTTTTATATCAATATACCTGTTTTAATAAAAAAATCTTTTACTATCAATGATAATTTGGAGACCTATTTTGGAGCCGGGCCATATGTCGGGTTTAGAATTGGAGGCTGTGTCAAAACAGATTCTTGCGGTAGTTATGATTCTTGGTTTTTAGATACCTTGTATAAAACTATGGATTTCGGCATACAGGCAGAGACCGGTTTGGTTTACAAACAAAAATTTATTTTCAACCTTTCTTATGAATATGGTATCAGTAATATCGGTAAAGATTTTAATGTAACATATTTAGATCCTATATATGGTTCTCCTCAAATTTCGAAAATCAAGTATCATATTAAAAACAGAGTATTATCATTAAGTCTGGGTTATAGATTTAAGTTGTAAAAAATTTAAGTTAATAAATTTAAGAGGTCGTCTCAAAAGTATTTTTCATAAACCATTCATATAATAATGAAAATAAAAGTTGTTGATTATCAGGCATGAGATTCCTCACTATGTTCGGAATGACAGATAATTTACACTTTTGAGACAGCCTCTTAAATAGTATGGAGCCACCCACGGGACTTGAACCCGCGACCTGCTCATTACGAGTGAGCTGCTCTACCGGCTGAGCTAAGGTGGCATTGGGGTTGCAAAATTACAAAGCTATTTTAAATATGTCAAGTATTTTCTTTGGTATGACGCAATTTAAAAAACCATAGTAAATACAAAATAACATAAACGATACCGATACCAATAAAGGCCGGATAAGGATTGTCCGCACTACTGATAGACCCCAGATAAGTTAAAACTATGGCATAAGGTAATGTGCCTAGTAAATAATAGCCCAAGAATTTTAAAAAGTTAAATTTCATCATTCCCGAGAGACAGCAAGTGGCTTCGGGCAACATAGGTAAGGCACGGGCAATAATAAGCATGCCAAAACCCAAGCGGTGAAAAATGCTATTGACTTCGTCTATTTGTTTTTTATCTTTGATTAAAACACTCAGCATTTTATTGCCCGACCAACGGCATAAAATATAGGCAATGGTACCGGATATTAACATACCGGTAGTGCTGGCTAACAATCCCAACTCAAAACCTAAGATATTACCGGCATAAGTAACTATCAGAATGGTGGGAACCGACAAAAAAACATCAGAAGCTAAGAGCACCGTTACAATCAGAGCTATTTTAAACTTATCGGCATGCTGAATTTGTTCCAAATATTCTTTTATATCTGCAACACTCAGTAAACCGGTAAGGTTGACCAATGTAAATATAAGTGCAAATACACCAATAATGATAAGATAAAGCTTAATTAACGATTTCATTTGCCTTTTGGTGTTACAAGAGATAATAAAATGTAAAGAATAATAATGAGTGGAATGCTTAAAAATTTAAAGAATACGATTAATACAATACTTGCCAATATCAAAACATATTTAGGCCAATTATTTTGCCAGGAAAAATCTTTAAATTTTAGACTGAATAAAGGCAATTCCGCATTGAGCAAATATGCCGATATTAAAGTTATAACAGTTAATACAAAGGGATTTAATAGACTATTTTTTAAAAATGAAAATTGCGAATCGTAAATAATTAGTGGCAATGCAACCATAAACAAAGCATTAGCCGGTGTTGGTAATCCTATGAAACTACTGGTTTGTCGTTCGTCTATATTAAATTTAGCCAAACGGTAGGCAGAGGCCAAGGTAACAATTAAACCCGATAGCGCCCATAAATGAAGCCGGTCAAATTGAAAATCTTTTAAAAAATGGATGTGCAGACTGTCGGCCAATAAAAAAACCAAAACAAAACCCGGAACCACACCACTGGTAACCATATCGGCTAAAGAGTCTAATTGTAGTCCCAAACTACTGGAAACTTTAAAACTACGTGCTGCCAACCCGTCAAAAAAATCGAAAAATATGCCTAATGCTACAAAGAATGCAACGAAATGCCACTGTTGTTTAAAAACAAAAATCAAAGCCAATAGCCCTGACGATAAATTGAAGAGGGTTAAAATATTTGGAATATATTTGGTTACTTGTGTCATGTTAAAATCAAACTATTTTTTTGATGATATAAAAATCGAATATATTATTGCAAATGTAAGTATTTTATTAAATTTGTTATCCTATTTATACAGATAATTATGAGTGATTTTCAAATAAGAACGGCACAGAATGTTTTAATATCTCAAAATTTGGCCGGTGTTGGTCAGCGTTTTGTGGCGGTTATTTTAGATTTATTGTTTTTAAGTTTGTTTTATTATTTTGTCATTTATTTGATAAATTATGCCAAGTTTGACAAGCTTTTATCCGGTTGGAGTTTTGTGGCGGTTTTGACTTTGCCATATTTTCTTTATTATCCGTTATTACAATATTGGAATAATGGCCAGACGGTTGGTAAGCAATTGATGAAAATTCGCATTGTAAAAAGTGATAACAGTCATCCCAAACTAGGCGATTTTTTAATTCGTTGGGTATTAAGACTTTTTGAAATTAATGTTATTCCCGGATTAGGATTGATTGTGATGTTGTTTTCGGACAAAAACCAAAGATTAGGTGACATGGTAGCAGGCACCGTAGTAGTTACCGAACAAAAAAAACAGCAATTGAATCATAGTATTTTTGAAGAATTGGAACAGACTTATCAGCCTGTTTTTGAGTCGGCTGCCAATTTAAAAGAGTCTGATGTGCAATTGATTAAATCGGTACTGGTAGAAGCCAAAAAAAGAGGCAAGAAAGATATATTGCGAAAACTCAGTGGTAAAGTAGAGATTCTATTACAAATACAAAGACCTAAAAATATGCCTTATGACCAATTTGTTAAAACCGTTTTAAGAGACTATAACTATTTTGCCGGAAAGTAATCTAATGTATTAATGATGGATTTTAATTTTGTTGTATCACAACTCAAAGAGTTAAAAAACAAGCCTCTGGCTGGAGCATCGGCGCATAATAGAGTTATGGATCTAAACGTGCGCCGGCAAATTTTTGAAGATGTTAATCATAAACATTCAGCCAAACAAGCTGCTGTGTTGGCTTTGATTTACCCCGATGAACATCAACGGGCCCGTATGGTTTTTATTTTACGCAAAACTTATAATGGCGCCCATTCGGGACAAATAGCTTTTCCCGGTGGTAAAATGGAAAAAATTGATACCTCATTACAAGAAACCGCTTTGCGCGAAACCCAAGAAGAAATTGGTATTGAACCGGACATCATTCAAATACAAAGAGCCTTATCACCCATTTTTATTCCTATTAGTAACTACAAGGTGCAGCCTTTTTTAGGGCTGGCTCATCAAACTTTAACATTTAAGCCGGATCCGGTAGAAGTGGACCGTATATTTGAAATGCGATTTAAAGATATTTTAAAAAGTAATTTGACACCTTTACAACACAGTTATTTTGGAAAAAATTATACCTTACACGCTTTTGATGTCAAAAATATAAAGATATGGGGTGCAACCGCCATGATTTTATCAGAAATTGTTCATTTGTTTAATGAATAATCCCGAATCATAAAATATATTGTAAATACAGCATACCGATAATCGCCAATACTATGACAACAGCAGATTTTTCTTTTTCGATATTCTCTTGTGATTCGGGGACAATATCAGCAAAAACCACCCAAAGCATAGCGCCCGCCGCAAAGCCTAAACCTATAGGTAAGTATTGTTTAAAATATGTAATAAACATATAAGCCGGCACCGCAAAAAGCGGTTGTGGTAATGAGGTAAAAATACTCCAAAGAGCGGCTTTCCACCATGAGACACCCTTGGCAACCAAGCCCGCACTAATGGCTAAGCCTTCGGGTATATTATGTATGGCAATAGCTATTGTCATCATCAATCCAAATTTAAAAGTACCACCAAATGAGGTGCCTAAACCAATACCTTCGGCGGCAGAGTGAGCTGTCATAACAACAATAATTAAGATGGCATTTTTATAATTTTTAAAAAAACTTTCTTTGTTTACCAAAAACATAGGACTGTCTCTATTGGATTTTTCAAATTTATCTAAAACCCATTCAACTGCACCAATAAAAATTAAACCTAATAAAAGACCAATAATAACTTTAGGATAACTAAATTCGACACCTTCGATAACAAGGCCTATACTGGCACCGGTCATCAAACCGGCAGCAATAGCGTTAGAATATCCCATAACAGAAGGTGTTATTTTTTTGATAAACATAAATGGTATGGCTCCCAGTCCGGTAGCAACAGCCGTGATTAAAGCATAAAGGAAGACATTCCAAGTTTCGTGTGTCATTATTTGGTTATTTAATTATTTTTTTCTTCAAAATATTCATAAGCATCAATGATATCGAGATAGGCACCGTCAAAGCCGGCGTCTATTATTTTTTTAAGATAAGATTGATTATTTCCGTAAATAATATTTTGCCAATCGGGTTCCCAATAGCGTACTTTATAATTGCCGGGCCATTCGGGATTTTCTTCATCGAGCCAAATAGGTCGATCGGTATTCCATTGATTTTGCCAATAATACCGGTAACTTTCGGCTTCACCAATAGAAAGATAGGAGATAACCAAGCGACTTCCTCCGTTGGCCTTGATTTTTAGACGGTTGATGTCGTTAGGGGTAAAAGCGATATTATTTTGGTAAAATAAATCCAAAATTAAAATATCATAATTGGTATTTTCCAAACTTTGTAAAAGTAATTCTTTATTAGGAAATCGGTTATAATTAATCAGATATAAGAAATTTTTTGCATCGGATAAATGGTTGATATTTTCGTTGTTTTCATTTGAAATATTAACGGGAGGAATAATATTGAGTTCGCGACGGGTAGCAACAAAGCCTAAATAATGATTGGTTTGCACGCTATCTTTGGCTCGTTGTATATGTTCCGGAGAATAACAATAATCCGTAACAAGTATTTGTTTGCCTTGGGCTTTAGCTTTATCAAGATATTGTTTTAATTCCATTGTGATGTTTACAGGAGTAGGCTCGTTGTCAAATTCATAACCGAAAAACAGACCTTCTTGTGCTTGACCGTCAATAGCACGGATATATTGGGAATGCACAGCGCCGTTGGGTTGGGCATTTTCAGTAATCAGGGCGGCACCATTTTGTGTTACTATTTCAAAACCGGAATTAATACTTTTGGCATAATCACTGATACTAATGACAAATTGTCGCATCTCTTCCTTAAAATCAATATTGTCATACGTATATGACCGGTCGGTCTTTTTGCATGAAGATGTGATAATTAAGATGATTAAAAATCGAAAAAAATTTGGCATATAAAGAAATTTGTTCGTTTGTTATCAACAAAGATACGGAAAAACCTTTACAAGTAATAGTTGAGACAAAATGAATTAAACTAATATTTTACTATTTTACAAAATAATTAAAATTGGTTATGATAGTTTATATAACGCAGGTTGTTTTTGTTGAACCTTTTGCCTTTTTCGCGTAGAATTTTGTAATTTCTTTAATCAATTCAAAATAATACTAAAAAAATCCTCACTCTTATATCAAGAATGAGGGAAATATCTATGATATTAATATGTGATTATTGAAGAATTAATTTAAAATGCCCATTATCAATATGATAGGTTTGATTATTATTCGGATTGGTAGCCGTAAAATTAAAATCTCCTTCAATTAAGCCATTATTAAATCCTGATGATGGTGTGTAATTTGTGATTGAAAGAGTACCGGTAGAATTGCACTCAATCATTTCATCGTTTACCGGATCATATATATTTAATTGCATACGAAGGTTAGAATTGGCTGTAAATGCACAGTTGTTACAAGTGGAAATAGTATTTTCGTCATAATAAAAATTAATAATATATTCATCGTCGTTAAAGAAACTGACTTCTACATTTGATCCGCTCGAAGAACTATCCATATTGGTACTATACCAATCTTGGTTGTCAAATTTACAATGCAGACTTGATAATTCTGTTTCGGGTGTTTCAGCATATTTTAGGTTAAATTCACCGGAGACTTGATGAGTGGGCGAATTGATATCGTAATTATCCTCATATAAAAGCCCGTCAAAACTGGCTTTAACTGTATGGTTGTCAGTGTCTACATCGATTAAATTAAAGTTAAAACTATGAGAACTGTAATAGATATATGATTGTGAAAGTGGAAAACTAAAATTTGAGGTAGAATATGAATTGGCGGATGAAAGGTGGCCGTATTTGTTAAATTCGATAGCAAAACCTTGCTCATTTCCTACCCCGCGAATTACAAAACGATCACCATTCTTTACAGCTTCCCAATTTGTAATTTCAACATTGTTGTTATCATATTGATATTCAAAATATTCTTCTATATCGGAAGAATCATCGTTGCTACAACCTATTGTGGTTATCATTAGAAGTAATAATAGAAATAATGGTGCTTTTTTCATAAAAATTGTTTTAATCTGTAGTTTGGTTATGTTTTTATTTTAATAATATTGATATACAAATATATTTATTTTTTTCTAAATTCAATCATCAGCAAACCTGCTATGGATAAAATACCGGCAAAAACTATTAGCATATAAGTATTGTAATCAAATGAACTTGTTAGTCCGATTATCAAAACCACCAAAGGTGTGATACTTATAAAAATAAATTTAAAATATCGTATATGATTTTTTTTAGCAACCAGTTTTTCGAGTAATTTATAAGTTTGTATTAATATAATAACCGCAATCAATAGATATAAATACAAGATAAATGCCGCTTGCAACCAATGTTGTTTTGAAGAAATACAGTAGAAGTCAAACAAACAAATTTGATTGTCTTTACTGATTAATACAATCATTAAAGCAAATAAAAACAGTAAAACGGTATAAAAACTATAAAAATACAATTTGTCTTTTAGTGCTTTTTTTCGATTGTGTTGTTGAAAGAAATCTGCCATTCTATTTAGATTGATTATAAATTATAGGCAAAAATACAGTTTTTTTCAATGCAATCAATTTAAAAACGCCAAGCCAAAATATGAATCTTTTTTTGTCCTTGTTGCAAAGGTATAATTTGCACTTCTTTGGCATTTAACCTTTGTAATAATTTTTGTAGTTTAGGTATGTTGTTTTTATCGGATATCAAACCGGTAAACCATTGTATTTGATTCTTAAACAAAGCACTTTCCTTAATATATTTTTTCAAAAAAAGCAATTCTCCGCCTTTGGTCCACAATTCGTTGGCTTGTCCTTTAAAATTTCTTTGCTGCGGCAATTTTAAGTTTTTGTTTTTACGCCGGTTGGCATTTTCGGCAGCTTTTTGTGAAGGGTAAAACGGTGGATTGCAAATGCTGGCGGCAAATGCGTCGCCGGGTGCAATGATGTTTTGTAGAATTTTGCCGGATTCCGGTTGCCATTTCAATTTTATTTTACCGGCCAATTGGTTTTTATCAATTATTTTTTGTGCAATTTGCAAAGATTCTTGTTGACTATCCGTGGCAGTAAAATGCCAACCGAATAAACTTTGTCCCAATAACGGATAAATCAGGCTGGCGCCGGTGCCAATATCTAGTATTTGAATGGGTTTTTGTGGCTTTCCAATCAAATCGTTTATATGATACAAATAGTCGGCGCGTCCGGGAACGGGTGGGGTTAAATTGTCTATCGGAAATTCCCAGTAATTGATTTGATGATAAGCTTTTAGCAAGGCTTGGTTGAGGTAGCGCACCGCTTCCGGATTAGAAAAATCAACGGTTGATTGCCCATATTTGTTTGTAAATACATACGCTGATAATTTTGGAAGCACTTTGGTTAAGTGTTCCATATCATATGCTTTTTGGTAAATATTATCAGGATGCATAAAGCTGTTATTTTGCTTTGCGCTCAATGGTTTTAAAATCTTTTGATTTGGGCAAGTCTTGTAACTTTTGTAAAATGTCATCGGGCAGGGTGGTCAGTTTTCTTTTTTGTAAATCAAACCAAGCACCGTAAACTTTTA
>Ga0256834_1000187_pt1 | contig 43478 bp, 43 predicted proteins | sample 4281140metaG_FD_190536 | JGI IMG/M metagenome (GOLD analysis project Ga0256834, IMG submission 190536) | Hydrothermal vent microbial communities from East Pacific Rise, Pacific Ocean - 4281-140 | ecosystem: Environmental > Aquatic > Marine > Hydrothermal vents | place: Pacific Ocean: East...
TCGGCTTGCTTGAGTATTTTCATTATTTGGCTGTCTGTAAATCGTGATGTTTTCATAAAATCTCCTGCCCGTTTAGGGGAATTGAAATTCTACTTTTAAATTCGTTTATTTTTCGGGGGGATTACATTCTTAAAAAATGATGTCAGAAAAAAGCCACACTGCAATGCAGTGTGGCTTTTTTTGTTTTCAGTAGGGGGGAAAAGAATTATTCTTCGTCTGCAACAAATTTAAGGACGTTGCCGTTAATGCAGTAGCGTTTAAAGGTAGGGGCTGGGCCGTCGTTAAAAACATGGCCTAAATGAATGCCTGAGCTGGCACTGCGTACTTCAATGCGTTCCACTCCTAATGTTTTGTCTACATGCGTGGTAATAGCGCCTTCAACGGGGTTAAAGAAACTTGGCCATCCTGTACCACTTTTGAACTTGGTGTCGCTTCTAAAGAGCTTTGCGCCTGTGATAGGATCAACAAAATAACCCGGTCGAGTCTCGTCTAAATGCGAGCCTGTAAAAGGGCGTTCGGTGCCCTCTTCAAAGGCAATTTTTCGTTGCTCTGGCGTGAGCAGGCGTTGTCCTAGCCATTTCCAAAATCGTGTTTTATCGCCGTTATAACCTGTGTAGCGAGAGACCTCTTTTCCTTGTTCAAATAGAACGATGGTGGGGGTTGCAAACAGGGGTTTTTCGAGTGTCCAGTCTTTGGGTGGGTTTGGATTTAGAGTGGTGGTGATGGCCACGTCAGATTGCCAATGATTGAGTATTTCTTGTTTAAATTTTTCACAGTAAGCACAGTCTTTTGCTTCAAAAACAATTAATTGTCTTTGGCTGTTTAGGTCTTTTGAATTAAGGAGTGCAGGGGGAGGTGTGTGTGTATTGCTGTTTGGGTAGGAAACGTTGGTTCCTCCCAATCCACAGTAGCCATTGGGGTTCTTTTTTAGGTAGTCTTGATGATAGGTTTCGGCGGTAATGTAATGTTTAAGAGGGGCTATTTCCGTGGTGATTCTTGGATAGCCTGCTTGAGTTAATGCGGTTTGATAGGTGGCCTTTGTTTGCTCGGAAATCTTTTTTTCATGATTGGTTTGATAGTAGATCGCACTGCGATAGTTGGTGCCGATGTCATTTCCTTGACGGTCTCCCTGTGTTGGGTTGTGGCTTTCCCAAAATTTAATGAGTACCGTTTCAAGTGAGACGATATCTGGTTGGTAGGTAACTTTGATGACTTCGGCGTGATTACGCTCAGTTTGTTGTCCTGCACGAATCTTTTTTTCTAAGTTAAGTACTTCTTGATAGTTTGCTTTTGGGTCGTCGCCACCCGCATAACCGCTCTCTACATTGGTAACCCCATCAAGTTCTGAGAGGCGTTTTTCCGCCCCCCAAAAACAGCCCATGCCCAGTACAATGATGTTGGTTTGAGGCGTTTGGGATGATTTAGGTTGCGTCATATTGGATTCCTTGGCGTAGCCGTTTGCGCTAAATAACGTGAGAGTGAGTAGTGCTATGAAGAGGGGGCGTAAAATAGTGATGGGGTGAAGAGACATGGGGGGAGCCTTTTTAAGTGTTTGCTTATATTATCGTAATATAAGGACACTTGATATTGGAATAATCTTTCATGTTAATGATAATAATTTTGTCGTGAGTCGTTTTGGGGGATAGGGGGGGGGTAAAAATTGGCCTGTTGATTGCTATAACGACCTTTATTGTTGATGTGTTGATAATAATTTGACACAATGAGATCTGATATAGGGGGGGGATAATATGAGCTTTTATCGTATTTTTATTGTTTTATTAAGCGTCGTTTTTTTGGCGGCGTGTTCCAGTTCGCCACGTTATGCTGGAAAGTCGGTTCAGAAAAATAAACCTATTTCGTCTGTTTCAGTCACCTCTTCTTCAGAGGTTAGGCAGCAATTATTAAGGCAGTTTAAACACTGGAAGGGTGCGCCATATCGTTATGGAGGTTCGAGTTTAAGCGGTGTGGATTGTTCGGCGTTTGTTCAGAATACCTATCGCGCTAAGTTTAATAAGCGAATTCCTCGAACAACACGTACTCAAATAAAAATTGGTAAAAAGGTGAAAAAATCTCAGTTAAGAGTGGGGGATATTGTGTTTTTTAAAACAGGGCGTAACTCGCTACATAATGGAATTTATATGGGGGGGGGGGAATTTATGCATGCCTCGTCGAGTAAAGGGGTAACACTTTCGAGTTTAAATAACCGTTATTGGCGCAAAAAATACTTAACATCTCGGCGAGTTTTATAATCACACGCAGAGTCTATTTTTAAGCCCGAAATAGCAGGAAATAAACAGCTTGTTTGCTAGACAATAACAGGGTTATCGAGTAAAATTCGCCCAATGAATTATTGTGACTGAAATTGAGCGATTTTTGCTTTTACGGAGTACTTGGCGGAGATGACTAAAGTCATTTAGCAAACTAAAAAACGGAGTGAGCCTTTCAATGGGGGCTGGCTCCGTTTTTTTGTATGTATACCTCTAAAAACGTTCTTTTAGATCGCTTGGTTAGAAAAGATCGTATCGTTATTCAAACATTTGGATGGAAAAATCAATGACACAAGCTTTGCTGGCTTTAGAAGATGGCACTCTATTTTGGGGTGTTTCATTAGGCGCGGAAGGGGAGACGATTGGTGAGATCGTTTTTAATACCTCATTAACGGGGTATCAAGAGATATTAACCGACCCTTCGTACTTTAAACAGATTGTAACCTTAACGTATCCTCATATTGGAAACGTAGGGGTCAATACAGAAGATGAAGAGTCGTCTAAGATAATGGCTCAAGGGTTAATTGTTAAGGATTGCCCTGTTGTGATGAGTAATTTTCGTGCTGAAAAGTCGTTGCCAGAGTATTTAAAAGAGCAGGGCGTGGTCGCCATTGCAGACATTGACACCCGTAAACTGACGCGACTTTTACGCAGTAAGGGGTCGCAGTTGGGCGTGATTGTGGCTGGTGACAATATTGATTCTGATGCGGCGATTGCAAAGGCAAAAGAATTTAGTGGGCTTAAGGGGTTGGATTTAGCCAAAGAAGTGACCACCTCTAAAACCTATGTGTGGACAGAAGGTTCTTGGGAGTTGGGTAAAGGTCATGCGGATAAATCAGACAATGATGGTTTTCATATTGTGGCGTTTGACTATGGTGTGAAACGTAATATTTTACGAATGATTGTCGATCGTGGGTGTAAGTTAACCGTGGTGCCTGCGAAAACCTCAGCCGAAGAGGTCTTGGCAATGAATCCAGACGGTATCTTTTTATCTAACGGCCCAGGAGACCCTGAGCCTTGTGATTATGCCATTGAAGCGATTCAAAAAGTTTTGGAAGCCGATGTACCCGTATTTGGAATTTGTTTAGGACATCAGTTGTTGGCCTTAGCCAGTGGTGCGAAAACGCTTAAAATGAAATTTGGTCATCATGGTGCAAACCACCCCGTGCAAGATATTAAAACCAAAAAAGTAATGATTACCTCTCAAAATCACGGGTTTGCAGTGGATAGCGATAGCTTGCCAGATAACTTGGTAGCCACGCACAAGTCTTTGTTTGACGGCACGCTACAGGGTATTTCTCGCACAGACAAATCGGCATTTAGTTTTCAAGGTCACCCAGAAGCAAGCCCAGGTCCACATGACGTGGCACCGCTATTTGACCAGTTTATAGACAATATTAAAACCGCAAAAAAAGCGTAACCGATAACGATTAGGAAAAGAGTAATGCCCAAAAGAAGTGATTTAAAAAGTATTATGATTATTGGTGCGGGTCCGATCATTATCGGTCAAGCCTGTGAATTTGATTACTCTGGTGTTCAAGCGTGTAAAGCCTTAAAAGAAGAGGGTTACCGAGTTATTTTAGTTAACTCGAACCCCGCCACCATTATGACGGATCACGAAATGGCGGATGCCACTTACGTTGAGCCAATTGAGTGGCAAACGGTTGAAACCATTATCGCTAAAGAGCGACCCGATGCCATTCTGCCCACTATGGGGGGGCAAACTGCCCTGAACTGCGCGTTAGACTTGAATGCTCAGGGTGTTTTAAAAAAATACAATGTCGAGTTGATTGGCGCGAATGCCGATGCCATTGATAAAGCCGAAAATCGGGATCGTTTTCGTCAAGCGATGACCAAAATTGGTCTGGATATGCCTGTTTCGGATGTGGCGCATAATATGGAAGAAGCGTGGAAGATTCAGGAACAGGTCGGTTTTCCAACGGTGGTTCGACCGTCCTTTACGCTGGGTGGTTCCGGCGGGGGCATTGCCTACAACAAAGATGAATTTGAAAAAATCTGTAAGTTTGGTCTAAGTCTTTCACCCACCAAGGAACTCTTGATTGAAGAGTCGATTGAAGGTTGGAAAGAGTACGAAATGGAAGTGGTTCGTGACCGTAATGATAACTGTATTATCGTCTGTTCCATCGAAAACTTAGACCCAATGGGAGTACATACGGGTGACTCTATTACGGTTGCACCCGCACAAACCTTAACGGATAAAGAGTATCAAATTATGCGTAATGCCTCGTTAGCGGTGTTACGTGAAATAGGGGTCGAAACAGGCGGTTCTAACGTTCAGTTTTCTGTACACCCTGATACGGGTCGAATGATTATTATTGAGATGAACCCTCGTGTCTCTCGTTCATCGGCACTGGCTTCTAAAGCAACGGGCTTCCCAATTGCCAAAATTGCCACTAAATTGGCAGTAGGTTATACGCTGGATGAGCTTTCTAATGATATTACCAATGGGGCAGCTCCAGCTTCTTTTGAACCCACCATTGATTATGTTGTAACCAAAGTTCCACGTTTTACCTTTGAAAAGTTTCCTCAAGCGCAAGAGCGTCTATCGACTCAAATGAAGTCGGTCGGTGAAGTGATGGCGATGGGTCGTAACTTCCAAGAGTCCATTCAAAAAGCATTACGTGGTTTGGAAACAGATAAAACAGGCTTTGATGAAATCATGCCATTGGCAACTATGGATGAGAAGGAGATTCGAGACGTCTTACGTCAAGAACTACGTAATCCGGGTGCTGAACGTTTGTGGTATGTTGCTGATGCGTTCCGTGCGGGATGGGATTTAGAAGCGGTTTTTGAAAGTTGTAAAATTGATCCATGGTTTTTAGCTCAAATTAAAGAGTTGGTGGACATGGAAGACGACGTAAAACAGCGTGGATTGGATGCATTGGATGAAGTGTATTTACGTCAGTTAAAGCGTAAAGGATTCTCAGATAACCGTTTGGCGAAATTATTAAATACCGATGCCGCGTTTGTTCGCAAATTTCGCCATACATTAAATATTCGCCCTGTCTTTAAACGAGTCGATACCTGTGCGGCTGAGTTCGAAACCTCTACGGCGTATTTGTACTCCACCTATGATGAAGAGTGTGAGGCGAACCCAACCGATAGAGATAAAATTATGATTTTGGGCGGAGGTCCAAATCGTATTGGTCAAGGGATTGAGTTTGATTACTGCTGTGTTCACGCTGCGATGGCTATGAGCGAAGATGGTTATGAAACCATTATGGTGAACTGTAACCCTGAAACGGTTTCGACCGATTACGATACCTCGGATCGTTTGTATTTTGAGCCACTTACTTTAGAAGATGTACTTGAGATTGTGGAAGTTGAGCAACCGAAAGGGGTGATTGTTCAATACGGTGGGCAAACGCCTTTAAAACTGGCTGAAGATTTAGAAGCCGCTGGTGTTCCTATTATTGGAACGTCGCCAGAATCCATTGACATTGCAGAAGATCGTGAACGTTTTCAGAAAGTATTAAATGATTTAAATCTTCTGCAACCACCTAACCGTACGGCAACCTCTGCTGACGAAGCGGCGGTATTGGCGAAAGAGATTGGTTATCCTCTAGTGGTTCGTCCCTCTTATGTTTTGGGTGGGCGTGGCATGGAGATCGTTTATGACGAAGCCAACTTAATGCGCTACATGCAAGCAGCCATTGATGTATCAAATGATTCTCCAGTATTATTGGATCGTTTCTTAGACGATGCGGTTGAGTTGGATGTCGATGCGATTTGTGACGGCGAAGAGGTTGTAATCGGCGGTATCATGGAGCACATTGAGCAAGCGGGAATTCACTCGGGTGATTCAGCCTGTTCTCTGCCTCCGTACAGTGTTTCGGAAGATATTCAGGATCGCATTCGAGTGCAAGTTGCAGACATGGCAAAAGCATTAGGCGTGGTTGGACTGATGAACACACAGTTTGCGGTGAAAGGCAATGATATTTATGTGCTTGAAGTCAATCCTCGTGCTTCTCGTACCGTTCCGTTTGTGTCGAAAGCCATTGGGTATCCGCTGGCTAAAATTGCAGCACGTTGCATGGTTGGTCAAAAACTAGCTGAACAGGGGTTTTCTCATGAAATTACTCCTGCACACTTTTTTGTAAAAGAAGCCGTTTTTCCGTTTATTAAATTTTTAGGCGTCGATCCTATTTTAGGGCCGGAAATGAAATCAACGGGTGAAGTCATGGGCATTGGTCAAAACTTTGCACAAGCCTATGCTAAAGCTCAGTTAGCGGCCGGCACGGTGCTTCCTCGTTCTGGAACGGCTTTCTTAAGTGTGCGCCAAGCGGATCGTGTTCAGGTGGTTGACCTTGCAAACCAGTTGATTGCAAAAGGCTTTAGTATCGTTGCCACGCGTGGCACAGCCACTTCGTTAACCGAGGCGGGTGTGGCGTGTGAAATTGTTAATAAAGTGACTGAAGGGCGTCCAAATATTGTGGATTCCATTGTAAATGAAGAGATTGCGTTGATTGTTAATACCTCGGATGGTTCGGTCAGTATTCAAGACTCTTCCAGCATTCGTCGTGAAGCGTTGATGCATAATACGTGTTATACCACCACGATTGCGGGTGCATTTGCAACGGTTGCCGCGATGGACTATTTAGATGATCAGCCCGTCACGCGTTTACAAGATATTTATTAATATTTAATCGTTTAAAAATAATCGCCAAAGCGTTATTAATTGCTTTGGCGTTTTTGTGTCAAAAAAATAATAAAAAGGAATGGGGTTTATGCAAAAGCATCCTATGACAAAAGAAGGTGCAGACGCACTGCAAACTGAGTTAACGAAGTTAAAGAAAGTAGATCGTCCAGAGGTAATAGAAGCCATTGCTACAGCAAGAGATCATGGCGATTTAAAAGAGAATGCTGAGTATCATGCCGCGCGAGAAATTCAAGGTTTGATTGAAGGACGTATTCAACAAATTGAGTCGGTGTTAAGTTTGGCGCAAATTATTGATGTGAAACAGTTGTCTCCGAATGGAAAAGTTATTTTTGGTGCAACGGTGACCTTATTAAATATTGAGACCGATGAGGAAGTGACCTATAAAATTGTAGGTCATGAAGAAGCGGATATTAAACTGAATAAAATTTCAGTTAACTCGCCTGTGGCACGCGCCTTAATTGGAAAAGAAGAGGCGGATGAAGTTGTCGTGATTGCTCCAAGTGGCAATATTGATTATGAAATTATAAATGTTGAATATATTTAATTTTTCTTCTTGGCGAGGCGATAAAAAAACTTTATAAGTGTTTGGTGATATTTAGTGCTCAAGGAGTTGCTTTTTAAAAGTAAACCTATCAGAATTGAACATCAGAAACTAATGTAATAATTAAGGTTGAAGCAAGATGAAAAACGTTACACTGAAGTCATTATTTATGTCTGCAATTATCGTGGCATCCATGAATGTTCAAGCAATGAATACCTATCAGTTATGTCTTGATGATGCTGAACATGTGATTAGTACCGCCGTAAAAGAGGGGTCTGATGCCGCTCAAGCCATTGAGCAAAAAGTGGATGTAGCGGCTTGCATGAGTGAATTAAGTAAAATAGAAGACAAGTATGCTGGGAAAACAGCGGGTGTAAACCCCTCTTCGGTCATGAGTCCTTCTGATCGTGCAAAATGGGCTAAGTTATTTGATGCAGTGGATGCTAAACAGTATAAAGGGGTTCGCTACCTTCAAGCAGTCTATTATCGTTAGTTTGTATTTATTGTAAATTTTTAAGAAGCCAGTCAATGACTGGCTTTTTTTGGTTTTGGACTTAATTAATGACAAAGAGAGGGAGAGCGTTTTTGAAGCAAAAAAATATATTTGAGTCAGCTTACACTTGCTTGATTGAGTCTAGCGTAGATCAAAAAGTTCATTTACTGGCGCAATTGCAAGAGGATTGGGCGGAAGGCAAGTTTGATTTTTCCCCCTTAAATTCGGTTAAGCGTATTCGTGACCCCGGTCGTCCTGAAAAACCCGAGTTGGTCTCGCCTAAAGCGCTGCCTAAAAGACGACTTGGGTCCCCCGAAGGGCATGCTGCATTAATGCATGCGATTGCTCACATTGAATTTAACGCCATTAATTTAGCGTTGGATGCCATCTATCGCTTTCAGCACATGCCCATGGATTTTTATTTGGACTGGTTGGGTGTGGCGGGCGAGGAGGCGTTTCATTTTCAGATGATTCGAGAACACCTCTCACATTTAGGGTATGAGTACGGTGATATGCCTGCTCATAATGGATTATGGATGACCACTTATGAGACCGATCATGATCCTTTGATTCGGATGGCGTTGGTTCCCAGAACGCTTGAAGCACGGGGCTTGGATGTAACCCCGCCTATGATTCAGAAATTACGCGCAATTGGGGATAAGCGCGGGGTTGAAATCTTAAAAATACTCTTGCGTGATGAAATTGGGCATGTTGACGTGGGAACGCGCTGGTTTCGTTATTTGTGTAAAGAGCGTGGCTTAAACCCTTTTAAAACCTTTCAAGAGGTGATTGAAACTTATTATCATGGGGATTTGCGTGGCCCTTTTAATTATGAAGCCAGAGAGCAGGCTGGGTTTTGTGCGGAAGAGATCTCTTGGCTAAAAACACTTAATCCAGTGCAGACATAGATGACTCAATTTCGATTTGGTATTGATTTAGGGGGGACAAAAATTGAACTGATTGCACTGTCAATCAATACAGAACAGCAAGGTTTACCTCAACGTGTGCTTTATCAAAAGCGTATTGATACGCCTAAAGGTGATTATTGTGCAACCGTTCAAGCCGTTACGCATTTAGTACTTGAGGCGGAAGTTCAGTTGGGTGGTGGGGGTTCGGTTGGCATTGGTATTCCTGGTGCAATCTCCTCTAAAACAGGGCGCATTAAAAATGCAAACTCAACGTGTTTAATTGGGCAGGATTTGCAGGGCGATTTGCAGCAGTTACTCAATCGACCTATCTTTTTGGCAAACGATGCGAACTGTTTTGCGTTATCAGAAGCGGTAGAAGGGGTTGCGAAAGGAGCGAGTGTTGTCTTTGGTGTGATTATTGGAACGGGCTGTGGTGGCGGAGTAGTTGTTAATGGATGTATTTTAAACGGAGTGAATGCCATTGGTGGCGAATGGGGGCACAACCCTCTGCCTTGGGCGACGAGTAATGATGTTTTATTGCCCTGTTACTGTGGGTTAACGGGGTGCAATGAGACTTTTTTGTCAGGCAGTGGATTAGAGGCGCACTATACTCAGCGAACAGGGAAAGAGAAAGCAGCCAAAGCGATTTTTGCTTCAATTTTAAAGGATGAGGTTGCCGAGAAATTGGTGCAAGATTATATTATTTGGCTGGCAAAAGGGTTGGCAAGTGTCATTAATTTGATTGATCCAGACGTAATTGTGTTGGGGGGCGGCTTGTCTAATGTGGAACGATTGTATACTGAAATACCTAAAATTTGGCATCAGTGGGTGTTCAGTGATGCGGTGAATACTCTGCTATTGCCACCTAAGTTTGGTGATTCAAGTGGAGTACGAGGTGCGGCTTGGTTGTCTTAATAATGGTTAGAAAGTTGATATGCAAAAAATAACTTTGTTAGAAACGTTGAGATATTTAAAAGAGACAGAAAAGGGTGTGTTGGTTCTGTTTGGTGGAAAAGATTGTGGGGTCTGTCAGAGCATTCTTCCTAAGTTGACGGTGTTGATGAATGAACATTTTCCTTGTATTAACATGGTGTATGTTGATTGCCACACTGCGCAGGAGGTTTGTGGGCAAGAGGGGGTTCTGAGCTTACCGACCTTACAGATATTTTTGCAAGGGCAGTGTGTGTTTGAGGGCGTTCGAACTTTTAGCCTTCAACATATGGTGGATGCGATCAAACGGCCTTATGAGCTGGTTTTTTAGTCTTTTTACAAAGACCTCAGCGTTTACCATCTCCCCCAGCTTTGCTTAATAAAATGTCGAGTAGGCGATTGGGCAGTAAGCGTTTTAATAGTGAAAATACGATGGTGGGTACGGTCACACGATAGCGTATTTTAGCGCGTTGACTTTGCAGTGCGTGAATCACGCATTTTGTGACGGCCTCTGGTGATAAGGTAAAGGGGGCGCTGGAGCCTTCGGTCTCTAAGCGGCTGAGCATCGCTTGATAGTTTTGTTGGTGTGCGCTCGTTTCCATATTTATCCACTGTTTAAACTGAATAAACGCGTTTTTACGAAAGTCTGAAATAATGGGGCCAGGTTCGATTAAGCTTACTTGAATATTGTCCTGTTTTACTTCTAATCTCAAGGTATCTGCAAAGCCTTCGATGGCAAATTTACTGGCATTGTAGGCGCCTCGGTAGGGCATGGCGGCAAATCCAAGGATGGAGCTGTTGTAGATAATTTTCCCCCCCCCCTGTTGTCGCATAATGGGCACGATTAAATTGGTGAGCTCTTGAGTACCAAATACATTGGTTTGAAATTGGTATTCCATTGCCTCACGACTTAGATCTTCTACAGCACCTGGTAGCCCAAATGCCGCATTATTAAAGAGTGCATCAATGCGCCCTTGGCTCTGTTTTAAAATTAGGGTTACTGCGGTTTTGATGGATTGGCTACAGGCTAAATCGAGTTGAATACAAAATATTCCCTGTTTATTTAGGCGTTGAACATCCTGTTCTTTACGGCAGGTGGCAATCACTTGGTAGTCCATTTTGTGCAACTGTTGGGCACATTGGTAGCCAATACCCGTTGAACAACCAGTGATTAATACAGTACTAGGGGGGGGGGATTTATTTGTCATTAAATATTACCATGTGCTTGAATAAGGTCGTGATGTACTTGATCCATATCGAGCTGTTGTAGATCGTTAATGCCATTGGCTAACGCTTGTTCTGAAATAAACCCTGAGTGAGAAAAAACCACAATGCCTTCACGTATAAACATCACGGAGGGGACGGAGCGTACTTGAAGCATCGTAGCAAGTGCCTCTTCTTCTTCAATGTTTACTCGGCAGTAGGTGATGTGAGGCATCTTTTGGGCAAGAGACTCAAAAATTGGTTTAAAAGGGGCGCACCAAGGTGCCCAAAAATCAAAAACAATCATCTCATTCTGAGCAATGGTCTTTTTAAATGTGGCTTTTGTGAGTGAAATAATGGGCATTTTAGTTTACGTTGCCACACTTGGGTTGCCACCCTCTGTTAAACGTTCAGGGTTTAGGTAATCTTTTAAGGTTGCTTCATCTAAATCGGTCATTTCTAACGCCACTTCCAATACTGGACGACCTGATTGGTAAGCCGCTTTGGCAATGGCCGCGCCTTTTTCATAACCAACCACGGTATTGAGTGCGGTCACCAAAATAGGGTTGGCACTCAGGGTTTTTTGCAAATTTTCTTCGTTTACCGTAAAGCCTTTAATTGCTAAGTTGGCCAGTTGAGTGGAGGCGGTTGCGGCAATCTCAATGCTTTGTAATAAGTTTAACGCAATGACTGGCAACATCACATTGAGCTGAAAAGTTCCCGATTGTGCCCCGACGGTAATGGTGGTGTGATTGCCCATGATTTGAGCGGCAACCATGCACACGGCTTCTGGAATAACGGGGTTGACTTTACCGGGCATAATGGAGCTACCGGGCTGTAAGGCAGGCAGTTGAATCTCTCCCAGCCCTGCAAGAGGGCCAGAGTTCATCCAGCGCAAATCATTGGCAATTTTCATTAAACTGGCGGCCAGTACATTTAATTGCCCACTGAGTTCAAGTGCGGTGTCTTGTGAGCTTAATCCGACAAATAAATTATCCATGGGTTCAAAAGAGATGCCCGTCATGGTCGATAGGTGTTGGGAGACCAGAGTGCCAAATTGAGGGTCTGCATTAATGCCTGTGCCCACAGCCGTGCCTCCTTGAGGCAATTTTTGAAGCCGTTTTTGGGTATCACGCAAGCGTTGAATGTTGTCGTTAATTTGTGCACGCCAGCAGGCGAGTTCTTGGCTGATCTTAATTGGCATGGCATCCATTAGGTGCGTTCGTCCCGTTTTTACGACGTGGTTTAGCTCTTTTTCACGTTCGGCAAGGGTTTTGTTTAGGTGCATTAAGGCAGGAAGTAAGTGTTGGGTGAGTGCGGTGCTGGCGGCGACATGAATGGTGGTTGGAATAATGTCGTTCGAGCTTTGGCTCATATTCAAATCATCATTCGGGTGCGTATCCACGCCTGTGAGTTGCTTGGCTAGCGTGGCAAGTACCTCATTTGCATTCATATTGGTGCTGGTACCTGAACCTGTTTGAAACACATCAATGGGAAAGTGCTGGCTGTAGTCCCCCTGAATGACCGCTTGAGTAGCGGCTTGAATGGCTTTGGTTTTGTCGTCGGATAAAAGCCCAAGCTGTTGGTTACTTTCGGCACAGGCTTGTTTAACGTAGCAAAGTGCTTTAATAAATGAACTGGGCATGGGGGTGTTACTGATGGGAAAGTTATTAATGGCACGTTGTGTTTGTGCGCCGTACAGTGCATTAGATGGAACGTCTAATGTACCCATGCTGTCTTTTTCGAGTCGAGTTTTAGTCGTATTTATTGGATTTGACATAGTATTTTTTAAGATTCTCTATTATGATTGCTGGGCGCTAAGGCTTGACTGGCTTAATTGAATATTATTTTACGCTGGTTTACATGAAAACCCAATCTCTACTTAATTTTTTTAGGATGTAGGGGGGGGGGAATTAGAGGGAGTAAATTTTGAATAATAGTGCATTAGCCAATGAATTGGTGAATAAGGCTTTTTGGTGGCGTCACGCTTATGTTGATGGTCAAACATCGTTATCTTTATCGCCTTCATTTCAATTTTTTTTTTCCTCCTCTGTGTCAGAGTTAGTGGATATGACTGGGTGTTACACGACACCTATTATTGAAATTAAAATTCAAGAAATATTAAATAATCCTGATACAGATGTCCGTTTTATTGCCTCGTACGATACCAGTGATGGAAAAAGATCGTTTCAGCATCATTTGCATGTTTATACCGAATTAAATCAGCGTTATGTTTTGGCGAATTGCATGGATGTGACGGAGATGGTTGCACTGGAGCGAGAAATTGTTGATGCTCAAGGACGTCTTTCTGTTGCCCAGTTAATGGAACGTCAAGAACAGTTGGAAGCACAAAATCAGTTTATTTCAGAATCTTATCAGAAGCAGTCTCGTTTTTTAGCGATGTTAAGTCATGAGCTACGTTCTCCTTTATTAGGGATTAGCAGTTTGGTTCAGCGCTTACGAGAAAACCAGACGGATGAGGAGGTGCTTTCTGCATTGAAAGCCATTCATATTACGGCGGAACAATCGACATTTTTAGTGAATGATATTTTGACGTATTCTCAAACCGAGTACGATGAAATCACTCTGCACCCCATGGAGTTTTCATTAAAAGAGACGTTGCAAAATGTGAAACACCTTACGCGTTCGATTGCGGCAGATAAAGGGTTGATTGTCTCGTTAATTTACCTAGGTGCGCGTGATCGAGTGGTGGGAGACAGTGTTCGTTTGTCACAAATATTGATTAATTTAATTGTAAACAGTATTAAGTTTACACAGTATGGTGGTGTGACCATCGAGGTGTCTCAAGGAGAAGGCGGACGTTTTACCTTTAAAATAACCGACTCTGGAGAAGGTATTGCAAATGATCAGCTAGAGCGTATTTTTGAACCCTATTCTCAATTAGAAAGTATGGGAAGTACTCAAAACATTGGTTCAGGTTTGGGCTTGTTGGTGGTTAGAAAACTCGTGGCTCTTATGGGGGGGGAGGTGTTTGTTAAATCTTCATTGGGTGTCGGAACGTCTTTCTATTTTGACTTATTGTTTAATGAAAAAATGAGTACCTTTAAGGGCGTTAATGAAGCACCTAAATTAGAAGGCACAACGCTAGAAGAGGCGGCGACGAAAAACAGTATTGAGCAAATAAATAAACCGAATCGCTCAAAAACAGAGAACAGGCCGCCATATCAAATTTTGATTGCCGATGATTCTAAAATTAATTTAATGGTGTTGGGCGGGTATTTAAAAGAGTTAAATTGCTCGGTTGTTGAGGCTAAAAATGGCCGAGAAGCGTGGGAGTTATTTCAAAAAAACACCTTTGATTATGTTTTTTTAGACATTCAAATGCCTTTTTTAGATGGCATTGAAGTCAGCCATAAAATTAAAGCCAGTGTTGAGAGCGGAGATGACGCGGTTAAAAATCTTAAAAAGGTTTTCGCGGTAACTGCAGGCGGGGATGAATCGAATTTTACGTTAGAGGGAGAGCCTGTACGTTCGAATGGCTTTGATCATTGGTTTGTTAAGCCTGTTTCAAAAGTACAAATAATAAAGGCGTTACAAGAAAGCTCAGACGTTATTGTATCGCCCTCTTCCCCGCAGCCTGTTTTGTCTGAAGCCGTTCCTGCTGCTACCTTGGATGTGAAAAAAGGGGAGAGGAAGTTTTCCCAGGAGGGCTGGGAAGGAATTGATGAGGTTCCTGACACCTTTAAAAGGTTGGTTGATGATTTTATTCAAGAGTCAAAGGATGGGATACTTGCGTTAGAATCGCTTATTGAAACGGGTGATATAAGCGGAATCTCTAAAAAAGCACACTATTTAAAAGGAAACTGCATGTTATTGCAGTTAAGTGGAATGGTTTCAGTTTTAAGGCAAATTGAAGAAATTGCGGGTAAAAATGAGCCATTAGTGGGTAAAATACAGAAGAAATTAAAAATTATGTTAGAAAAATTAATGTTTGGGCTGAAATATCTTGAGAAGTCCATAAGGATTCGTCATAATGACGAATAAGTTAAAATTAGGCTACTCGCTAACTGTGTGTAGTAATGGATTAAAATTTTTAAAATTGGAACCTTTACATGTCTGAAAAAATTAGTATTTTATTGGCTGAAGATCATGCGCTTGTTAGAGCAGGATTTAAATCTATTATTGATGCCGAAGAGGGCTTTGATGTAGTCGGCGAAGCAGAGGATGGCTTAGAGTGTCTTGAGTTAGTTAGAGCAACGTCTCCTCAAGTTGTTTTACTTGATTTATCTATGCCTAAATTAAGCGGTTTAAACGCAATTAGCCATATTAAAAAGCGTTATAAAGAAACTAAAGTGATTGTTTTAACGGCGGCTGAAACGACCAATGTTTGGACAGAAGTTTTAGAGCTTGGCGTTGCTGGAATTGCCATGAAGTCTATTTCGCCCAAAGAGTTGATTCAAGGTATTTACAGCGTGATGGAAGATGTGTTATTTATTCACTCTGAAATTCAACCGATTTTAGAAGAGGCGGCAGGTTTAAATAATAAGCGTTTGTCGGTTCGTGAAAAACAAGTGGTCAAGCTGGTTGCAGAAGGTTATAAGACTAAAGATATTGCTGAAATGTTAGAAATCAGTGATCGTACGGTCTCTAAGCATCGTGAAAACTTAATGACTAAAATGGGCGCAACGTCAACGGCCGAATTAACCAATTATGCAAATGAAACGGGTCTCACAAAAGTTCGATTGGAAGAGATTGAATGATCGTTTTATTTTAGGCGGTTGTTATTTTCAATAAAAAAGGGCTAATTGTTTAGCCCTTTTTTATTGCCTATTTTATCTGAACTATTTAGGAACCAAGGCTTGACTCAGGCGTTACAGGGGAGGGTGTTTCTGTATTATTTTCATCTGAAATTCCTAGATATTGATTGCGAAAATCTTGAAATCCTTCTTGAACCAGTGCGTAGGTTTTTTCAATGTTGTCTGCGATACTCCCCTCTAACACATCTAAATCGCCTAACAGTCCTTTGGCTTCTTCAAACCCTTTTGTAACGCCACCGCCCACGACTTCAATAAAACGATCAACAAGTGCTTCGCCCTCCAGTTCAGGATTTGCGGATTGAAAGGCTGAAAAAAAAGCGGTACTGCCATCCACAATGCGTTTTGCTGTGTTTTCAGGGGTCCAGTACTCCATGCCTCCTTGTTGCTTTAAAGCTTCGTCACTGATTGGAGTCGTTGCGTCTTCTGTTAGGCCAAACTCTACACTTAGGACTTCATTTAATTTTTCAATGGCAGCTTGGTAGGTAAGTTTTAAACTGCTCTCACTTGCAGACTTCCCATCCCCAAATAAATGCGCAATTAAACTGGCTTGTTGTGCTGTTTTAAGCTCTGTTGAGGAGGCTGGAATTTTAGATTCAGATGCGTCTAATTTATTCGATTTATCATTTTGATTAAGCGCACTCAAGTTGGCATTGTTTTGATAAGCTTGAACGGGATTTGCTTTATTAATGTCAATCGCCATGATTGCGCTCCTTGTTTAAGTATGAGAAAACTCTAACGTCTTTATCGGCTATGGCTTTGAAAGCTTTAGTTATTATTTTCAGTTTTTAATTGAACTCCCTTTCGCGTAAAGCACTCTACTGGTATGATTCGATTAATTTTAATGGTAACTTGGAATAGAAGCAGATGGAACTGAATCTCGTTTATACGCGCATTGAAGATTATAAAGCACGAACGGGTGTGCTTAGGGGGTATCTTTGACTACGATACCAAGTCGGAACGTTTGGTTGAAGTCTCGCGTGAGTTAGAAGATCCTACGATTTGGAATGACCAAGCGCTTGCGCAAGCCTTGGGTAAGGAACAGTCACAATTAGAAATGATTGTATCAACCATTGATGAGTTGGTCTCAGGTACGGAATTGGTCAAAGAAATTTTAGAGATGGCTGAGATGGACGATGACCAAGAGATGGTTGACGAGGTAATTTCTGAACTGGATGTGTTGGGTGAAAAATTGGAATCTTTAGAGTTCCAACGTATGTTTTCTGGGGAGCTAGACCCAAATAATGCTTATTTGGAAATCCAATCAGGTTCAGGAGGGACTGAGGCGCAAGATTGGGCGAACATGATGTTACGTATGTATTTGCGTTGGGCGGACAGTCGTGGCTTTAAAACAGAAATTGTGGAGATCAGTGCAGGAGATGTCGCCGGTATTAAAGGTGCGACGGTTCATGTGAAAGGGGAGTATGCGTTTGGTTGGTTAAGAACAGAGACTGGCGTGCATCGTTTGGTGCGTAAATCACCGTTTGACTCCAGTAATCGCCGCCATACCTCATTTGCTTCGGTGTTTATTTCGCCAGAAATTGATGACAGTTTTGAGGTCGATATTAATCCAGCCGATTTACGCATTGATGTTTACCGTGCCAGTGGCGCGGGTGGGCAGCATGTCAATAAAACTGAATCTGCGGTGCGTATTACGCATTTGCCAACCAATACTGTTACGCAATGTCAAAATGGTCGTTCTCAACACCAAAATAAGGCGGAGGCGATGAAACAGCTTCGTGCTAAATTGTATGAGTTGGAAATGCTCAGTCGTAATGCTGAAAAACAAGAGCTGGAAGACGCAAAATCAGACATTGGTTGGGGCAGTCAAATTCGCTCCTATGTGTTGGATTCGGGTCGTATTAAAGATTTAAGAACGAATGTTGAGACGGGAAATACGGGCGGTGTTTTGGACGGTGATTTAGATCAATTTATGGAAGCCAGTTTAAAAGCTGGCTTATAAAGTACGGTTAGATGGCGTAATGCTGGTTTTTTAGTATCTTAAAGCGCTATATTTTCCAAATGCATGCACTATTTTTTACGTTTCTATCTGGAGATTAGAGTAAAATACGCCTTTTGTTATTGAACCTGTTTAAGAGAATTATCCCATGTCGGAATCCCCAAAAAATGTGCCTGAAGTTGATGAGAATAAAATTATTGCAGAGCGTCGAGCAAAATTAACGGCATTAAGAGAGGGTGGACACTCTTATCCGAACTCTTTTCGTCGTGAAAACTATGCAGAAGCACTGCATTTAGAGTTTGATGAAAAATTAAAAGAAGCACTGGCTGAAGCGGAACCTGTTCGCGTTAAAATTGCAGGACGTATGATGTTGCGCCGAATTATGGGAAAAGCGAGTTTTGCCACTATACAAGACCCAACAGGGCGCATTCAGTTGTATGTCACACGAGATGAGTTGCCAACCGATTTTTACAATACGCAATTTAAAAAATGGGATTTAGGCGACATTGTGGGGGCAGAAGGGTACCTGTTTAAAACTAATACAGGTGAGCTTTCCATTCATGTGGAGCACATTGAACTGATTACCAAAGCCCTTCGTCCGTTACCTGATAAGTTTCATGGTTTGCAAGATCAAGAGATGCGTTATCGTCAACGTTACGTTGATTTGATTGTGAATGAAGAGAGCCGTAAGACGTTTGTATTGCGTTCTAAAATTGTTCAGCATGTGCGTAACTTCTTAATTCGTCACAATTTTATGGAAGTTGAGACGCCGATGATGCATGTGATTCCAGGGGGGGCAACCGCCAAACCCTTTAATACGCATCATAATGCCTTGGATATGCCGCTGTATTTGCGTATTGCGCCTGAGTTGTATTTAAAGCGTCTTGTGGTGGGGGGCTTTGAACGTGTGTTTGAAATTAACCGTAGCTTCCGTAATGAAGGGTTATCAACGCGTCATAATCCAGAATTTACCATGGTTGAGTTTTACGCCTCTTACACCGATTACCATCAGTTAATGGACTACACTGAAGAGTTGTTGAAAGAGTTGGCAGAGCTGTCGGTTGGGTCAACCAAAGTCCCTTATCAAGGGCAAGAGTTTGATTTTGGTAAGCCGTTTGCACGGTTAACCATGAAAGAGGCGATTGTTCAATACAATGAAGGTGTTGCCTTAGAACAGTTAGATTCGTTAGACGGAGCGAAGTCAGTCGCGCAATTGCTTAATGTTCATTTTGATGAGGGCTATGGTTTAGGTAAGATTTGGACTGAAATTTTTGAAGAGACGGTTGAAGAAAAATTGATGGATCCAACGTTTATTACAGAGTACCCAGCCGAGGTGTCACCTTTAGCACGTCGTAACGACCAAAATTCATTTATTACCGATCGTTTTGAGCTGTTTATTGGTGGGCGAGAGTTGGCGAATGGCTTTAATGAGTTAAACGATTCGGAAGACCAAGCGGAGCGTTTTAGATCGCAAGTTGCGGCAAAAGATGCGGGGGATGATGAAGCGATGCATTTTGATGAAGATTACATTAAGGCATTAGAGCATGGTATGCCACCAACCGCAGGAGAAGGGATTGGTATTGACCGTTTGGTGATGTTGTTTACCGATTCTGCCTCGATTCGTGATGTGCTTTTATTCCCGCATATGCGCAAATAGTCTAAAAATAGAGGGTGTTTTTGCAATAAAATGGCCTCGTTTTACGGGGCAATTTTATTTGTATCTTCCCCAATTGGCTTTCGATTTGAGATAAAGTGCTTCAACCTTGGCTCTTGCCCAAGGTGTTTTACGTAAAAAAGTTAAGCTGGATTTTAAACTTGGATCGCTTTTAAAGCAGTTGATAGGAATCAGTTCTGCAAGTTGTTCCCAGCCGTAATTTGCTTCGAGTTGCGTCATAATCTCTTTTAACGAAATGCCATGCAAAGGGTCTTTTGGATGGCTTCTTTCGGTGTATTTTGTTGGATCAGTCATTGTGATTTGGGTTCCTGTCTTATCGCTATTCAGCGAGTCGTTATCTTATTTTTAGCTTCTATCCATTGTGCCATATATTGTGTGCTTTTGTGATGATGGTGATTGAGCATTGCGCCAATAAAGAGGGCTTGGCGGTGTGTTTTTAGATGTTGAGTTATTGCATTCAACTGCTTAAATAGAACTTCTTGGCTGTTATGTGGCGCAAGGTAGCGAGATTGTACAATATTAAATCCTGTCTGTTGAGCGGTTGTCCAATGTTGAGAGTCACGGTAAAGGGCTATGGCTGCTTGTGCAAAGGTTTCAGCGGTATTAGAAATTTCCCCCCCCCATTCAGTCTCTCCTGTATTTTTCATAGATTCGGCACCAATGGATGTCGTCACGTTTGGAGTGCCACAAAGCATGGATTCTGCCAATTTACCTTTAATGCCTGCGCCAAAACGTAAGGGGGCGAGGCAAACCTTGGCTTGGCGAATAACGTGCAACGCATCAGGCGCCCAGCCTTTGATTTTAAACCCTTGTTTGTCACTGTGGAGTTGCGTGGCTTTGGGTGGGGGGTAAGCACCATAAATATGAAGATCTGCGTGTGGCAACTGTTGACGAATTTTAGGCCAGATACTCTGCTTTAACCAAAGAACGGCGTCCCAATTTGGATCGTGTCTAAAATTACCAATGGCAATAAAGTGTTGTCGTGCTTCAAAGCTGGGCGTTGCGTGTGGCTGGTAGAGCGTGTTTGAATATAAAAGAGGTAAATAACACAGTTGCTGGCTTGGAACTTGAAATTGTTGTTGCAATAAATTCATCTCAAATTCTGAAATCATCAGGGTGAGATCAGACCGAAAAATAGCGGCCATTTCACGCTTGGCTAAATCGGTTTGTGCCATGTGTGAAAATAGCTGAGATGAATCGTGAAGAGGGAGTTGATTTAAGTCGATGGTTGTTGGGGTCGTTTTTAAATAATTTTTAACCATACTTTGGCGGGTAGCACGTAAAGAGTGCAGGTCTTCTGTGTTTAATACCCGAAGGGTATTGGGGAGCTGTTTTTCAATGCGCCAGCCAAATTGTTCTTCCATCATAAAACGGTCAAAAACAACCATTGTGGGCTGTAGGTCTTGAATAAAATCATCAAAGCAAGCGCTGTTTAGCTTAATTAGGTGTTCTTTAATGCCTAAATGCGTTAAATTGGTTTTATGCTCCCCTTGTTTAGCGGGGCTGGCAAAGGTGATCTGCCAGTTTTGTGCTTGAAACAGTGCAATCAATTGCATCATGCGAGTGCCCGCAGCGGATGAGTCGGGTTCGGGCCATACGTAGCCAATAATTAACAGCTTTTTTACAGACATTTTAAAATTGTTCGCCTTTAGAATAGAGGGGGGGGGATAATAATTGTCTATTTTAATGCTTTATTGTATGTTTAGTTTTTTGAATGTATTAAAATGTTCGTTACTGAATTGAAATAGGGTGTAAGGGGTAAATGACCTGCCTCTTTAACGCGAGCAAAATAAGGTGAGTTTTAGTATGTATTTTAAAAAAATAGTTTTAGTATTAGGGTTGGTTGCAACCGCGTTGCTGTTTACCGCGTGTGATAAAGTTGCAAACAGTGCTAAAAACTTGCAGTCTGACTGGGTTGGGCTGGATCGAAAAGTTGAATTGTATAGCTGCATGACGGGAAAGTTGATTAAGGTCTATCAAGGGGATGTGCGAATGAACCCAGAAGATGCGATGGGAACTTCCATACTTATTGATGGAAAAAAATTACAAACAAATTTATGTTTTGTGATTGCAGAAATTGGTGTGAAGGAAGAGGTTGTACCGAGTCGTCCATAAATAGCTTTTAGAATAACGATCTCCTTTTCCATGAATAAGATGAATATAAAAAATATGATTGAATTTAATAAAATTAAAAACTGGGTAATTAAAGGTTTGTTTGCCGCAGTTTCAGTAATGGTTATGTCGAGTTGTTCAAGTTTTAATGGCATGGCTGAAAGCGTGGGGGCATCGTTGGTGTCTGCTGGAGATGGTTTACAGTCGGCACAGGGAGGTGTTCAAGCCATTCAAGTGAGTGAAGATGTATTTGATTTAATTGAAAAGTATAACGAACCTGTAATGGGCTTTGATAGTTGGGCTATGCGTGTTAAAGCGAAAGAAGTTTGCCATGAAGGCTATATTTATCAGTCTCGCCATGCATTTAGAGAGGGAGAATTTGCTAAAAGTCATGAATCATGTATGGAAGGCGAGTCTTGTCGTTATGCATTAGAGTGGCGCATTCAGTGCAAAAAAGTGCCTTATGAACCATTTAGTTTGTTTGGTAAAACATAGAGATGTTCTGTTGTTGTTCAAAGGTTCTTAAATGGCTACTTTAAAACATTATACATGGCTGATTGTCTTGGGTGTGTTGGCCATTTGGTCTTCGACTCAAATTGCTTTTTGGCCAGAATCAATTCAAGATATTTTGGTTTTTCTTCCTTATATTTCCGTTGCTTTAGGCATTTTTATTGCACTGTGGTTAAATCGAATTCAACCTGTGCTTATTTTATTGAGTTTAGGGTTTTTTAATGCCATTTTACTTTATTTTTCCTCTTCTGCATTTGGACTTGATCTAACAGAAGGGACGCTTTTTCCTGTTTTAAGTGTTTTATTGCCATTGAACATCTTATTATGGATTATGTTGCCTGAAAAAGGCGTTTTGAATAAACGTTTAAATACATTGGTGTTTTTGGTGTTTTTGGTGCAAGCCGCGCTGTTTTACTACTTGCTGGAAGGCGTTCCAGAAGAGTGGTTGATGCTTTTGAGAATTCCCGTGGTTGAAAGCTTTAATGTTATTTTGCTCTCTTTTTCAGCAGGAATCATGTTTTTATTAGCACTCTTATTTATTGTGTTAAAAATGAAAAAATCAAGTTTTAAAAATCTTTATCACGCGGCTTTTGTGGTGCTTATTTTAATGTTAGTTGGCGTGAGTCAGGGGTTTGACGTGAATACCTTGGCTTGGTTTTCAATGTTTTCGGCCATCATTTTGACGCTGTCGATGGTTTTTGAAGCGCATCATATTGCTTATACAGATGAATTAACGGGAATTTTAGGTCGTCGAGCATTAATGGAGCATTTTTTAGGGCTGGGTAAAAAATATGTTGTGGCAATGATTGATATTGATCACTTTAAACGATTTAATGATGACTATGGTCATGATGTTGGGGATGAGGTTTTACGGCGAGTTGCACGGGTACTGGATGACGTAAAAGGGGGAAGTACCTTTCGTTATGGCGGAGAGGAGTTTACGATTGTTTTTGCGAATAAAACCATAAATGAAGTTTTACCTGAGTTAGAGTACATTCGCCGTAAAGTTGAATCGGGAGAGATTGAATTTCGAACAGGTTTGAAATCAATTAAAACCAATGTCACTGTGAGTATGGGAGTAGCACAATCGGATAAAGATTGTAATACGGTTCAAGATGTTTTAAAACTTGCTGATAAAGGTTTGTACGAAGCGAAGCAAGCGGGGCGTAATCAAGTTGTTGTTCGAGACTATTTTCTTTCATCGTCCAAAATAAATCATTATAAAGGTTTAAAAAGTGGCGAATAGTTGTTCCATTTTAGTGGTCAAAGAACAAAGTGATATTGAAATTAAGTTTCAACTCACTTTTTTAGATGGAACGATGATTGAAGAAACCCTTAAGGGGGAAGTGCTTCGTTTTTCTTTAGGAGACGGTACATTTTTACCCAAATTAGAAGAGATGTTAATTGGTTTAGAGTTAGGAACGACTGCAAAATTAACCCTTTCAGCCGAACGTGCGTTTGGGGTTTCGGATCCAGACAATGTGCATACAATGGAACGTACAAGTTTTTCAGAAGAGATGGATTTGAAAGAAGGGTTTGTGCTGGGTTTTCATACCCCCGCTGGGGAAGAGGTACCGGGAACCATTAAATCCATAAATGAAACACAGGTGGTGGTTGATTTTAACCACCCTTTAGCAGATCAAACTATTGTTTTTACAGCAACGATTGTTGCTATTTATAGTTAGTTTTAAAAATTATCCCCCCCCTTTCCTGAATTTTAATCTAAAAAATCTAAAATAGCATCGAGTCCACGGTGGTTGAGTGCGGTTAAGGCTTGTTTTTGAACCGCGGGTTTCGCGTGATAAGCAATGCTAAGTCCTGCTTCGTTCATCATTAATAGATCATTGGCACCGTCGCCTACGGCAATGACTTGATGTGGTTTAATCTGTAAGGTTTGGCAAAGTTCGTGTAAAAAATCTGCTTTGGCTTGCGCATCAATAATGTTTCCAACTACGTTTCCTGTGAGTTTATGGTTATTCTCTTCGAGGACATTGGCGCGCGCATAGTCTAAATTAAGTTGCTTTTTTAAACGCTCTGTAAAAAAGGTGAATCCACCAGACACCAGTGCAAATGAGATTTTTTTGGCTTTTAACCCTGCAATCCATGTTTCAGCCCCTAGGTTTAAGGTTAATCGTTCATCAAATACATGCTGAAGTGCCTTGGTATCGAGTCCTGTGAGTAATTTGACACGTTGAATTAAAGAGCCTTTAAAATCTAACTCACCTTGCATGGCGGCTTCTGTAATGGCCGAAACCTCTGCTTTTACATTGATAAAGTCGGCAATTTCATCAATGCATTCAATGGAAATGAGTGTTGAATCCATATCGCTAATGAGTAGTTTTATTTCTTTGGGGTTAAAGCTTTCAGGCAAAAGATTAATGTCTAACTGGGTCTCTTCTGATATTGCCATTAAGCTTTGTGCCGTTGGTACATTTGAGAGTGTTACACGGAAATGTTGGTTGAGCTGAACAGGCGTACCCCACGCTTCTTGAATAATTTGTTGTTGCTGTGTGCTCAGAGTATTGCTGTGGATTAAAATGGTTGCCATATAAATGCCTATTGAATTTAGTCGTTGTCTTTGACCGCAATAATTTTGGTTTTGCCAATCGTATCTTGCAGCAGTTGTTTTTTGGCGGTAAACAAACCCACCCAGCCAATCCAAAAAAGAAGAGCAGTGAGTACAAATCTTAGGTTTGCATTGTATCGAGTGAGCAGATAACCGTCTTCTCGAACCAGTTGCAATCGCCATGTTTTTAGCCCTGGAGTTTGTCCTGCCTTAACCCAGAAGTGGGTGAGGTACATGTAAGTCACGCCAATTAAATAAATTTGGAAGGCGAGTAGTGTTAAAGGCTTTTTATCAAAGCCTTCGCCTTGCCAAAGCACAAAGGGGATGCTTGCAACAAACCAGATGGCACACAGGAGCAGTAGGTCGTACAAAAAAGCAAAAATAATTTTTAATTCGTTCATAGAGCTTACCGCTTATAATTCTATCTGGGGATTCGGGTTTATTATGTGTTTTTAGATTGGTTGAAAGGGCTGTTATTGTACACGTTCGTCTATTTTTGAGGGATTAAAATTAATGAATTTATTATCTGATAGTTTAACATTGCCATTTATTGTGGGTGGCTGGTTGTTCTTTATCCTCAGTTTTATTTGGGCATTTAAAACCGCACCTTGGCATAAGGTAAATGGTGATCGAGGGGCGCAAAATGTCTGGTTGGGTGCAACAGTTTTGGTCTTTTTGTTATGGCAGCTGGGGGCAAGTTTAGGCGGCGGATTAACCTTTCATTTTTTAATGATGACGTTGCTTACCTTAATGTTTGGCGCACAGTTTGCCCTGTTGTCTATGTCATTAGCGTTATTGGGGGTTACCTTTGAAAGTGGGCTAGGCGGGCTTTCCTTTGGATTGAATGCCCTGTTAATGGGTTTAATTCCAATTGGCGTTACCATGGCTTTATTAAAGTTTTCTAAAGCTTATTTAGAGCTTAACTTTTTTGTGTATGTCTTTTTTAATGCTTTCTTTGCCAGTGCCGTAGGGGTGGTTGTCTCTTTAGGCTTGGGTGCATGGGTTTTGTGGGTAACAGATACCTATACTTTGGATGTGCTAAAACAGTCGTTTATTCCGTTTATTCCTCTGATGTCCACCCCCGAAGGGTTTTTAAATGGATTTTTAATTGCAGGGCTGTTGATTTTTAAACCCGAATGGGTGAGTACGTTTGATGGCAGAGTATTTGTTAAAAAATAAAGGAGAGTGGACTGCATGAGTCAAAAAGAGCATTGGGAAAATGTGTATCAAGCGAACTCTGCACAGGAAGTTAGCTGGTATCAAGAGAAAGCGACGGTTTCATTATCCATTGTTCAGGCTCTGAAATTAAGAAAAGAGTCGCGAATTATTGATGTCGGTGGTGGAGCCTCAACTTTTGTAGATGGTTTGTTATTGGCTAGATTTGAAGATATTTGTGTATTGGATTTGTCTTCTCATGCGCTTGACATTGCAAAACGTCGGTTGGGAGGGTGTGCAACTAAAGTCTGCTGGTTGGTCGAGGATATTACATTATTGGAGCCTAAAAAAAGGTATGATTTTTGGCATGATCGAGCGGTGTTTCATTTTTTGACCCAAAATAAAGACCGAGCTAAATATAAAGAAGTGTTGAACTCTTCGGTCAGGCTAGGCGGTTATGTCATGATTGCGGCATTTTCGATAGGAGGGCCTGAGCAGTGCAGTGGTTTGAATATTGTTCAGTATGATGTGGATGCCATAAAAAAAGAGCTAGGCGTCGAATTTCAGTTGATGGATGAAAGGATTGAAAGGCATGTGACGCCCAGTGGAAAGGAGCAATTGTTTCGTTATTTTGTATTTCAAAAAATCTAAAAAAGATGTAGACGGCTGACTCAAAGGATTCAATGCCTTGAGCGAATCAAGGCACTGAAGGGTATTGCGTTTATTTTTCCCAAGTGGCTTTTAGACCCACCGCATCTTCACGTTGTGCAATTTCAGCTCTAGCGATTTTAAGCGCTTCTTGAGCCGCTTGTAATGCACCCGCTTGATCGCCTTTGCTTTTGGCTTCTTCAGCTTGCGCTAGGTAGTGTTCAACATAACTGGTTTTCATTTTTTTCTGTTTCCAAACATACCCTGTTTCAGCAGCATTTGCATGAAGCGATTTAGCTTGTGACACAATGTCTGCATAAGATGTTGGCTTGGCTTGATTTGTATTATTACAACCGACCAGCGTGGCTGCGACGAAAATGGTGGCACTGATTAAAAGTTTTTTCATGAGTGATCCTCTTGTTAAACGAATATTTTTGGGTTTTCGTGTACTTTGTATACGTTATTAAGTTTACCCCAGTCCTGTCAATCTTTATAATAGCCGATATTAAATGAAAAACACGGTGTTTTTTAGTGGTTTTCGTGTTTTTTGACAGGTAACTTTTTGATAATAAACAGAATGCTGTTTATTGTTGGTGCTAGTGAATTATTTTTTTAAAAATAACTGATTAGCCTATAAGACTTTATATAGGTATAAAAATGAGAATTTTGCAAGATGCTTTAACGTTTGATGACGTTTTATTAGTTCCAGCACACTCAACAGTGTTGCCCAAAGATGTGTTGTTAACAACACAGCTAACAAAAGAAATTACATTAAATATTCCATTTTTATCGGCCGCAATGGATACCGTAACGGAAGCGCGTTTGGCTATTTCGATGGCGCAAGAGGGCGGAATTGGAATTATCCATAAAAACATGACGGTGGAAGAGCAAGCGCATGTGGTCAGTAAAGTTAAAAAATATGAGCACGGTGTTATTTTAGACCCTGTTACCGTACAGGTTACTGATACGGTTGAAGAGGTGGTCAGAGTCACCAAACTTAATCGTATTTCAAGTGCCCCTGTTATGGATGGCGATGATTTAGTTGGCATTGTCACTACACGAGATATTCGCTTTGTGACGGATCTTTCTCAGTCGGTGGTTAAAATCATGACACCCAAAGGGAAGTTGGTGACGGTGAAAGAGAAAGAGAAGCGTGAAGTGGTTTTAGACTTACTGCACGAGCACCGTATTGAGCGAGTATTGGTGGTGAGTGATGATTTTAAGTTAAAAGGCATGATTACCGTATCGGATATGATGAAATCATCCGATCATCCAAACGCCTGTAAAGATGAAGAAGGTCGTTTACGTGTGGGTGCGGCGGTTGGTACCGGTGTGGAAACTGAGCAACGTGTGGATGCGTTAGTCAAAGCAGGCGTGGATGTGATTATTGTCGATACTGCGCACGGTCACTCTCAGGGCGTATTGGATCGTGTGGCATGGGTCAAACAGAATTATCCGAAGCTGCAAGTTATTGGGGGCAATATCGCAACGGGTGAAGCGGCGCTTGATTTGGTTAAAGCAGGAGCAGACGGCGTGAAGGTCGGAATTGGTCCAGGCTCTATTTGTACCACGCGTATTGTTGCAGGGGTGGGGGTTCCACAAATTACCGCGATCTCTAATGTGGCAAAAGCCTTGGAAGGAACAGGCGTTCCATTGATTGCCGATGGGGGATTACGTTTTTCAGGAGATGTGGCGAAGGCTTTGGTCGCAGGTGCATCCTCTTGCATGATTGGCAGCATGTTTGCTGGCACAGAAGAGTCGCCAGGTGAAATTGAATACTACCAAGGTCGAGCGTATAAATCATACCGTGGCATGGGTTCGTTAGGCGCAATGGCGCAACCTACGGGATCGAGTGATCGTTATTTTCAAACGAGTAATGCCGAAGATAAGCTCGTTCCCGAAGGGATTGAAGGTCGAGTCTCTTATAAAGGGCCATTAGCCCCCATTATTCATCAGTTAGTGGGGGGCGTTCGTGCGAGTATGGGCTATACCGGTTGTAAAGACATTTCGACGATGAACACTAAACCTTCTTTTGTTAAAATTTCGTCCGCAGGAATGGCTGAAAGTCATGTGCATGATGTGACCATTACCAAAGAATCACCGAACTACCGTACTTAACAGGTAACGACTCTTTTAAAGGCTTAGTTTTAAACCTTTGCTCCCTCTATTTTTCAATTTTGGAACCGCTATGACACAAGCCAATATTCATGACCACCGAATTCTCATTTTAGATTTTGGGTCTCAATACACACAACTCATTGCACGTCGTATTCGTGAAATAGGCGTGTATTGCGAAGTAGAGCCTTGGGATATTGAGGACAAAGATGTAAAAGAGTTTGGCGCACGCGCCATTATCTTATCGGGAGGGCCTGAAACCGTGATTGGCGATGATGCCCCCGTTGCGCCCGCAGTGGTGTTTGAGTTAGGCGTACCTGTATTAGGTATTTGTTACGGTATGCAAACCATGGCGCAGCAGTTGGGCGGCAAGGTCATCAGTGCGAATGAACATGAATATGGCTACGCGCAAGTTCGTGCACATGGTCATACCCAATTTTTAAAAGAGATTGAAGATGATGTAACCCCTGAGGGTTATGGCATGTTAGATGTTTGGATGTCGCACGGTGATCGAGTGGATGCAATGCCAGCGGGTTTTAAGCTCATGGCAAGCACGCCAAGCTGTCCTGTTGCGGGCATGGCGAATGAAGAGAAGCATTTTTACGGCATTCAATTTCATCCAGAAGTGACGCATACCAAACAAGGTTTGCGCATGATTGAGCGTTTTGTGGTGACCATTGCGGGTTGTGAAAAACTTTGGACGACTGAAAATATTATTGAAGACAGCATTAAGCGTGTTCGGGAGCAAGTGGGAACCGATCAGGTGATGCTGGGGCTTTCGGGCGGTGTCGATTCTTCGGTGGTGGCGGCACTGTTACACAAAGCCATTGGTGATCAGCTCACCTGTGTCTTTGTTGATCATGGCTTATTGCGCTATAAAGAGGGCGATCAAGTGATGGCCATGTTTGCTGAAAATATGGGCATTAAAGTGATCCGAGCCAATGTGCAAGATCGTTTTATGGCCGCGTTAGCGGGTGAAACTGATCCTGAGAAAAAGCGTAAAATCATAGGCCATGAATTTATTGACGTGTTCGATGCTGAATCGACCAAGCTTAAAGGCGTTAAATGGTTGGCACAAGGCACGATTTATCCTGATGTGATTGAATCAGCAGGTTCTAAAACAGGTAAAGCCAAAGTGATTAAGTCGCACCATAATGTGGGAGGATTGCCTGATGATATGGATATGTCGCTCATTGAGCCACTGCGTGAGCTGTTTAAAGATGAGGTGCGTAAATTAGGCGTTGCATTAGGTTTGCCCGCTAAAATGGTCTACCGCCACCCGTTTCCAGGGCCAGGGTTGGGTGTTCGAATTTTAGGCGAAGTTAAAAAAGAGTTTGCGGATATTCTTAGACTGGCAGACCACATCTATATTGAAGAGCTTGAAAAATGGGATTTGTACGATAAAACATCGCAAGCCTTTACGGTGTTCTTGCCTGTTAAATCGGTCGGCGTGGTGGGCGATGCGCGACGTTATGATTACGTGGTGGCACTGCGTGCCGTAGAAACCATAGACTTTATGACGGCACGTTGGGCGCATTTACCGTATGATTTTTTAGAGCATGTGTCGGGTCGTATCATTAATGAAATTCCTCGCATTTCACGTGTGACCTACGATATTTCGAGTAAACCGCCCGCAACCATTGAGTGGGAATAGTTTTCAAAAGGCTTTCATCATGAAAGCCTTTTTTATTTGAAGAATAGAATTAAAGTTTGGCGAATGTGAAAGAGACAAAAATTCCCCCCCTCCATGGATTAAGTGATTCAGAAATAGATGCGTATTGGATGCAACACGCATATTCCCTTGCCGAAAAAACGGCACAGCAAGGCGAAGTGCCAGTGGGAGCCGTATTGGTGTTAGATAATCAATTAATTGCCGAAGGTTGGAACCGCTCCATTCAAGCGCATGACCCAACCGCACATGCTGAAATTATGGCATTAAAGAGGGGGGGGGATAAAATTAAAAACTACCGCCTTGTCAATGCAACCCTATATGTCACCCTAGAACCTTGCCCAATGTGTGCAGGGGCATTGGTGCATGCACGAATCAAACGATTGGTTTATGGTGCGTTGGATTGTAAAACGGGAGCGGCGGGTTCTGTTTTTAATTTAGTGGATAATGTCAAGTTAAATCATCAAGTTGAGGTGTGTTCAGGTGTTTTGGGGGAGGAATGCGCTCACCAGATAAGTAGTTTTTTTAAGGCGCGTCGTAGTATTCATAAAGCGAATAAACAAGCATGTAAAAAAACAGCTAAATGAGTCTTGCCACACGTTTGAAACAATGCGAATATAGCTTGGTCAGTTTAAAGTCATACAAGGACAAACGAACTTCATTATGCAAATAAGCGTAGACCCTGCGGAAGGCATTACCACCATAAAAATTTTGCCAGGTGAATTTTATGTCTCACAAAAAGATGAACGTATTGAGACCGTATTAGGCTCTTGTATTTCAGCGTGTGTTAGAGACCCCATTGCAGGAGTGGGTGGCATGAATCATTTTATGTTGCCGGTTAATAAAAATACGCAAGATTCTGAGTTATCGGACGCAAACCGATATGGTAATTTTGCGATGGAAAATTTGGTGAACGCATTGTTAGCCATGGGCGCTAAACGAGACCGGTTAGAGTTTAAACTGTTTGGTGGTGGGCGAATTATGAGTTCAATGACAAATATCGGTTGGTACAACATTGGCTTTGCATTTGACTATATTTATACCGAAGGCTTTAAAATTGTCTCGCAAGACATTGGTGATATTTACCCGCGTAAAGTGTTGTATTACCCGTTAAGCGGACGCGTACGTGTTAGACGTTTAAATGCCATGCACAATGAAACACTTGTTGAAGAAGAAAACCGCTACATTAATACGATTGAATCGAAGCCTGTTGGAGGCGACGTAGAACTTTTTTAAGGATGAATGCTATGGATATGATGGAAACTTTTCGCCAAACTTACCTTGAAGAAAGCTTTGAGGGCTTGGATTTGATGGAAACAGGCTTGTTAAATCTGCCGCCAGGTGTTCCCGATAATGAAAAAATTAATGAAATATTTCGTGCCGCACACTCCATAAAAGGCGGGAGTGGTACGTTTGGATTTAGCGAAATTGCTGGATTTACCCATGTATTAGAAACGCTGTTGGATGAGATGCGTGACGGTCGTCGTGAAGTGACACAAGAATCCATTGATGCCATGTTGGCGGCGGTCGATATTTTAAGAGACATGCTCACCAAATTGCAAAATCACGAACCCATTGATGAAGCGCGTGCCGCAGAAGTTCAAAACCAAATGGAAGTGATTTTAGGCAGTGCAGAAGCCGAGGGGGGGGGAGGAAATTCTGAAGAGGTTGAAGTCGTCGCAACAGGCGGAGATTGGATGATTCAAATTTTACCTGAAAAAGAATTACTGCAAACAGGTAATGAGCCGCTTCGTATTTTTCGTGAACTTGAAACCTTGGGTGATTTAATCGTTAAGGTTGGCTTAGACAATTTACCAGACTTAGCCACGTTTGATCCCGAATCGTTATACATTAAATGGGAGTTAACCTTGTCAGGTGACTCCGTGACTGAAGATGCCATTAAAGAAGTCTTTGAGTGGATTGATGGCGATGGGGCAGAGATTATTATTACCGCCCCTGCCGTAGCAGAAAAACCCGTTATGGAATCCGTACCTGAACCCATTAAAGATGAGGATAAGCCTCCTGAAACACCCGCAATAAAAGTAAAAGCACCTAAAAAAGCAAAAAAAGCCGCCGCTGCGCCGGCTGCTAAGGCCGCACCAAAGCAAGAAGGCTCTATTCGTGTTGATTTGAGTAAAATTGATCAAATGGTAAACTTAGTGGGCGAGCTTGTCATAACCCAATCCATGCTAAGTCAATTTGGTGAGTACGCTGAAGAGGCCAGTGACAATAATGCCGAAGGTGATTTTAGCTGGGTGGATAAGCTTAAAGAGGGCTTAACCCATCTTGAGCGTCATACTCGAGAGCTTCAAGAGAGTGTGATGAACATTCGAATGTTGCCCGTGAGCTTTGCCTTTAATCGAATGCCTAGAATAGTGCACGATGTTAGCCAAAAGCTAGGTAAAGATATTGACCTTGTTATGGACGGCGAAGGAACCGAGTTGGATAAAACCATGCTGGAGCAGTTAACCGATCCTTTGGTGCACATTGTACGTAACTCAATTGATCACGGCATTGAAATACCTGATGTTCGTATTGCGGCGGGCAAGCCTGCTATGGGTACGGTTAAAATGGCCGCCTTTCATCAAGGGGGCAATATTATGATTCAGATCACAGATGATGGGGCAGGAATTAATCATGAAGTGATTGAAGCCAAAGCGATTGAAAAAGGCGTGATTGAAGAGGATCACAATTTAACTCGAGATGAAATTATAAACTTAATTTTTCACGCAGGTTTTTCAACAGCGGATGTGGTGAGTGATATTTCGGGCCGTGGCGTTGGAATGGATGTTGTGCGCCGTAATATTAAAGGCTTAGGTGGCTCAGTGGATGTGAAAACTAAGCTCGGTGAAGGCAGTGTTTTTACCATTAGCTTACCGCTCACACTGGCAATTTTAGACGGACAACTCTGTACAGTGGGCAGTCAGACCTTTGTATTCCCTCTGTTATCTATTATTGAATCCATTCAGGTTGACCCCGCGTTAGTGAAAGGTGTGCCTGGTGAAAGAGAGTTATATAAATTGCGAGACAGCTATATTCCCGTGATTCGATTGCATAAAAAACTGGGTGTGGAGGATGCCAAAAAAGATTTGTCTGATGGGTTACTGGTGGTGGTTGAATCCTCTGGACAACGCGCAGGAATTTTTGTGGATGACTTGTTGGGTCAACAGCAAGTGGTTATTAAAAGTTTAGAAAATAACTTTATGAAAATCGCAGGCGTGGCGGGTGCGACCATTTTAGGAGACGGTTCAGTGTCGCTTATTTTGGATGTTATGGAAACCGTTTCGAGTCATAAGTCACCCGTACCCGCTTCTTTAAATGCCGCTTAATTTGATAGGACAGTAAATATGGACAACCAAGAGTTAGCTTTAGGGGCTAAAGAAGTTCAAGAAACCATCTTGATGTTAAATTTATCGGTGGCTCAAATTGAGTTGTCGATTTCTGACGGTGATAACTCGGTCAATACCTTAATTGATTCGTTTGCATTTATGTCCGAGCACATTCAGCAAATTCAAGCCAGCAGTCAACAAATTGCCGACTTAGCCAATGATGAAAGCGAAGGTGGCATTAATGAACATCAATCATTACTGGTCAATGAAGCGTCGGAACTGTCGTTAAAAATGCAGCAGGCGGTGATTGCCTTTCAATTTTACGATAAATTAAGCCAGCGCTTAGAGCACGTCTCTCGGGGGCTATCGGCTTTGGCAGAGATCGTGTCGCATGAAATGCATGTAAAAGACGAGGCGCAGTGGGAACGTTTTAAAGCCACAGTTCGTAAAGGCACGACCATGCGAGAAGAGGAAGAACTGTTTGAGCTAATTTTTGACATGAATATGCCCGTAAATGAAGCCATTGCCGTTATGAAAGAGCGTATGCGAGAACGAATGAATGAAGAAGAGAGCGCGGATGATGATATTGATTTCTTTTAATCATTGACCTTTTCTTTTAACGAATGTAAAAGCACAGAACTTTCTGTGTTTTTTTTTGGTTTAAAGCCTTGAAAAAGAAAGGCTCGTCCCTATAGATTAGGCAGTTAATCATTTTAATTTTACCAATGGAGAGTCTCGAATGAGTACAACAGAAACCCATGCGTTTCAAACGGAAGTGAATCAGCTATTAAAGCTAATGATTCATGCGCTATATTCAAATAAAGAAATTTTTTTACGTGAGTTAGTCTCTAATGCATCCGATGCGTTAGATAAGTTACGTTTTGAAGCGGTCTCTAATGATGCCTTAACCGAAGGGGAAGAGGAACTTTACATCCAAGTAGAGTTTGATAAAGAGAGCCGTACGGTGACGATTTCGGATAATGGGATTGGAATGACGCGTGATGAAGTGATTGCCAATATTGGAACGATTGCCAACTCAGGAACCAAAAAGTTTTTAGAGAATATGACGGGCGATCAAGCCAAAGATTCTCATTTGATTGGTCAGTTTGGGGTTGGATTCTATTCCTCTTTTATCGTTGCGGACGAAGTAACCCTCGTTACCCGTAAAGCGGGTACGCCTGTTAATGAAGCCACAAAATGGATCTCTCAAGGTGAAGGCGAATTTACCTTAGAAACCGTTGAAAAAACGCAAAAAGGCACCGAAATTACCCTGCATATCAAAGAAGATATGAGTGAGTTTTTAGAAGAGACGCGTTTAAAAAATATCATCACAACGTATTCCGATCATATTAGCTTTCCGATCAAAATGCCCGCATCGGAATGGGACGAAGAAGCCAAAGAGCAAAAGCCAACAGGTGAGTTTGAGCAAGTGAACAAAGCCACGGCACTTTGGACGCAGTCTAAATCGGACTTAAGTGAGGAAGATTATAAAAACTTCTATCAAACGTTAACGCACGATTTTGAAGAACCACTTTCTCACTTGCATAACAAAGTAGAAGGAACGCTGGAATACACCTCTTTGTTGTATATTCCTAAAAAAGCCCCATTTGATTTGTATGAACGTGATCGCCGTTATGGCTTAAAACTGTATGTAAAACGTGTTTTTATTATGGATGATGCAGAACAGTTAATGCCATCTTACCTACGTTTTATTAAGGGGGTGATTGATTCCGCAGATTTACCCTTGAACGTATCGCGTGAAATTTTACAAAGCAATAAAGTGGTGGATAAAATTCGTGCCGCCTCCGTTAAGCGTATTTTAACGGAGCTTGCCAAGATGGCAAAAGCGGATGATAAAGAAAACTACAACCTGTTTTGGGATCAATTTGGTCAAGTCATGAAAGAGGGCTTGGTTGAAGATTTTGCCAATAAAGACAAAATTGCCAAACTGGTTCGTTTTGCTTCAACGCACGATGAAAGCACCGAAGAGCAACGTGTGTCATTTGAACAGTACGTTGACCGCATGAAACCAGATCAAGAAGCCATTTACTATATTGTGGCGGATACGCATGCGGCGGCAAAAGGCAGTCCACATCTTGAAATGTTCCGTAAAAAAGGCATTGAGGTGATTTTACTGTCCGACCGCATTGATGAGTGGTTGGTGTCTCACTTAACCGATTTTGAAGGTAAAGCACTTAAGTCCATTACCTCAGCCGATTTAAAAGAGTTTGAAGACGAGGCCGAAAAAGACCTGTCTGAAGATGAAAAGAAAACACGTGATGATTTAGTAGGTCGTATTAAAAGTGCAATTGACGAGTCGGTTTCCGATGTTCGCATGACCACTCGTTTAACCGATTCACCTGCGTGTGTTGTGAGTGCCGAGGGCGATATGTCAGCACACATGGTTCGAATGATGGAGCAGATGGGGCAATCGATTCCAAAGCAAAAGCCTGTTTTAGAATTAAACCCAGATCATGCGCTGGTTAAAAAGCTAGAAAGCATTAAAAATGATGAAAAGTTAAAAGAGTGGTCGTTGTTCTTACTAGAGCAAGCTCAATTAGCCGAAGGCGATACGTTGGAGAATCCAGCGGACTTTATTAAGCGTATGAATGCATTATTAAGTGAGTCTCTTTAAAAACCATTAAATTTAATACGATTTAAACTAAAAACCCCAAATAGCCGAATATGGTTATTTGGGGTTTTTTCGTTTTAGAGCAACGTCTTACACTAAAATGTGGCACAATAGCGCCCATTCATTCCCCCTAATAATTGAGCAGGAAAATATTTTGATTTCAACCGCAAACATTACCATGCAGTTTGGTGAAAAACCCCTTTTTGAAAACATCTCCGTTAAATTTGGAGAAGGCAAACGTTACGGCCTAATTGGCGCCAATGGCTGTGGTAAGTCCACTTTTATGAAAATATTAGGTGGCGATTTAGAACAAACCAATGGTGTGGTAAGTATTGATGAAAATGAACGTGTTGGAAAATTAAAGCAAGACCAATTTGCTTACGAAGAGTACAGTGTGATTGATACTGTCATTATGGGGCAAGCGGAGTTGTGGGAAGTAAAGCGTGAGCGTGATCGTATTTACAGTTTACCCGCCATGTCCGAAACAGAGGGGATGCTTGTTGCCGACCTAGAGATTCAATTTGGAGAAATGGACGGCTACACCGCTGAATCTCGTGCAGGAGAGTTGCTAATGGGGTTAGAAATTCCTGTTGAGCAACATTATGGCCCTATGAGTGAAGTTGCTCCGGGATGGAAATTACGCGTTTTATTGGCGCAAGCACTGTTTTCAGACCCTGATATTTTATTGCTTGATGAGCCAACTAACAACTTGGATATTAATACCATTCGCTGGTTAGAGTCGGTATTAAATGAGCGTAAAAGTACCATGATTATTATTTCGCATGACAGACACTTCTTAAACAGTGTGTGTACGCACATGGCTGATTTAGATTACGGTGAGTTGCGTCTGTATCCAGGAAATTACGATCAATACATGACTGCAGCGGCAATGATTCAAGATCAACTTCACTCAGACAATGCCAAAAAACAGACTAAAATTAATGAGCTTAAAAGTTTTGTGAGTCGTTTTTCGGCCAATGCATCGAAGGCCAAGCAAGCAACTTCTCGTGCTAAATTATTGGATAAAATTGAGTTAACAGAAGTCAAAGCTTCTAGCCGAGTCAATCCTTATATTCGTTTTGAGCAAGACAAAAAGCTGTTTAGAACAGCGTTAGAAATTGAGAAACTGAATAAAACTTATTCCGATAATGAAGGCGAGAACAACGTTGTTTTAACCGACATTAATCTGATGTTAGAAGTGGCTGAACGTTTGGCGGTCATCGGCCCCAATGGATCTGGTAAAACGACGTTTTTAAAATGTTTAATGGGGGATACCGATCTGACTTCTGGCACAATTAAGTGGTCTGAAAATATCAAATTAGGCTATTACGCACAAGACCATGCCGCCGATTTTGAAGAGGACATGACGCTGATTGATTGGATGGGACAATGGAAGCAAGAAGGGGATGATGAACAAACCTTACGTGCTGTACTTGGACGTTTATTATTCTCTCAAAAAGACATTGATAAGTCCGTTAAGGTGCTGTCTGGAGGTGAACAAGGCCGTATGCTATTTGGCAAACTCATGTTACAAAAACCCAATGTACTGATTATGGATGAGCCGACTAATCACTTGGATATGGAGTCCATTGAATCACTCAATCAAGCGATGGTCGATTTTCCTGGCACCATTATTTTTGTATCACACGACAGAGAGTTTGTTTCATCGCTGGCAACACGCATACTGGTCTTAAGTGAAGACGATCATCTTGATTTTAGAGGTGGTTATGAGTCTTATCTGTCTACATTAGCGAATTGATTGTTTATTGCTCGCTTGGATGATAATAGGGGGGGGAATTTTTTTATCCCCCCCCCCTATTTTTTTAAATTTCAATGCGATGGTGCGGTGAATTTGAACAGATTACAACGATAAAGCATCGATAAAAGGCACAAAAAAAAGGGAAAGATCAAAATGATCTTTCCCTTTTTTTAGGTTTCAATGTGAATTACATCACATTGAAAGGCAAAATCTTAGCTTAAAGTGCTACGATGTTTTCTGCCTGTGGTCCTTTTTGACCTTGAGTTACAGTGAACTCAACTTTTTGACCTTCAACGAGTGTTTTGAAACCAGAACCTGTGATTGCGCTGAAATGTGCAAAAACATCAGGGCCAGACTCTTGCTCGATGAAACCAAAACCTTTTGACTCGTTAAACCATTTTACTGTACCAGTAGTAGTAGACATAATTAGATATCCTATCTTTTTTCATTAGTAATTATTAAAAGTTTTCTTAAACTATTTAAGAAAACCGTAGGGGCTGAAATGTGTTGCGATTACTTATGAGTAACAGGATCGATCACTAAAACTAGTACATCGAATTGTGCATAAATATAAAACCGAAATTTCAAGCTCGAAAATGATTCTATAGTAATTTAAGGGAATGTCAAAGAGAATTTTGGTTATTTATTTGATTTAAAAATAGTAGAGCAATAGTATGACAATATTTAGGGGTATTAGGCGGTTTAACCTTTTATATTCAAGGGTATTAAATTTTGTGATAGGGTTATATGTGGTTGGTTTTGGCGTTATGCTTCCTACCTATTGAGTACGAAAAACAACTAAATATTAGTCTGTGCTTCTATGTGTGACTTTGGGTTCTAAGTGTTATATTTATTTATCCTTAGCTGGTGACGTTGTGTTTTGTGTATTGGTTTGAGTCATTTCCTGCTCTTTTTCACGATCTGCTTTAGAAATATAAGCATTTTTATTTTTGGGCTGTTTTTTAGCTTGTGCTTGCTTGGCTTTTTTGAGTAGTTTTTTAATTATTTTTTTACGACGGTTCATAGTACTGTGCTTTTGGTTATGGGTAATGAGTTGAATATTGTATCAATAATTGACATTTTGATTAAAAAATCATGAACATAAACTGGTATCGTGTAAAATTTAGCCTTTATTTTTTACTTGGAGCAAACTGTAATGGGCAGAGCTTATCAAAACCGCAAAGAATCCATGGCAAAAACCGCTGACGCAAAAACCAAAGTGTATGGTAAATATGGCCGTGAAATTTATGTCTGTGCTAAGTCAGGTGGAACCGATCCTGAAGGGAATTTAGCCTTACGTGGTTTGATTGAGCGTGCAAAAAAGAGCCAAGTACCCACGCATGTGATTGATAAAGCCATTGCAAAAGCCGCAGGAGGGGGGGGGGAAGATTTTGCGCTGGCTCGTTATGAAGGCTATGGTCCAGGCAATACCATGGTGATTATTGACTGTTTAACCGATAACCCTAATAGAACATTTGGGGATGTACGTCACTGTTTTACCAAGGCAAAATGTAAGATAGGCACGCAGGGAAGCGTAAGCCATATGTTTGATCATTCGGCCATTTTAGTTTTTAAAGGCGATGAAGAGCAAGCATTAGAGGCTTTAATGATGGCGGACGTTGATGTATCTGATATTGAAAGTGATGACGATATGGTCACCGTATTTGCGCCCCATACTGAATACGGTAAAGCCAAAAAAGCCTTGTCCGATGCATTTGAAGACATTATCTTTGAAGTGGATGAGATTCAATTTGTGCCTAAAATAAGCACCCAAATTTCAGGCGAAGCCTTAGAGAGCTTTAATCAGTTTTTAGACTATTTAGATGATTTAGATGATGTGCAAAAAATCTATTACGATGCTGAGTTTTAATGCGCTATCGCGTCTAAGTTGAGTTTGTTATTTTGTAAGAAGCCAAGAGAGTCCCTCTTGGCTTTTTTGGTTTTAGAAACGGAGTTTATGAAGTTTGAAGTACCGTCCAAGGTATTTCACATTCGCCTGAGGCAGTGGCAATGTAGGCCGAATCGCCAGTGATGGTCACGGAGCAATCCATTCCGCGTTCGATAAAAGAGGCGAGTGTTTGCATGTCCTTCCATGCAAATTGGTAGATCGTTGCGTTGAGTGTTTGCAACTTATTTTTATTTTGCTCCCACCAAATATCCGATTTATTGTTAAACGTATAGACTTTTACCGCTTGCGCTTGTCGCGTGGATTTTTTGACACGCTCAAAGGCGGGTTCTCCAATGTCAATCCATAACAACAGTTGGTCGTCTAAGCTACGCACCCATAAATCTGGTTCTTCAATCGCGCTTAACCCTTTGGTAAACGTTAGTTGCTCTTGTGCATTTAAGCAAAAAGCCAACACACGCATCATCATGCGTTCGGTGTTTTCAGAGGGGTGTTGTGCAACGGTTAAATTGAGTGAGTCGTAATAGTTGCGGTTTAGATCCGACAGCGCAATGTTGAATTTATAGATGGTTGGTTTTAATGCCACGAAGATCAGCCTTATATCGGAATGATGAAATTGAGGCTATTGTAAAGGGTTTGTGAGGAGCGAGAGAGGAATATCGAAGAATAGGGGGGGAGAAAAACTTAAAGGCTTTATCCTAGGCAGGAATAAAGCCTTGGACAATGCCTCTAGTTGGAGAGCCCTAATGCATTAGAGATGCCTTTTCCATACAAAGGATCGGCTTTTAGACAGTTGGCAGTGTGGCGTTTTTGTACTTCAATACTCGCACCACCAACCGACCGAGCGGTATTTTCAAATAGTACCTGTTGCTGCTCGGCATTCATCAATCTAAAGAGATCACCTGCTTGGGTGTAGTAGTCGTTATCATCTTCGCGATGATCCCAATGGTCGGCAGAGCCAAATAAGTCCAATGGCGGTTCTTTATGCTCTGGCTGTTCTTGCCACTCGCCTAGACTATTTGGTTCATAGCCTTTAGTGCTGCCAAAATTACCATCCACACGCATGGCGCCATCACGGTGATAGCTATGGTAGGGGCATTTAGGTGCGTTCACTGGAATTTGAGCATGATTAACCCCCAATCGGTAACGCTGGGCATCACCGTAAGAGAATAGGCGACCTTGCAGCATTTTATCGGGAGAGAAGGCGATGCCTGGCACGATACTGGCGGGATTAAAAGCGGCCTGTTCTACGTCTGCATGGTAATTTTCTGGATTGCGATTCAGTTCAATCACGCCTACGTCGATTAGAGGGTAGTCTTTATGTGACCAAACTTTGGTGAGGTCAAAAGGATGAAAGCGGTAGTCTTGTGCATCGGCTTCGGGCATGACTTGTATTTTAAAGTCCCAGCGTGGGTGTTGGCCGTTTTCAATGCTTTCATACAGATCTTTTTGATGACTCTCGCGATCTTTTCCAATTAAGGTTTCGGCCTCTTCATCGGTTAAGTTTTCAATGCCTTGTTGGGTTTTAAAGTGAAACTTAACCCAAAAACGTTCATTATCGGCATTAATAAAGCTAAAGGTGTGGCTACCAAACCCATGCATGTGGCGGTAGGTTTTTGGGTTGCCGCGATCGCTCATTAATATAGTGACTTGGTGTAAGGCTTCGGGCAGTAGCGTCCAAAAATCCCAGTTATTTTGGGCACTGCGCATATTGGTACGAGGGTCACGTTTAACGGCATGGTTTAGGTCAGGAAATTTGAGCGGGTCTTTTAAAAAGAAAACGGGGGTGTTGTTACCCACAATATCCCAATTGCCTTCTTCGGTGTAAAATTTAAGGGCAAAACCACGAATATCACGTTCGGCATCGGCGGCACCGCGTTCACCCGCAACGGTTGAAAATCGGGTAAACAGTTCGGTTTTTTTACCAATCTCAGAAAACAGTTTGGCTTTGGTGTATTGGCTAATGTCGTGTGTAACCGTAAAGGTACCAAACGCACCAGAACCTTTGGCGTGCATGCGCCGTTCAGGAATGACTTCGCGATCAAAGTGCGCCAGTTTTTCTAAAAACCAGACATCTTGCAATAACATGGGGCCACGGGGGCCTGCGGTGAGAACGTTTTGATTGTCTGCAACGGGGCAGCCATTAGACATGGTTAACTTTGATTTTTTATTCATGGAAAAACCTCTTAGAAAACGTAGGGCAAGAAAAGTAGGATTTTTAATCATACCTTTCTTTCTGTTTGTTGAAAGAGGTTTTTTAGAAAATAGTTGGCGTTTTATTTTTAGAGGTTTAAACCTTAAGACGAAACTTCATGTTTTGGAGAAAATGTGAGGTCAAAAGTAACAGGAACGGTGGGTGAAATAGACTTTAATCGTGCAATTTTACGTAATCGTTCGATCCCTTTTTCTAATCCAAACAGAGAGGCTGTGATAATAATCGGCGTTTTAGTGCTGACAAGTACATTGCCATTTGCACGTTTTATAATATTTACAGTCGTACTGAGCTCTTGTGTGAAACCATGAAGGTCTAACATGAAGTTAACGGTTTCAGTATAAGTTTTTCCTATTTCAAGTGCTTTGAGCTTATGGGGGTCTATGGATGCCGTAATGGTGGCTTTTTCATAGTAAAGCACTTCAAATAACATCGACATCACTCGTTCGTTACGAATGGGAATTTCTGTTTCAATGCTTTCCAAGTTAATTTGAATCGTGAGGTCACCTTGCTCATTAATTGAACCACTTAGTGTATTAAAGTAATTTAACTCACTAATACTTATGTTGTTGGTCGATATGTAATAGACATTGGACTCTGAGTTTTTTAATCGCCACTCTGAGTAAGCACTGGATGATGTCAGTAAGACAATCAACAAGATTGAATAGAATTTGATTTTTTGGGTTATCATTGAGAGCCCCTCCAAATGGTTTAATTAGTTATTGATTTATATTGAGTTAATATACATTGTTTAGGGGGTTTTGTGTAAAAAAAATACTTGAAAATACTAAATAAAAAAGAGAGAAATTAATGGTGTTGGGGTTAAAACGACTTATTTTTTTATCGAGGTACTTGGGTTTTACGTCTTTCTTTACGTAGTTTCCAATTTTTAACCACTTGTTGGCGCCAGAGCAAGTGAATGATTAAAAAACTGGCCATGCCAAGTGTTATGCCAACAATAATACTGCCCAAGTACAGCGGTTGCCATAGGTCGCCAAGTATGTTTATCATCCAATTCCAACTGAGTTCAAACTTTAACTCTTTATCAGGCTGTTGGCCAAGTAAATACGTTCCTATAACGTAGTTAAAATAGAAAATAGGCCCCATGGTCAATGGGTTGCTTATCCAGACTAAAATAACACTTAATGGTAGGTTGGCTCTAAACAATATGGCGCACAGGGCGGCAAAGAGCATTTGAGAAGGGATGGGAATTGCCATCCAGAAAAGCCCAATTAAAAAGGCTTTAGAGACCGAGTAGCGATGTAAATGCCATATACTAGGATCATGTAGCCATGTACCTAAAAAACCAAAGCCTTTTAAGCTTTTGATTTTTTCGGGTGTGGGAATGTAACGTTTAATGAGCTTTTTGGGCATGTTTCTTCGTTTTGTATTGAGTTTTATTGTGAGTGTATTGCTGTTTTATCAGCAACCA
>Ga0256834_1000188_pt1 | contig 43456 bp, 42 predicted proteins | sample 4281140metaG_FD_190536 | JGI IMG/M metagenome (GOLD analysis project Ga0256834, IMG submission 190536) | Hydrothermal vent microbial communities from East Pacific Rise, Pacific Ocean - 4281-140 | ecosystem: Environmental > Aquatic > Marine > Hydrothermal vents | place: Pacific Ocean: East...
CCGGAAAGCATTGCAAATCGAAGTGGACATCGATGCGCCCTGCTCCCTTCCCTTCGATCAGAACGATATGCTGGAGCTGCTGGGCAACCTTCTCGACAACGCCGCCAAATGGGCCAGGCACAAACTACGCCTGCGGCTCACCGCAAACCACAAGCTGGTGCTACTGCTGGAAGATGACGGCCCGGGCATCGAACCCCACCTGCGCAAAGCCCTGCTGGCGCGGGGAAAACGCCTGGACGAAAACCGGCCCGGATACGGGCTGGGACTCGCCATTGTCAACGATATTGCGCAGCTCTATGGAGGTGACATGCAACTGGATCAATCCCCGGATCTCAAGGGGCTGCGCGTTATCGTTACCCTGCCTTTGTTCAATGCATAGCGGAACACCCAAGACGGCTGATGCATTGCATCATGGATGGCCTATTTTGCATTGCCCGTATCCGGCTTCCTGCAGCAATACCACCACTTCACGCCTGCCGGGGTGATCTCCGGGTACAGCCCCTGCCCGTCATTGAGACGCCGCAGCTTTTCCCCCGGCTTTGCCGGGTCCACTTCCGTTGCTGTCAGCTTCATTTTTCCACCAAGATTTTCAAAAATACCCAACAGGTTTTGAAAATACCCGGTTTTCTACCCAATTTTTTTGGGTATTTTGTGGGGTCTCCTGATACGCCCCGGGAACCGACCAGCACAAAAAAGCCCGCGGTTATGCGGGCTGTTATGGGTCTTCATGCTACCGGTATCTGGTAGGCGCGAACGGAATCGAACCGCCGACCCCCACCATGTCAAGGTGGTGCTCTAACCAGCTGAGCTACGCGCCTGTTGCGAGGGCGAACTATACACGGGATTCCCCGGTTTCTGCAAGTACCTGGCCGCCAGGTTCGGTAGAATAAACGGATTGAGCGGCGGGCCATGGCTTATCACACCGGCAGCCGGGGAATACTTGGTCGCCAGTATAATGATCGTTGAGCAACGACGCGCCAGCAGCAGGAAGACTCTGTACATGAATGCACCTGCACCAAAGGTGCTATGGCGAAAAACTCTCCCTCAAGGAAGTCATCGCCATGGAAGGATGGCTGCTGGCAGGCTATGTGGGAACGACTGATGGAAGATGTAAATATTGCTTTGATCCTGGTGATTGCCGCGGTTGCTCTTTATGATTTTACCAATGGCTTTCATGATGCCGCCGACATGGTGGCGGCAGCTATTGCTTCCCGCGCCATGCGGCCCGGGGTTGCCATCGGCATCGTCAGCATTTTTACCTTGATCGCGCCTTTTACCATCGGACTTGCCGTCGCAGACACGGTTGGCACTTTTGTGGACATCAGCCAGGTTTCTTCCCAGACCGGCGAAGCCGTGGTGATTGCCGCATTGCTGGCCGCCATCAGCTACAATCTGTTTACCTGGTTGCTCGGTTATCCTTCTTCCTCCTCCAATTCTTTGGCGGGCGGACTGGTTGGCGCCGGCCTGTATGCCGTAGGCAAAGAACATATCAACTGGGGGGTAGGCGCCTTGTTCGATTTCGAGCTGCAGGGGGTAATGAAAGTTTTTACCGGATTGCTGGTTTCTCCCCTGTTCGGCTTCATCATCGGCTTTCTGGTCATGAAGTTTTTCATCCATGTTTTCAGACATTTCTCTCGTCGTATCCGTCCGCTGTTCGTGATAACGCAATATTTCAGCATTGCCTGGCTGGGTTTTTCCCATGGCGCCAATGACGCGCAGAAAGGGATGGCGATCATCGGCATGATGCTACTGGCCAGCGGAACCACGCAGACCTTCAGCATTCCGCACTGGGCGGTGCTTTTATGCGCGTCCTCCATCACCCTGGGAACCATGTTTGGCGGCTGGCGCATAATCAAGACCCTGGGATTCGGGCTGTACCGGCTGCGAACCATTCACGCTGTTGCCAATCAGCTCGGATCCGCATTGGTGAACAGCATCGCCACCAGCATTGGCGCGCCTACTTCCACCACCCAGGTGGTTACCGCAACCCTGTTGGGTAACGGCTCCGCAGAAAAACCGCAACATGTGAAATGGAAGACGGCAGCGGGCATTACCGCCGGGTGGTGGTTGAATATCCCCGTATCCATGCTGCTCGGCGGCGGATACTGTTTTCTATATCTAGGAATATAGCCATGGGCTTCATCAGCAAATACCTGCTACCGAAAGAAATCGACTTCAATGCAGCGCTGCTACAGCAGGCGCACATCAGCCGGACGATGGTTGAAGACTTGCATCAGGCCTGCATCAATGAAGACAAAGCCATGCTTGCCTCCATATCCACTGCCGCTCTTCAGGCCCGCGAACTCAAGACACGGAACATGTCGCAGCTACTGGATGTGTTCATTACACCCTATGACAAGGAATCCATCTACCGCATGATCACCCAGCTGGACTGGATCACCCTCAGCGTCAAACATTTCCTGCTGGAGACGGAAGCCTACGGCATCCGTGCGCTGGCCGGATATGCGCCCATATTGAAGATACTGGTCGCCATGGCAACGGCCCTGGAAGAGGGCATCTCAAAGCTGTCCGCAAAGGCGCTGGACGCGATCACCCCCAAAACCGATCAGATCCATGATCAATACGATGAAGTGGTGGAAGCCTGCGCCAGCGCTACCGCGCAGTTGCTGGCACAAGACGACATCAAACACATCATCCGTCACAAGGATATACTGCTGCAGCTCAAGGAGATCGCAAAAAGAATACAGGTTACCGCCAATACCCTTGAAGACATGGCGATCAAAATCGTTTAGCCGCAACCATTCTTACAGTGCAAACGACTGATGCAGCTTGGGCATTCTGACCTGGGTGTTATTCAATTTGCTTGCAAATGCCTGCATGGTTTCTTCTTCACCATGCACCAGAAACGTGGTTTGCGGGTTGCCGGTATGCCGGTGCCAGGCCAGCAGCCCGGCCTGGTCCGCATGGGCGGAAAAACCGCCAATGGTGTAGATGCGCGCCCGCACGGGGATTTCCTCGCCAAAAATCCGCACCTTCTCTGCACCATCGATAATTCGGCGGGCCAGGGTTCCTCTGGCGGCATAGCCGACGAAAATCACGCTGCTCTCCTTGCGCCACAGGTTGTGCTTGAGATGATGGCGGACGCGCCCTCCGGTACACATGCCCGAACCGGCCATGATCACCGCGCCACTATCGATCTGGTTGATCAGCATGGATTCCGCCGTTTCGCGGGTAAAATGCAAGGCGGGCAAACTGAACGGGTTATTGCCGTCATTGGAAATTTTCAGGGTTTCCGTGTCATAGCATTCCGGGTGCCGTTCAAATATGCGGGTTGCGGAAATCGCCATGGGTGAATCGAGAAAGACATTGGTGAAGTGCGCAAGCTGTTTGCTCTCCACTCCTTCACGCAAATAGTAGAGGATCTCCTGGGCGCGCTCCAGGGCAAAGGTGGGAATGATGACATTTCCTCCCCGCTCCATGGTTTCATTGATCGCCGTGTAGAGTTCATCGATGGACGGCTGCAATTGCTTGTGCAGGCGGTTGCCATAAGTGGTTTCCATGACCACCGTATCTGCCTTCGGCGGCGGAGTCGGGTCGCGCAATATGGCGCGGCCACTATAACCAAGATCGCCGGAAAAGAGCAGGCGGTGCTTGCGCCCTTCTTCTTCCAGTTCCAGGAAAATACTGGCTGAACCCAGAATATGGCCGGCATTGATATAGGTTGCCGTTATTCCCGGCGCAAGCTGCAACGGCTGATCGTAATCGGCCTTCCGGCCAAAATAGTCGAGGCTGTTGAGCGCATCCAGCACCGTGTACAGCGGCTCGATCCGCTTGTCGTGATTTCCGCCACGGCGACGCGCCTTGCGCTGCTGATAGCGCGCCTCTTCTTCCTGCAACCCGGCTGCATCCAGCATCACCAGCCTTGCCAGCTCAACGGACGCCCCGGTGGTGATGATCTCGCCGCGAAAACCGCGCCTGGCCAGCAAGGGAATCCGCCCGCAATGATCGAGGTGTGCATGGGTAAGCAGCAGGAAGTCGATCTCGGCAGGATCAAAGCCAAAGGGTTGGGAATTTTCCTCGGCAAGCTCACGGCCGCCCTGATACAGTCCGCAGTCGATGAGGATCTTCTTTCCGGAACATTCGAGCAGATGGCAGGAGCCGGTTACGCCCAGATCCGCCCCGTGAAAGGATAGTTTCATCACCAATCTCCTAATCGAGCTTCCTGCCGGAAACAAAAATCAGGGCGCCGCCCTGGTCAGCAGTATTCCATGACAGCACCAGTTTGCCACTGACCAGGCTGAAGCTGGTGGCATTGCCCAGACTCTGCAAAAAATCACCTTCCATGCGCATGACATCATCCGCACAGATCTTGCGGGTGCTGCCCACGGGGCCGAGTTTTACCCTGCCAGCGGCGCCCTCCAGGTCTTTCATGTCGGAAAAATAGCTGTTGCAACCCGCATTGCCCTTGACCTGGCCATCATCATACGCCAGGCTGATCTGCAAGTCTTCCGGCACGGGTTCGCCGTTGAGCCGGGTGAGGATCCATTCTCTGCCGCCAATGTCTTCGGCTGACAGCCTTCCCGTCAGTTTCACCGGCAGCTCCTTGAAGCTCCCGTCAGTTTCACGGATCCAGGTTCGCGTTGCCTTTTGCGCCGGACAGCAAGCAGGATCGGCAGCCCCATGCTCGATCAGATTGACAATGATCTTGTTGCCTTCTATCCCCCCACCGAGGATCTGCACCCTGTCACCAATAAAAATAGACCGGCTGGATATCCGGTCGTTTTCCAGATCCAGGATCAGCAGATAGTTGAAAACCCCGCTACCCCCGGGAGCATCCCAGAGGGCCAGCACGATTTCTTCCTCATCATCCCCGTCCAGATCTCCTCGAAATCGAAACCCATCGATCAATCCACGGGTTTGCCCGACAGGCTCTTCCAACGCCTCGGAAGCCGCATCAGCCGTTCCTTGTCGCGCATCCTCCGCCGAAACAGCCGCCGAGCAAAGCGAAACAGACATCCCGGCAAGAAACAATAGTTGCAGTATTTTCGGGTTGAAAATCATGGCCAGCCGTTTTCCATATTCCTGAGCAGCAGTTTTACCGATTCGATGGATGTCTCCAGGTTTTTCTGTATGTCCTGCATGGTAATCGGCCCCCTTCCCAATCCCGCTGCCCAATTGACCACCAGGGACAGATGGGCGAAGCACAAGTCCAGCTCTCTTGCCAGTGCAGCCTCCGGCATGCCGGTCATTCCCACCAGATCACAACCGTCGCGGTGCATGCGCTGGATCTCGGCTGCGGTCTCCAGGCGCGGCCCCTGGGTGGCGCCATAGGTTCCTTCCGTCTTGATCCGTACGCTGGCGCGCCTGCCTGCCTGAATCAGGATATCCCGCAGCTGCTGACAGTAGGGCTGGGAAAAGTCCACATGCTTTACCGGCGCATCACAGCAATCGACGAAGGTATGCTCCCGGCCCCAGGTGTAATCGATAATCTGGTCGGGTATGCACAATATGCCTGGTTCCATGGTGATTCCCCCTACGGAGGCGACGCTGATAATGCTTTTGATGCCTATGGATTCGAGGGCCCAGATGTTTGCGCGATAGTTGACCCGGTGCGGCGGAATGGTATGTCCCCCGCCGTGGCGAGGCAGAAACACGACAGGCAGCCCGGCAAAGCGGCCGAACGTCAGGGGCGCGGACGGTTCGCCATAAGGCGTCGCCACGACCTTCTGGCGTTCCACCTCCAGCGCCTCCAGCCAGGCAAGCCCCGAGCCGCCCACGATTGCTATTCGATCAGTCATGTTGTTCTTCCTGTATGAAATATATGCCCGGAGCGTTACGCCAATAACCCTTGTAATCCATACCATAGCCAAACAGGTATTTATCCGGCGTATCCAGGCCGACGATGTCCGCCTGCAACCCGTTGCAGCGCTGATGGATTTTCCTCACCAGCACCACGGAAACAATCTCTTTCGCACCCGCTTCCCGGCAATAATCCACAATCGCCTGCAAGGTATAGCCTTCATCCAGAATATCATCCACGACAACCACGGTTTCCCCCTCCAGGGAATATTCCGGCGTTTTCTTCCACTGCAAATCCGTGCCGAAGGTGCGTTCACGGTAGCGGGTTGCGTGCAGATAATCCACACGCAAGGGAAAATCCAGGCGTGGCAGCAGCATGCCCAGGGGAATCAGCCCCCCGTTCATTACCGCCAGCAATATGGGGTTGCGCGAAGCCAGCTTCCCGGTGAGTTTTGCAGCCATGCGATCCAGGGCGGCTTCCACTTCCTCACGGGAGTAGAGAAGCACTGCATTGTTTCTGATTTCTTGCATGTCTTGTGCGGGCTTGTTCATCGCTTATAAATCCAGATCCAGAGATGCTTCCGCTTCCAGAAGATTCAGGTATTCCATGGCGCGCAACCAGCGCGGATCTTCCCGGATGTCTTTTGCTGTAAAACGCCCTTTGCCGTGCATGCGCGCCAGGCGCGCCTGGCTGACGGGTTCACAGTAGTCCGCCAGGGAATCCAGCACTTCCCGCGCGCCTTGCGGGTTGTTGCATACCAGAATCATGTCACATCCTGCTTGCAGGGCCGTCGCCGCCCTTTCTGCGTAACTGCCGGCGGCATTGGCGGCAACCATGCTCAGGTCGTCGCTGAACACCACGCCGTCAAAGCCCATGCGCCGCCGCAGCACCTCCTGAATCCAGTAGGGCGAATAGCCGGCAGGCACGTCATCGACTGCAGAATACAGCACATGGGCAGGCATAAGGCCTTCCATGCGGTTGTTCGCCATATGCCTGAAGGGCCGTAGATCCCTGTCCCAGATCTCGGAGAAACGGCGCGTATCCACAGGCAGGTCGTAGTGCGAATCCGCTTCCACACAGCCATGGCCGGGGAAATGTTTACCCACCGACGGCATTCCGGCTTCCCGCGCCCCCGCGGCCCAGCTGAAAGCCAGCTTGCCCACAATCAGCGGATCGGCGGAAAACGCCCGGTCGCCAATCACCTGGCTAATGGCCGTTTGCAGATCCAGCACCGGCGCAAAGCTGAAATCAATGCCGACTGTGCGCAATTCCGCCGCCATCAGCCATCCGATGTGATGCGCTGCATCAAGGGCTTTTTGCGGATGGCTGTCGTACAGGGCGCCCAGTCTGGAAGCCGCTGGCAGCAGGGTAAAGCCCTCCCGCAAGCGCTGCACCCGCCCGCCTTCCTGGTCCACTGCCACCAGCAGGGACGGCGAACGCAAGGCATGGATCTCCTTTATCAGGCCATGCAGCTGTTCCGGCGCCTCATAGTTTCTGCTGAACAGTATTACCCCTCCGGTAGCCGGGTGCAACAGCAGCTCCCGTTCTTCCGCTGTCAGAACAGGCCCTTCCAAATCGAGCATCAATGGTCCATGAGTCATAGGCAAGGCAAGCCGCTATTGTCGGATGTCCACGATCATATTATTCGAAACAGCATCAAATAAGTTGACCAAATCATTGTTATTCATGCGAATACACCCATGAGACACGGGTTGACCAAGAAGCGATTCCTGATCCGTTCCATGGATATAGATAAAGCGTCTGAGGGTATCACAATCTCCGCCCCGGTTTTTCCCCGGCTCCAACCCGCTCAACCACAGGATCCTCGTCAGCACCCAATCCCGGTGCGGATATTCCCGTCCCAGTTCCGGGGTATAAATCTCTCCCGTGGGTCTGCGTCCGACAAAGACCGTGTTCAACGGGCATTTCTCACCAATCTTCAGGCGAATATGATGCTTTCCAAGGGGGGTGCAACCACTGCCGGCACGCATCCCCGGGCCATTTGCCGCAGTGGATACAGGATAGGCGACGAGCAGTTTTTCATCCTCCAGGAGCCGCAGCTCCTGGGTCGCCAGCCGCACCTGCAAATGCAGGCTCATGCATCTGCCTCCCAATAGCAATAGGGAAGCTTGCTCAGGTTGCTGTTGTAATAGCGCGCATCGGTTGAAATTTCCCGGCCCAGCCAGGCGGGACGCTGGAAGACTTCTTCCACCGAGGCCAATTCGATCTCGGCCACAACCAACCCGCTGTTCTCACCGTGAAACTCATCCACTTCCCAACAATGATCTGCAACATGCAGGATATGGCGGGTTTTCTCTACAAGAGGGCGATGGGCGACCTTGTTCAACAGCTCCCGGGCATCGGCCATGGGAATGGGGTATTCGTATTCCAGACGATAGATTCCATCCCGGGTGCTTTTGATATTGATGTCCGCCTGATCATTGCAGATGCGCACCCGCACCGATGACTGGGCATCATGGCTGAGATAGCCCTGGCGCATCTCCAGGGATTTCTCCACCTCATCTCTCCAGGCATCGGATGAAAGCAGAAACTTTCTTTCGATCTCCACGCCCATGTCAGTCCTTTACAAACAGCGCAACGGATTCGACATGAGCCGTGTGCGGAAACATGTCCATGACGCCCGCGGAAACCAGGCGATAACCCAGCTTGTTTACCAGTTCGGCTGCATCTCTGGCCAATGTTCCGGGATAGCAGGAGACATAGGCGATGCGCTCCGCCCCCATTCGCGGCAAATGGCCGAGCACTTCCCATGCCCCGCTGCGGGGCGGATCCAGCAGGACTTTGTTGAACTGCTGCCGCAACCAGGGCTCATGCTCCAGAGACTCATACAGGTTGGCCGCATGAAAACTGACGTTGTCCAGGCGGTTGCGCCGCGCATTGTCCCTGGCGCGGCCAACCAGCTCCTCTGCGCCTTCCACGCCAGTCACCCTTCCCGCCCTGGTGGCCATGGGCAGGGTGAAGTTACCGACGCCGCAAAACAGATCCAGCACCTGATCCTGTTTTTCCAGGGCAAGGAGATCAATGACCCGGCCAACCATCTGGCGGTTGATGCCGGTATTGACCTGGGTGAAATCCGTCGGCTGAAAATACAGCTCCAGCCCGAACTCAGGCAGCGCATAATGCAGATCAGCCTCTTCATCCAGGGGTTTGACCGTATCCGGGCCGCCTTCTTGCAGATAGATGATGAAATCGTGATGGCGGGCGAATTCTCGCAGCTTTTCTCCGTCTGCATGCGTCAATGGCTCCAGGAGCCGAAAGATCAGCACACAGCGCAGATCATCCATCGCAACTTCAATTTGCGGAATGCGCGCCGCTATGGACAGGCTCCCGATCAGGGTGGACAACTCCCCAAGAGCCCGGCCAATCTTTGGATGCAATACCTCGCAACTGTCCATATCCGCAACAAAACTGGCGTTGCGTTCACGAAAACCCACCAGCACCCTTCCCTTCTTCAATACCTGCTTTACTCCCAGGCGCGCCTTGCGGCGGTACCCCCAGGGCGTCTTGTTTGTCAGGGGCGGCAGGATTTCTTCCGGCATGATCTTGCCGATGCGGGAAAAGGCATCCAGCAGGGTTTGTTGCTTGTACTGGATTTGCGCGGCGGCCCGCAGGTGTTGCAGGCTACAGCCTCCACACAGGCCAAAGTGCGCACATTCCGGCGTTACCCGCTGTTCACTGGCTTCCAGCACTGCCACGACTTCTCCCTCGTCATGGCTTTTCCGTTTGCCGGTATAGCGGAACAGAACGCGCTCGTCCGGCAAGGCGCCATGAATGAAGGTCGCCTTGCCATCGATTCTCGCCACACCGCGCCCATCGTGGCTCAACGACGCAATTTGTGCTTCAACCGGATCCTGGGGCAGCTTCTGCTTGCGCCGTCTGCGCGCCATGTCAATGCCGACCCGGGTCAAAGATGCCGGTGGACAAATAGCGGTCGCCGCGGTCGCAGACAATGGCTACCAGCATGGCGTCTTCCAGCTCAAGGGAAAGCCGGAGCATGGCGGCAACCGCCCCTCCGGAAGATACGCCACAGAAGATGCCTTCCTCCGCCGCCAGCCTGCGCGTAATCTCTTCCGCCTCCTCCTGGGACACGTCCATTTCCCGGTCCACCAAGGAGGGATCGAAGATGCCGGGCAGATATTCCTTCGGCCAGCGGCGAATGCCGGGAATCTGCGCGCCCTCTTCCGGCTGTACGCCAATGATCTGCACACCGCGGTTCTGTTCCCTGAGAAACCGGGAAACGCCTACAATGGTGCCCGTGGTGCCCATGGCGCTGACAAAATGGGTGACGCCCCCGGCGGTGTCCCGCCACAGTTCCGGTCCGGTGCCAAGGTAGTGGGCAAGGGGATTGTCCGGGTTGTCGAACTGATTCAGCAGCTTTCCCTGTCCCCTGGCCTGCATCTCGATGGCCAGATCCCGCGCCCCTTCCATGCTTTCTTCCTCACTCACCAGAATCAGCTCGGCGCCATATGCCGCCATCGCCGCCTTGCGCTCCATGCTCATATTGTCCGGCATGACAAGCTTGATGGGATACCCTTTTATGGCCGCCACCATGGCCAGGGCAATGCCTGTATTGCCGCTGGTCGCTTCGATCAAAGTATCTCCGGGACGGATCTCGCCCCGCTGCTCGGCCTGCTCGATCATAAACAGGGCAGGACGATCTTTCACCGATCCGGCAGGGTTGTTTCCTTCCAGCTTCACCAATAGCGTATTGCTGGTACGACCGGGCAGGCGCTGCAGCCTCACCAGCGGAGTATTTCCAATCGTGGAAGAAAGGGTCTGAAATTTCATGATTTATTTGCGATAAATGGCGTCGGTTCGTATTTTACCGCGCCTGGCGCAGATAGGAACCGCCTTTTGCATAGACGCGGGCTTTCCGATTCCCTCCGCCATTGCATCCATGCATTTTTCTGCAACAGTTCAAGAATGCTCTCCAAGTTGCTATAGTAATTGCCAATTATTCCAAGGAGGAGCAGTTGGCGAGACAGGCCGATGCGGAACATCCGACAACAAATTCTCTTTATCGCCCTGCTGCCGGCACTGCTGCTCATTGCGGTGCTGTCCGTGTACTTGCTGCTTACCCGCCTGGAAGATCTGGAGCGGCAATTTTACGCCCGGGGCAAAGTGCTTGCCGGACAACTGGCGACCGCCTCCATCAACGGCGTTTTGTCCAACAAGCACAATACGCTGGCTATGCTGGCCGAAGAAACACGTCATTTGCACCCGGACATTCTCGGTATCAAGGTGCTGGATTCCCACGGCCTGGTTCTACTCCAGACCGGTGAGGATTCCACTCCGGAACCTTCCATCGACAACCTGTTCGAGGCAACCATCACAACTGCCTATGATTTGCAGGGCATCTATCATTACTTCCCGGATCAACCGGTGCCGCAGCCGGAAAACGGCCACTTGGATCTGGGAAAGGTCCTGCTTTGGCTCGATCCTGCCCCCATGCTGGGAAAAAAGCGGGACATCATCGCCACCACATTGGTGCTTACCCTTTTGGGCCTGCTGCTGACCGCCCTGCTGGCCCTGTTCCTCAGCAAGCGCCTGGCAAAACCACTGGAAGAACTCACCCGCGCCGCCCGCAATCTACGCAAGGGGAAATTGGACACCCGGGTAAAAGTCGACGCCAGCGGAGAGATCGGCGAGTTGCAGGCGGCTTTCAACGAGATGGCGGACGAGATCAGCATCGCCAGCGAAAACCTGCACGCCCAGGTTGACCAGGCAACCATCGAACTGCAGGAAAGCATGGAGATACTCGAGATCAGAAATGTGGAACTGGATCTGGCGCGCAAGAGAGCCGTGGAAGCAAGCCGCATAAAATCGGAATTCCTCGCCAATATGAGCCATGAAATCCGCACCCCCATGAACGGCATTCTCGGTTTTACCAACCTGCTGCGCAATACCCGGCTGGACAGAACGCAAACCGAGTACCTGGATACGATAAAGATATCCGCAAACAACCTGTTGATGATCATCAACGACATCCTGGACCTGTCCAAACTCGAAGCAGGCAAGCTGGTTCTCGAAAACCGCAGCTTTTCCCTGCGCCAGTGCCTGCACAACGCCATCTCCCTGCTGGCGCCCATGGCTCATCAGAAACAACTGGAGCTGATTCCCCTTATCTACAACGACGTACCCGATTATTTGCAGGGCGACCCCACGCGAATCGCCCAGATCATAACCAATCTGGTCAACAACGCCATCAAGTTTACGGATGAAGGGGAGGTGGTGCTGCGCGTGATGGTTGAAGCGGAAAGCGAAACCAAGGTGGTTCTCAAGGTGTCCGTCACCGATACAGGCATCGGCATTCCGGAAGAGGAGCAAACCGAGATATTCTCCGCATTTTCCCAGGGAAAAACCTACAGTGCAAAAACCACCGGCGGTACGGGCTTGGGCCTGAACATCTGCAAGCGGCTGGTGGAAGCCATGCACGGATCCATATCCGTGCACAGCAGCCCCAACAAGGGCAGTTGCTTCGAATTTCATATTGAGCTGAGAAAAGATGCTCCGCCTGTTGCGGCCATTGACAGCAGCAGCCTGCTTTCCGGCCGGAATATCTGGGTGGTGGAGCCAAACCCCGTCTATCAAACCGCACTGAGAAACATGCTGTCTGACCTTGGAGTGGCGGGGCATGAATATTCCAGCTATCAACATGTAATCGAGGCATTGAAGCAAAGCGAAACACCCGAGCTGATTATTCTCGCGGTAGCGGCCAGGGAATTTGCCGATGAAGCCGTGGCGGAGAAAATCGAAATCATCATCGAGTACTCGACAGCACCGGTGCTGGTTCTTCTGGGTAGCTCCGCCCAGGAGGATAGCAATCACGTTCTGGATCTGGGAGCCGCCCGTTGCCTGAGCAAACCCATCAAACCCGGTGTTCTGGCCCAGGCGATAAACGATGTCCTGTTGTCCGACAACGACATAGAGGAATCGGATCTTGCGGCCCAACCCCCCTCCTACCCGGCAAACTGGCTTGCCGGCACAAGAGTGCTGGTGGCGGATGACAACGCCATAAACCGAAAACTAATGGAGAGCCTGCTGCACAACCATGCAGCAACAGTTATCTGCGCGGAAGATGGCAGGCAGGCTGTGGAAGCCGTGAAGGCGGGGGAAATCGATATTGCGCTCATTGATATACATATGCCAATCCTGAACGGCTTTGGCGCTGCCGAGCAAATCCGGCAGCTTCCCCATGGGGAAAATCTTCCCCTGGTTGCCATGACAGCGGACGCCATGGGCAGAAACCGCACGGAAATCAAACACAGCGGTTTTAGCGCCCACCTGATCAAGCCCATAGAGGAAGAGGAACTGCTCTCCACCATCGCCGGATTTCTGCACAAGGAATTTTCTGGCGCCTTTGTACACCCACACGGTCAACAAAGTACGCACAGAAGCAGGCAGGAGCTTCCCGTCTATGACCGGCACCAGGCCATGCGCATCACGGGCAATTCACCGAATATCGCCGCAACCATGCTCAATCAATTGATGGACATACTTCCTTCCAGCATGGACGAGATTTCCCGCCTCGTTGGCGAAAAGGACTGGCAAGCCTTATGGCAGAGCATCCACAAATTGCAAGGCGCGGTGGCCGTATGCGCTGTTCCGGCGTTTTCCGCAGCCCTGAACCGCCTGCAACTGGCAGTGCAAAACGAAAATGCCGATGCGACAGAAAGCGAGCTGAAGGAAGCCCGGTCAGAAATGCAGCGTCTGATTCATTATCATGCGGAAGCGCAATGAATGAGGCGCTTCATTTCCCGAACCGCCTCCTCCAGGCCGGTGAATACCGCCCGGGAAACGATGGCGTGGCCAATATTGAGTTCCCGTACGCCTTCAATAGCGGCAATCTCCACAACATTATGGTAGTCCAGACCATGACCTGCATTCACCTGCAACCCGAATGATTCGCCAAGCTTTACGGCTTCTACGATTTTGCTCAGTTCCCGCGCCCGTTTTTCCGGGTTTTCCGCATCCGCAAAATGTCCGGTATGAATCTCTACCACTGGCGCCCCGATCTTCGCTGCCGCCTCCAACTGCCTGGGATCCGCATCAATGAAAAGCGATACCCGGACATCTGCTTTCGCCAGCCGCGCGCAATACGCTTGCAGGCGCGGAACATCGGCAGCTGCATTCAACCCGCCTTCAGTTGTCAGCTCTTCCCGCCGTTCCGGCACCAGGCAACAATCTGCGGGCCGTATGCCTGTGGCGATAGCCAGCATTTCATCCGTCGCCGCCATCTCCAGGTTCATGCGTGTTTGAATGATGTCTTTCAGGAATTCCACGTCCCTGTCCTGGATATGCCGCCGATCTTCCCGCAAATGCAGGGTAATGGCATCCGCCCCGGCCTGTTCGGCAATCAGGGCGGCCTGAACCGGATCCGGATAAGGCGTGCCTCGTGCCTGACGCAGTGTGGCCACATGGTCGATATTGACACCGAGTAGTTTTCCCTGGTGCATACTGGATACCCTCCAATTAATTGATAGGAATCTGTGGATTCAGCCTGGTGTATAGAAAAATTCCCGGCTCTTCAATGGTCTGTCACCCAGATAAAAGCCCAGTATATGCCGCATCAGCTCCCTGGCTTCCCGACTCTGGCGCACATCCAGCGCCTGCTGCCGGGCCAGCGCCATCAGCGTATCCCCTTGGGCCAGAAACCCCGCCTCCTGCGGCACTCTTCGCAGCCCTGTCTCTGATTCATAGTGGTAGTACGCCTGCGCACTGACCGCCACGCCGGACTGGCCTTCATGCAGCAGATCCACGCCATAGCCAAGGGTTTGCAGCAGTTCCAGCTCAAAGCAGCGAAGCGGCAAATCCAGCGCCAAACCATCGCCCAGGCTCTCGATGGTCTTTTCATAGCTGCGAAACAGTTCCGGCATGGGTTCATATTGATCCACCAGCCGGATGAGCAGTTCGTTCAGGTAAAACCCGCTGAACAACGCCTTGCCCCGGGGAAGCACATAGCAGGAACGGTTTTCCACCTGCTTCAGATTGGCGATCCTGCCTCTTCCGGACCAGGTGATCAACAGGGGATTGAAGGGCTGTAACATACCCCGCCTGGTACTTTTGGCGGCTGCTCCGCCACGCACCATGAGAGGAATCCTGCCTGCAGAACAGCTAAACATATCCACCAACAGGTGGTGCTCGCCATATTTGCGGGAGTGCAGAACATAGGCGGGAGTCAGCTCATCAGACAATACGGGATCATCAAACTTATTCGGCATATCCCAAACGGCTCAGGCTGGCCTGGTCGGCAGACCAGCTCTTCTTCACCTTCACCCACAGACGCAGGTAAACTTTGGTCTGGAAAAAATCTTCCAGCTGTTTACGCGCTTCCGTCGCAGTTTCCTTGAGCGCCAGGCCGCCCTTTCCCACCAGGATGCCCTTTTGGTTGTCGCGTTCTACCCAGATAATGGCCCCAATACGATAGATATGGGGCTGCGCATCGAATTCCTCGATTTCAACCGTCGCGGAATAAGGCAGTTCCTTGTGGTAGCGCCTGGTTATCTGCTCCCGTATCAGTTCCGCGGCGAAAAACCGTTCCGGACGGTCGGTAATTTGCTCCTCGGGATAAAAGTTTTCCCCTTCCGGCAACAACGCCAGAATCACCTGTTGCAATTGATCACAGTTGTCCCCCGTGCGGGCGGAAACAGGGATCACGCTGGTCAGGCCGGTTCGCTGCGTAAGTTCGGCGAGTATGGGCAGGAGTTCTTCACGACGAGGAATGGTATCAATCTTGTTCACGACCAGAATTGCCGGAAGCCCGCTGTTTTCAATCCGCTGCAAAACCATTTCGTCTTCTTCTGTCCAGTATTTGCTATCGACGACGAATACCGCAAGATCCACCCCGGACAAGGCGCTGGTGGCGGTTCTGTTCAGGTAGCGGTTCATGGCCTTGTTGCCACGCTGATGGATGCCTGGCGTATCGATATAGACGATCTGCCCCTCATCCAGGGTGTTGATGCCCAGTATGCTGTGGCGCGTAGTTTGGGGCTTGTGCGAGGTAATCGCCAGCTTTTGGCCAAGCAGATGATTCAGCAAGGTGGACTTGCCGACATTTGGACGCCCGACCAGGGCCACATGTCCCGCACGATGCTTCACGAATCCGATGCTCCGGTTTTGGCAAGCGCCCTGTAAGCGGCCTGCTGTTCCGCCTTGCGTCTGCTCGCTCCCTCTCCCTGCTCGGTGACGCCAAGACTCTCCACCCGGCATTCGACGACAAAGCGCTGCTCATGGGCGCTGCCCTCTATAGAGACGACCTGATATACGGGGAGTGATTTCCCTTGCGCCTGAAGATATTCCTGCAACCGGGTTTTTGCATCCTTGGGTTGCGCTTCCGGTGAGATTTCCAGAATTTCCTTGCGCAAGATACGGCGAACCAGCGCCCGCGCCGATTCCATATCTGCATCCACGAATACGGCAGCGATGATGGCTTCCACCGCATCCGACAAAATGGAGTCTCTGCTCTGGCCGCCACTGCGCAGCTCTCCCGCGCCCAGAACCAGATAGTCTCCCAGTTCCAGCCGCCTGGCCACGGCCGCCAGGGTTTCTCTTTTGACCAGCTGGGCCCGCGCCCTGCTCAGCTCTCCCTCACTGGCGTTGGGGTGCTCTCGATACAGGTTTTCGGCAATCTCGAACCCCAGGATCGCATCGCCCAGAAACTCCAGCCGCTCATTGTTCCTGGCTCCGGCGCTACGATGGGTGAGCGACTGGACAAGCAGGCTTTCATCCCGGAACTCATACCCAAGGTTACGCTGCAAACGCTTGAGATCTAACACCCTGCCGGTTCCATATCTATTTCCAGTCCACCTCTTTGTGGAAGGTCATGAGCACTTCAACATTGCCGGCCACAGGTTTGCGTACTTCATAATCCAGCACCATGCTGGTCTTTCCCTTGCTGCGGTCAATTTTCAGATTCTTGGGATCAAAATCATAAATGCCGTTGATGTCTATGCGGCGATTGAATATCTTGCGCAACTGTTTGGGAGGGGCTTGCCGGTATTTTGGATCTTCCTTGATGCTCTCAAGAACCTCGCTCATGGAGTGGAACTCCAGGTAGCTGGGCACCATTTTCACGCCGAGCAAAACGAAAAACAACGTAATCGCAATGAGGAAAATCCATGAAGTAATGGTGAGTCCCTGCTGCGGTCTCTTCAGATATTGCATATTTGTTCCCCTTTATTCAATAACTTCGCCAATGCGTGACCAATCGAATATTCCAGAGCGATTCCAATCAAGGCTTAACCATATCACAAAGGCTTTTCCAACCAAATTCCGCTCCGGCACAAAACCCCAGCAGCGGCTGTCGTTGCTGTTGTCACGATTGTCTCCCATCATGAAGAAATGCCCTTCCGGCACGGTGACTTCACCATTGGCCAGCACCCTGCAGCCAGGCGGAAAATCTGGCGCACGGGGATTGATCAGTATGGAATGCTCGACACCATCCAGGTTTTCTTTCAGCTCCCATCTGCCGGTCATTCCTTCACCGGATCCTACGCCCTGGTAGGTTCCCACCCTGGTTTGCGGAACGGCTTGCCCGTTCACATACAGCACCTTGTTCCTGTAACCGACGCGATCTCCCGGCAATCCAACCAGGCGCTTTATGTAATCCAGCTTCGGGTCTTCAGGATAACGAAACACCACCACATCGCCCCGTTCGGGCGTATCCACGTCAAGAAACTTGGTCTTGGTGACCGGAAACCGCAAACCATAGGCAAACTTGTTGACCAGGATAAAATCTCCAATCAGCAAGGTCGGCATCATGGAGCCGGAGGGAATGCGGAAAGGCTCGACAACGAAAGCCCGCAGCAGCAGCACAAACAGGAAAATAGGGAAAAACGAGCGGGCGTAATCCACCATCAATGGCTCTTGCGCCGCCTTTTGCTTTTCCCTCCCCGGTGCGGATTTGCGCTTGAGCAGCAAGTACGCCCCCCAGATCAGGCCGGAAACCACGGTCGCGAAAGCCAGGGCGGCTTCTATGCCAAAAGAATACAGCACCCAGATGAAGGCGCCCGCAATTCCTGTCAGCGCGACGAATTCATACCATGGCGTTTCTTTTTGTTCTTTCATAAGGATTTCAGCTCCAAGTAAGCGTTACTTGTCTTTTCCCACATTCAATACAGCAAGGAAGGCTTCCTGGGGAATCTCCACCCGGCCTACCTGTTTCATGCGTTTTTTTCCTGCTTTCTGTTTTTCCAGCAGCTTGCGTTTGCGTGTAATGTCGCCACCATAGCATTTGGCGGTGACATTCTTGCGCAGCGCCTTCACCGTGGAGCGGGCAATGATCTTGCTGCCCAACGCCGCCTGTATGGCCACCTCGAACATTTGCCGGGGAATGATTTCCTTCATCTTGTCCGTGAGTTCCCGGCCACGGCTTTCAGCGTAATCCCTGTGCACGATGAGCGACAAGGCATCCACGCGCTCCCCGTTGATGAGAATATCCAGCTTGACCAGGTTGGCCGCCTGAAAGCGATCCAGCTCATATTCGAACGAGGCATAGCCGCGGCTGACGGATTTGAGGCGGTCGAAGAAGTCCAGCACGACCTCATTCATGGGCAAGTCATAAACCAACTGCACCTGACCGCCAAGGTACTGCATATTTTTCTGCACCCCGCGTTTTTCGATGCACAGATTGATCACATTCCCCAGATAGTCCTGGGGAACCAGGATATGCGCCTCGATGATGGGCTCACGGATCTCTTCGATCTGACCGGGATCCGGCAGATCTGCGGGATTGTCCACCATGAGGATCTCGCCGTCGCTCTTCTCCACTTCATAGATGACCGTCGGCGCCGTGGTGATCAAATCGAGATCGTATTCCCGCTCCAGGCGCTCCTGGATGATTTCCATGTGCAACATACCAAGAAAGCCGCAACGGAATCCGAATCCCAGGGCCTGGGAAGTTTCCGGCTCGAAATGCAGCGCTGCATCATTCAGCCGCAGTTTGCGCAGGGCTTCACGAAAGTTCTCGTAATCATCCGAGCTGATGGGATACAAGCCGGCAAATACCCTGGGCTGCATTTCCTTGAATCCGGGCAGGGGTTCGGCGGCCTTGTTGTCCGCCAGGGTGATGGTGTCGCCCACGGGTGCGGCATCGATCTCTTTCATGCCGGCAATCAGGTAGCCGACTTCTCCGGTATCCAGCATCTCGGTATCGGTGCGCTTGGGCGTGAACACGCCAACCTTTTCCGCCTGGTAGCTGCGACCGGTAGACATGATCACAAACTTGTCCCGGCGTTTGAGGCTGCCGTTCATCACCCGGATCAGGGAAATCACCCCCACATAGGGATCAAACCAGGAGTCGATGATCAGCGCCTGCAAGGGCGCATTCGGGTCTCCTTTGGGGGGCGGGACGCGCTCCACCAGGCTTTCCAGCAGCTCTTCGATGCCAAGCCCGGTCTTGGCGCTGACGCGCAAGGCGTCTTCAGCCTCGATGCCGATGATCTCCTCGATTTCCGTAATCACCCTTTCCGGCTCGGCGGACGGCAAATCGATCTTGTTCAATACGGGCACGACCTCCAGCCCCTGCTCGATTGCGGTATAGCAATTCGCCACGCTCTGGGCCTCCACGCCCTGCGCCGCATCGACCACCAGCAATGCCCCCTCGCAGGCTGCCAGAGAACGCGACACCTCGTAGGAAAAATCCACATGCCCGGGGGTATCTATAAAGTTGAGCTTATAGGTTTCACCGTCCTTGGCGGTAAAATTCAGGGTCACGCTCTGCGCCTTGATGGTAATGCCGCGCTCGCGCTCCAGATCCATGGAGTCCAGCACCTGGGCTTCCATTTCCCTTTCCGTCAAACCACCGCAAAGCTGGATAAAGCGGTCTGCAATGGTGGATTTTCCATGATCGATATGCGCAATAATGGAGAAATTTCGAATATGGTCGAGCTTAGACATCAGTCCTCGGGGGTGGCGGAGTTCCGATTCCGCAATACACACGGCGGAACCAGGGAATTCCCAGAAAAATCAGCAACGGCGAATGATACTCCGGATCGGCAAGAATTTCCTGATGGATTTCCCGTAAAGTGAAATTTGAAGGCCGTGAAATGGCGGCGATTTTCTTTGATTTGCGGATGTTATTCACCCGGCGACCATTCGGTTTATGCGCAGCCGTCACAAGCGCATGCATGGCGAGGCGACATCCCGCGGGCAGGACTGATCCCTGTCAACATGCGACAACGATGTTCACAGATACACTCGTGACGGCTGCGCCTTGCGCCGGTTCACATCAAGGAGGAAAAACGCTACATGCCGGTTCGGCTTACAGCGGCTATTTTTCCGGCGTACGCAATGCGATGAACACCGGCCCTTGCGGTTTCAGCAGCAACAAGGCCACAGTCTTGCCTTTTGGAATGTCCCGGATGATTTTCTCCAGCTGCGGCAGCCCAGTGATCTTTTCTCCATCCACCATCAGCACGATGTCGCCTGGCTTGACTCCCGCAGCAGCCGCAGGACCTTCCCTCACCTCTTTGATCCGTACGCCTTCATCTGCGGACAAATCCAGCCGTTCACGTTCTTCCGTGGCAAGTTCGGAAAACACCAGGCCCAGCTTGTTGCTTTCGGTCGCTTCCGGCGCCTTGGGCTTTTCCGGCTGTGGCTGATCATCTTCCGCGGGAAGTTTGTCGATACGCACCCGGAGGCTGATCTCCTCACCGTTCCTCAACACCTCCAGCGCCGCTTCCTCGCCCACGGCGGTTGCGCCCACCAACGGCGGCAGCTGCGAGGAATCATGCAACTGCTGTTGATTGAAGGCCAGGATAATATCGCCGACCTGCAATCCGCCCTTCTCCGCCGGTGAATCCTTGATCACCCTCGCAACCAGCGCGCCCCGGGGACGGCTCATGCCAAAAGATTCAGCAAGATTGCGATCCACATCCTGAATCAGCACCCCGAGATAGCCGCGGGTCACATGTCCATCCTCGCGCAACTGCTCCACCACATGCATCGCAAGCTCGATGGGCACGGCGAAGGAAAGCCCCATGAAGCCACCGGAGCGGCTGAAAATCTGCGAGTTGATTCCTACCACCTTTCCCTGAAGGTCAAACAGCGGCCCCCCGGAGTTGCCAGGATTGATGGCCACATCCGTCTGAATGTAAGGCACATAGTTTTCACTGGGCAGGCTTCGTCCCTTGGCGCTGACGATACCCGCCGTCACTGTGGCGTCGAAACCAAATGGCGAACCGATTGCCAGCACCCATGCGCCGATCTTGAGATCCTTGCTGCTGCCGATCTTCACCGCAGGCAGATCTTCTGCATCGATTTTCAGCAGGGCGATGTCGCTGCCTTCATCCGAGCCGATCACCTTCGCTTCATAGGATTTGCGGTTGTTCAGGCGCACGATGACTTCATCTGCGCCATCCACTACATGGTGGTTGGTCAGCACATAGCCGTCTGTGCTGATGATAAAGCCGGATCCCAGGGATTCGCTTTCTTCAGGAGGTATCTGCCCCGGCCTGTCCTCGAAATAGCGCCGGAACAAATCGCTGAAAGGGTTGTTTTCCGGTAGCGGGGGAATATTCTGCGGCCCGTGAAACTGATGAAAATTTTTCTTGCCATGAGAAATCGTACTGATGTTGACCACCGCCGGGGCATTCTCTTCCACCAGCGCGGTAAAATCCGGCAATCCTTGCGCATATGCCCCGCCAAAAGACAGGAAAAAGCACAGCAAGAGCAGTATATTTTGTTTAGATAGTTTTCTCATTTCATTGTATTTTCAGCAATTGTTTTGGATCTACAGAGAAAGGACGCGGGCTTAGGACACGCAAGATTCTCGCTTGATAGCGGTTGTGGGCAGACAGCCGGGCGCCGGTTTTCCGCACCATCAGCAACGCCAGGAAAAAGCCCGCAATGCCCGCGCCAGTACTGACAACCTCGACCATCAGCGGCGTATGTTGCGAAGCCAACCAGGTTCCGGCCATTGCGCCACCGATCATTCCCAGCAGCGGCACGATGTACAGGAGCAACGACGCGGTTTGCAGGGCCGATTCGTCCAGCCCGATGAGCACCCGGTCGCCCGCCTGGGCATGCACCGGGTTGCTTGCCCAAAAAGAGCGCTTGCGCTGCGGAAACAGACTGGCGAGCAAGGAAGTGCCGCAGCCGTTTTTCGCCGCGCAGGAACCACAGCTGGATTTGTTTTCGGCAACGACCTTGGCGGCGTTCCCGCGAACGGACAGGACGACGCCCTGTTCTTCCAGCATCGCTCAATTCTCTCCCGCCACGAACCGGCAAAGAGGGTTTTGGCGAATTTCGAATAACGCCACCATGCCGCAACTCATTCCATGGCTTCCAGACATTCGGGGTACGAGACAACAGTTCACGGCTTGGCCAGGGTATTTTCTGCGCCTGCGTTGCTGTGAACGCTGCTGGCCAATAATTCCAGCGTCTTCTGGGGAACTTCGCCAACGACCGTCAGTTGATAGTCCTTCAATCTACGCCCGAGCACCCGTACCGAACCGAGGTTGGCGAAGCCCTCGAAGACCTTACCATTGTCCAGCGGCTCGAGATAAACGGAAACAGTGGCCAAGCCATCAGAAAATACAAAGTGCTCAAGGCCGGCGCGCGGCGACTTCTGGTAATCAATCAGGGAAAAACCGGACGGCAAGGAAGGAAAGTTCCAGGCGGGAGTCGCCGGCTCGGTCTGTAGCGGCACGCTTTGTACAGCGGGCGCATCGTCGGCGCCAGCAGCGCCCAGTTTCGCCAGCATCAGCGATTTTGCCGCCGCATTGTCTTCTTCATCCGGATGATGCAGGGACAACAGGTCTACATCCGTTATCTTGAGATCGGTAAACATGATCCGGGATTGCAAGGCGCCATCACGATCCATCACCATGAGATCCAGAGGCAAAGCACTCATTTTGTCCAGGGTGAGACGGTAGCCATAACGCAGATTGTCATTGGGCATGAGATTGATGACAACACCCGGGCGTCCGGCGATGCGTGCGATTCCTCCCAGGGAAATACGGTAATTCTCCAGCAGCTTTTCCGGCTGAAGGGATTTCAGGGGAGAAAGCTTGCCTGCCGCGGGCTGTTGGGAAATATGCAGCTTGCCGTTTCTGTTGGTAATGATGGTGATGGACTTGCTGTCTCTGAGCACTTCCCTGGGCACCCCGGTAAGGGAGGAAAGCGACTCTCTGGGGCCATCCTCCCCAATTTGATGGCGCAAATGCATGGCTTCCAGGGAATCCCCGCACTGGCATACGAAATGGCCTTCGTAGTTCATGCTGATTACCGCCAGATTCATTTTTTCCAGCCACTGCACAGCCGCGTTGCTGTTGGCGTCAGATGCCAGGCCTGTGCCACAAAGGCAGAACAGCAACGCCAGAAGTCCACTTCTCATGAGTTTATTTCTGCGGCTTGCCGTAGCTGACGAAAGAGGTATAGGGCATCACTCCCTGCACGCCACCAGGCGCCGCATACTGGCTATGCTGCTCCAGATAGCGATCCAGGCGACTGCGGGTCTCATCCTCGATGGTTTTCCAGTGATTTTCCTTCTGCGCCACCAGCGTGGGAGCGGGTGTTACCTCGCCCACCGGCTGCGCCACCACCTGCAAGCCGCTGCTCGCAGGCGCCTGCATTTGCGTACCGTTGATGAACTGCGGCCCCAGAAGAATCCCCACTGCCGCCACCGAAGCGGCAAGGGCGGCGCCCGCCACCGGCTGCACCCAGCGGGGCAGGCGGGCGCGGCTTTTCACCGGGGCCAGAACCGTCGGTTCCGAGGCAAGGCGCTGACTGACCGCGTTCACCAGATCCATGGAAGAAAGATTGACTTCCTCGCCACGAAGACTGTCACTGATCAACTGGTACCGGGCCAGGGTCTCCTTGAGCGCCTGATCCTTGCTGATCTGATGGCTCACATGCAACATTTCCGGCTCGCTCAATTCATTGTCGATAGCAGCGGACAGCCAGTCTTGTTCTTTGTTGTTTCCGTATTCAGACATGGTGCATTCCCGATTTCAATTCAATAAAGGTCGCAATCTCTTGTCAATCGCATCACGGGCGCGGAAGATACGCGACCGGACGGTACCAATGGGGCAATCCATTGCCTGGGCAATTTCTTCGTAACTAAGCCCTTCCAGCTCCCGCAAGCTGATGGCGACACGCAAGTCATCCGGCAACTCATTCAACGCATCCCGAATAGTACGGGCAATCTCGTCCTGCAACAACAAACGCTCTGGCGTATCGAATTCCTTCAGCCTGGCGCCGGAGTCCATTTGCTCCGCAGTTACCGCTTCCACATCGTCTGCCGGCGGCCGGCGGCCCTTGGCGGCCAGATGGTTTTTTGCGGTATTGATGGCGATACGGTACAACCAGGTGTAAAAGGCGCTGTCGCCGCGAAACTTCGGCAGCGCCCGGTAGGCCTTGATGAAGGCCTCCTGGCTGACGTCGAATACCTCGCTGCTGTCATGGATATAGCGCGAGATAATATTCGCCACCTTTTGCTGGTATTTCAAGACCAGCAGATCAAAAGCCTTTTTATCGCCGTTTTTTACCCGTTCCACCAATTTGAGGTCGGCTTCGGCATTTGAAGTCATGGCTCACTTCCCGAGCCATACATCCATGGCTTTTGCATCTTATGCCAATGTGACATTCTTATTGTTATAAAGTTCTGTTTCATGAATACTTGATTGATCCGGCAACCCGGCAATGGAAAGCTCCGAACCCTGTGGCCAAAACCCAAAAAAATTAACCTCTATTATGTCAAAAAAAACGGATTATGATGTTTTAATTATCGGCAGCGGCGCTGCCGGTCTCAGCCTGGCCCTGCGCCTGCCTGCCAATGCCAGTATCGCCGTGGTTTCCAAACGGGAACTGGTGGAGGGCAACACCCTCTACGCCCAGGGCGGCATCTCTGCCGTACTGGACGAGGCCGACTCCCTCGAATCCCACATCCAGGACACCATACGCGCCGGCGCGGGCCTGTGTGACGAGGAAGTCGTCAAGCTGGTGGTGGAAAACGGCCCGCAGAACATCCGCTGGCTGCTGAACCAGGGCGTTGAATTCACCCAGCAGCCGCCCACGGGATCATCGGGCTATCATCTGACCCGGGAGGGTGGTCACAGCCACCGCCGGGTCGTGCATGCGGCGGACGCCACCGGCAAGATGGTAGAGTTGAGCCTCGAAGGCCAGGCGCGCCAGCGCGCCAATATCACCTTGCTGGAGCATCATATCGCCGTTGACCTGATCTGTACGCCGCGAGGCAACGGCATGCAGGCCAGACGCTGCTATGGCGCTTACTTGCTGAATCTCAAGAACGACCAGGTAACCTCCATCGGCGCCCGCTGTGTGGTGCTGGCCACCGGCGGCTCGAACAAGGTCTATCTCTATACCAGCAACCCGGATGTAGCGACGGGAGACGGCATCGCCATGGGCTGGCGCGCAGGCTGCCGCGTAGCCAATATGGAGTTCATCCAGTTTCACCCCACCTGTCTGTATCATACCGAGGCCAAGTCATTCCTGATAACAGAAGCCGTGCGCGGTGAAGGCGGCGTTCTGGTGCTGCCCAACGGCAAGCGCTTCATGGACGCCTATGACAAGCGCGGGGAACTGGCCCCCCGGGACATCGTGGCCCGCGCCATCGACAACGAGATGAAGCAGCACGGCCTGGACAGCGTTTTTCTGGATATCAGCCACAGGGATGAAAACTTCATCCGCAGCCACTTCCCCACCATTTACAACAAATGTCTGCAGCTGGGAATCGACATCACCCGCGAACCCATTCCCGTCGTACCCGCCGCCCACTACGCCTGCGGCGGCATCTGGACGGACAAAACGGCCCGCACGGACATTCAGGGCTTGTATGCGGTCGGTGAAACAGCCTATACCGGACTGCACGGCGCCAACCGCATGGCCAGCAACTCCCTGCTGGAATGCCTGGTATTCAGCGAGATCGCCGCCACAGACATCACCCGGCAGTTACAAAAAAAGGAAGCGCCCCGCCCTCCCCTGCTGCACTGGGATGAAAGCCGGGTCACTGATTCAGACGAGGCCGTGGTGGTGGCGCACAACTGGGATGAGCTGCGGCGCTTCATGTGGGATTATGTAGGCATCGTCCGCCGCAACAAACGTCTGGCCAGGGCCCGGCGGCGCATCAACCTGCTACAGCACGAAATCTGCGAATACTACAGTAACTTTCGCGTAACCAATGATCTGCTGGAGCTGCGCAATCTCGCCGATGTGGCGGAACTGATCATCCTCTCGGCCATGCGCCGCCGGGAAAGCCGCGGCCTGCATTTCAACCGGGACTACCCCTGGCAGGACGAAAACCAGCGTCAACCCACCATCCTGATTCCCGACAACTACGTTTCCAGCAAGCGTTGACCCATGATTGCAATCACTGTTGCCGACTATCAAAATCCCGCCCATCAACAAGCCATCCTGCATCTGCTGGACGCCTACGCCCTGGATCCCATGGGCGGCGGGCAGCCGCTGAGCAACGCTGCCAGACAGCGGCTGATCCCGGCCCTGATCAACCAGCCCGGCGCCCTGAGCGTTCTTGCATTCGATAAAGATGCGCCCGTGGGACTGGTCAATTGCTTTCAGGCCCTGTCTACCTTCCAGGCCAAACCATTGCTCAATATTCATGATGTCGTTGTCCTGCCAACGCACCGCGGGCAAGGCATCAGCACCATGTTGCTGAAAAAGGTGGAGGAGATCGCCCGCCAGCGCGGCTGCTGCAAGATCACGCTCGAGGTGCTGGAAGGAAACCGGATCGCCAGGAAAGCCTACAGGAAACTCGGCTTCTGCGGCTACGAGCTGGATCCCGCCCTGGGCCAGGCGCTGTTCTGGGAGAAGAAACTCAGGTACTGATCTTCAGCCGGCCATTCTCCGACATGGCCACGGCAATGGCCCGGGTCTGGGGAAAATTGGCCAGAATGATCATGCTGATCACCGTGATCGGCACACTCAGAAACATGCCCGTCACGCCCCACATCTGACCCCAGAACGACAGCGCCAGGATCACCACCAAGGGACTGAGATTGAGCGACGAGCCCATCAGGCGCGGTTCGAGGACGTTTCCGATCAGCACTTGCAGCGTCCCCAGGGAAACCAGCAGGGTGACAAAAGGCCCGAAAGTGTCGAATTGCACCAGGGACAGCGCAGTCGGCAACAGCACGGCAATGAGGGAGCCGATGGTGGGGATGTAGTTCAGCATGAAGATCAGCAAGGCCCAGAACGGCGCATAGTCCACGCCCACCCACAGCAAGACCGCATAGCTGAGAATTCCGGTCAGGGCGCTTACCATGGTCTTGATATAGACATACTGGCGAATCTGGATCTGGATTGCATCCAGCATCCGGGTGACTTTCCTGCGCCTGTCGGCATCCGGGAACATGATGCGCAGCTTGATGCCAAAATAGCGCTCTTCCAGCAACAGGAAGACCACATAGATGGCAACCAGGCCAGCATTGCCGGCCAGCCCCATAATCGCCGCGGCAAAATCACTGACCATTTTTCCCATGTCCAGGCCACCGGCCCAATGCGCGATGGCGGGCGCCACTTCCACGCCAGTCAGGGCCGCCAGGCGTTCGAGGATCTTGCTCACGTTGTCCTGGTACTGTGGCGCGGCCACTTTCACCTGCTCCACCGTGCCGCCGATCATCTGCGCCACGCCACTGAGCAGCAATATGACCACAACCAGGGCGAGAAATACGCTTATATGCTGGAACGGCCGGAGGCCGAAAATCGAAAGACCGCGAATTTTCAGGGCAATGGCGTCGATGATGTACCAGATGATCAGGGCGATGGCAAAAGGCACCAGCAGCGATTTGCCAACGACCAGGAAAGCGATTACCGCGGCGATGGTGACAATGGTTGCAGTCAGTCTTTGCGGCATGTTTCAGCTTCTCCTTGAAGCAACGATCATGGCCAGATCCGATAGCTCCGTGGGCGCGGAAAAGATCTTTCCGTCTTCCCGGTAATAGCGCACTTGCAAGCCTTGAAACAAATGCAGCAATTCATTCGGCGCCAGACGCCATTCTTCTGTCGACGGCCCCCTGTTCAGATATACATCCCTGACGAAGGTCTGGTAAAAAATCATGCCCCCGGGCCGCAACGCCCGCATCAGCCGCGGAACCAGCCGCCGCTCGAGAAAGCAGGACACCAGAACCAGGTCGAAACTGTCAGGCTGCGGGGGATGGACCAGCACATCCCTGACCTGGGTCTGTATCTCCAGTTCATTCTTCCGCGCCTCTTCGTCCAGGCGCTCGATGGCGACGGCGGAGAAATCCCAGGCATGGGTCTCCAGGCCTGAACGCGCCAGGAACATGGCGTTGGCGCCTCGCCCGCAGGCAAGATCCAGCGCTTTTCCCCCTTCCGGCAGCAGATGCCGGTTCCTCAGCAACACCTGGGCGACCCTGCCCGAATCCGCCGCTTCGTGATGCCGCCGATTCCATTTTTCAGCATGGCCTTGGCCGTTCAAAGGCTGTCCAGTCCCCTGGCGAGATCCGCCTTGATATCGGCAATGTCTTCCAGGCCGACGGAAATCCGGATCAAGCCATCGCTGACACCGGATTCGGCCCGCTCCTGCGGCGTCAGACGGCCATGGGTGGTACTGGCCGGATGGGTAATCGTGCTCTTGGTGTCGCCGAGATTAGCGGTAATGGACAACAGCCGGGTGGCGTCGATCACCTTCCATGCCGCCGCCTGACCGCCTTCAACCTCAAAGGAAAGAACGCCACCGGGCAATTTCATCTGCCTGTCCGCCAGGGCTTTTTGCGGATGACTGTCAAGCCCGGGGTAATGCACATGGGTCACCTTGGGCTGCTCCTGCAACCATCGGGCAAGCGCTGTTGCATTGGCGGAATGCGCCTTCATGCGCAAGTCCAGGGTTTCCAGGCCATGCAGAAACACCCAGGCGTTGAAAGGACTCATACTGGGCCCGGCAGTGCGCAGTACGCCATAGACCTCTTCGCCCACCTTGTTCCCGTCCCCGACAACAGCACCGCCCATGCAGCGCCCCTGGCCATCCAGGTACTTGGTGGCGGAATGGATAACAATATCCGCACCGAAGTCCAGGGGGCGCTGCAGCGCCGGGGTGCAAAAACAGTTGTCCACCACCAGCAGGCAATCATGCTCGTGGGCCAGATCAGCCAATGCCTGTATGTCGCCCAACTCTCCCAACGGGTTGGAAGGCGTTTCCACGAACAACATCCTGGTGTTGGGCCGGATGGCGGCGCGCCAGGCTTCCACATCCCCCAGGGACACATAGCTGGTTTGGATCCCGAAGCGCCCCAGGTATTTGTTGAACAGGATCACCGTGCTGCCGAAGATGCTGCGGGAACTCAGCAGGTGGTCCCCCTGCTGCAACAGTCCCATGCAAGTGCTCATGATGGCGGCCATGCCTGTTGCCGTAGCCACGCATGTCTCGCCGCCTTCCATGGCCGCCAATCGTTCCTCGAAATTCCTTACCGTGGGATTGGTAAAGCGCGAGTAGATATTTCCGGCTTCATCACCGGAAAAACGGGCGGCCGCCTGGGCCGCGCTTTGATACACATAACTGGAGGTAGTGAAAATGGGTGGAGCATGTTCCCCTTCGGCAGTCCGGTGGTGGCCCGCGCGAACCGCCTTTGTCGCCATTTTCCAGTCAGAATAATCGTCCATTTCAGGCTCCATTATGCAAATCGATCACGTCCGCCTTGGTATTCCGCGAGGCTTTGGCGTGGTCGTTGCGGTCATGCTCCAGCAGTTGCAGATAGTCGCTGGTCACGTCGCCGGTCACGTATTCGCCATTGAACACCGAAGCATCAAAGCGATCCACCTTGACCATGCCTTTTTTCCGCACCGCATCAATCAGGTCTTGCAGATCCTGATAGATCAATTTGTCCGCACCGATGATCCGGCAGATTTCTTCCGTGCTGCGGTTGTGCGCTACCAGCTCCGAAGCCGCAGGCATGTCGATGCCATAGACATTGGGAAAACGCACCGGAGGCGCCGCCGAGGCCAGATACACCTTGTTGGCCCCCGCATCCCTGGCCATTTGCACAATTTGCTTGGACGTTGTGCCGCGCACGATGGAGTCATCCACCAACAGCACGTTCTTGCCCTTGAATTCCACATCGATGGGATTGAGCTTGCGGCGCACGGATTTCTTCCGCGCGGTCTGCCCCGGCATGATGAAGGTGCGGCCGATGTAGCGGTTCTTGATGAACCCTTCCGTATAGGGCAACTTGAGTTTGTTCGCCAGGCTCAAGGCGGCGGTGCGGCTGGTATCCGGTATGGGGATCACCACATCGATATCATGATCCGGCCATTCGTTCTTGATCTTCTTCGCCAGCTTGACCCCCATGCGCAGCCGCGCCTTGTGCACGAAAATATCGTCGATGATGGAATCGGGCCTGGCGAAGTACACGAACTCGAAAATACAGGGCGAACGCACGGTCTCTTCCGCACATTGCCTGGCATGGAGTTCGCCCGTGCGGGTGATGATGATCGCTTCGCCAGGCGCCACATCCCGCACCAGCTTGAACCCCAGGGTATCCAGGGCAACGCTTTCGGAAGCGACCATGAATTCCTTGCCGTTGGGCGTATCGCGCTCGCCAAACACCACGGGGCGAATGCCATGGGGATCCCGAAAGGCGATGACGCCATAGCCGGGAATCATCGCCACGGCGGCATAGCCGCCGCGGCAACGCTTGTGTACGGTTTCCACCGCCCGGAAAATGTCTTCCTTGTCCAGGGTCAGGTGCGGCGGATAGCTGCTGAGGCCATGAGCGAAAATGTTCAGCAAAATCTCCGAATCGGATTCCGTGTTGATATGGCGCAGGTCTTCACGAAACAGATCCTGCTTCAACTCATCCGCATTGGTCAGATTGCCGTTGTGGGCCAGGACGATGCCATACGGAGAGTTTACATAGAAGGGTTGCGCTTCCGCCGAAGAAGAACAACCCGCTGTGGGATAGCGCACATGCCCCACACCCATGTTTCCCCGCAAACGGATCATATGCTCGGTTTTGAACACGTCACTGGCAAGGCCGTTGTTCTTGCGCAAATGCAGCTTCCCGTTCTCGCAGGTGACAATGCCAGCAGCGTCCTGACCGCGATGCTGCAACACCAGCAACGCATCATACAGGGATTGATTGACGGGCTCTGTGCCAACGATACCTACAATTCCACACATGTCAGAGTTTCCCGAAATGCATCATCAACAAATGGTTCATATTAATTCCTGCCCTGCAAACTGTACAAGCGGTTACTGGCCTGGCTGCGGCGCCGGGACGATGGTTTCCGGCAACGGCAATTCCGGCAGGCCGGGGGTCAAGAACTGAAACTTGTCCGCCACCTCTGGCGGCAGCAGCTCCTTCAGCCACAGCGCCAGTTCCTGAAAATAGGGAATCAGCACCGATTGCTGCCACCAGGGATCCTGGGGCAATGGAGTCAATCCGGCCAGCAACACCAGAATCGCCATCAGCACCACGCCCCTGGCAAGACCGAAAATCATGCCGATGAAACGGTCGCTGCCGCTCAAGCCGGTACTGTTGATAAGACGGATCACCAGGTAGTTCAACAATCCCCCCGCCATCAGGGACAGAATCAGGAGAATGACAAAGGCCACCCCCAGCCGCACCGATGGCGTAGCGATAAAAGGCTCCAGGCGCAGGGAGAAATCACGAAAGAAGGTCCAGCTGATCCAGAACGCCAGCACCCACACGGCCAGGGAAAAAGCTTCCCGCATGAAACCGCGAATGAGGCTGATCAGGGCCGATATCAGAATGATGCCCAGTATGGCAAAATCCACCCAGATGAGCTGCGTATCCGCCATGCTCAAGGATACCGGACGACCTGGCCCTTGACGCCAGAAATCTTGTTGATGCGCGGAAGCAGTCGTTGCGCGCGCTGCTTGTCGAGCTCCGGACCTACCCGCACCCGGTAATACTTCTTCCCGGCCACGGTGACTGCCGCGGGATCCATGGTATCCAGCCCGGCCTTGCGCAGCTTTTTCACCAGCCTTTCCGCGCTGGCCCGGGAGGAAAGGCTGGCGACCTGCACCACCCAGGCGGAAGGCGATGACGAGGGCTTGGGCGCAGCGGGCTTTTTCTCGGCTTTCTGCTCGGCTTTCTGCTCGGCTTTTGCCTCAGGCTTTTTCTCGGCGACCACGGGAGGCTCGGACTTTGCCGTGACAACCGGCGCGACAGGCGTCGGGGGAGCAGCGGCAACAGGGGATTCCGGCATATGGCTCACGGGCGGAGTTTCCACGGTAGGAGGTTCTGTTTTCGGGGGAATATCCTGCAGCAGAACAGGATCAAAACCGCGCACCGGCTCATCAGGGATGGAAGCCATTTTCCCGGGATGCTCGGCAACCGGCTTGTGACTAAGCAACATGGGCAAAAAAATGATTGCCAGAGCGATCAGCACCGACGCGCCAATCAGGCGGCGCTTTAACTGTTCATCCACGGTTTGGATCCAGATCCGGGAACGTAAAAAACATATTATAACCCGTGCGGATTTCCGTGCGAGGATGTTTTTCCGCCCGGAACGGCGACGCCTCGCTTCAGCCTGTATTGATTACAGGGCTTTTCAACGCGCCGGCAACGGTGTGAAATGAGCCGAAAATCACTACCCGGTCTCCCGGCTCCACTTCGCCAGCCACCGCCTGCATGGCCTTTTCAACGCGCTCATGCGCCTCCATGGGAAAAGATTGCGGCATCGCCGCGGCCTTGCCGGCAAGGGCTTTCGCCTTCAGCCCCCGGCTGTCTTCAAGGGTGGCGAAATGCCATTTTTGCACCTGCTCCTGCAGTAACGCAAGGACGGCGGCTACATCCTTGTCGCCAAGCATGCCCAACACAGCCAGCGTGCGCCCAGGCACAGGGTTTTCCTGCAACCGACGCTGCAATGCGGCCACGGCATGAGGGTTATGCGCCACATCCAGCACCCACTGTACCCCATCCTTTTCCAGCACTTGCTGTCTGCCGGGCAGGTTGACCCTTTCCAGTCCTTGACGGATGGCGGTCTGACTCACAATTACAGCAGGAGACAACAGCTCGAAAGCCATGAGCACGGCGGCGGCATTGTCCAGCTGATGTCTGCCGGGCAGCGCGGGAAACGGCAGATCCTGCAATGACCGCGAAGGGCTGCGCCAGTTCCAGTGATTTGCGCACACGTCAAGATCAAAGTCCCGTCCGCGGACATGGAGTTTGGCTTGCCGTTTTTTTGCCTCCCTGGCAATGCTTTCCGGCATGTCCCTGCCGGAAAACACGGCGGCTTTTCCCGGACGGAAGATCCCTGCTTTCTCCCTGCCGATGCTTTCCCTGTCGTTGCCCAGCCATTCCTGGTGATCCAGGGCGATGCTGGTAACCATGGCCAGATCCGCATCGATGATGTTCACCGCATCCAGACGGCCTCCCAAACCAACCTCCAGGAGCACCACATCCGGCGTTTCCCGGGAAAAGATATGCAGGGCGGCCAGGGTGCCATATTCGAAATAGGTGAGGGGAATCTCTGCCCTGGCTTCGTCGATCACCTGGAAAGCCTCCACGATCTTCGCATCGGAAACAGGGATGCCGTCGAGACGGATGCGCTCGTTGTAACACAGCAAATGGGGGGAGGTATAACTGCCGGTGCTGTAGCCCGCCTGTCCCAACAGGGCTTCGAACAGGGCGACGGTGGAGCCTTTGCCATTGGTGCCGGCGATGCTGATCACCGTGCTCGGGGCAAGATCCGGAGGGCTGAGTTTTTGCCAGACCTGCTGCACCCGCGCCAGCCCCAGATCAATGGTTTTCGGGTTGAGAGCTTCCTGCCAGTTCAGCCAGTCATCCAGCCGGGTAAATCTCACGCCAGCTTCCTCGGCGGCTGATCAGGGACAGGAACAAGCCGTGGCGTGATTCAGGATACCCAATACATTGTGCAGCCGCTCGCGCATCTGCTCCCGCGGCACGATCATATCGATGGCGCCATGCTCGAGAAGAAATTCACTGCGCTGAAAACCCTCCGGCAGTTTTTCCCGCACCGTCTGTTCGATGACTCTCGGCCCGGCAAAACCGATGAGGGCGCCAGGTTCGGCCACGTTTACATCGCCAAGCATGGCCAGGCTGGCGGACACGCCGCCCATGGTCGGGTCCGTCATGACGGAGATAAAGGGAACACCTTTGTCCGCCATGCGCTTGAGCACCGCAGAGGTTTTGGCCATTTGAAACAGGGAGAACAGGGATTCCTGCATGCGCGCGCCGCCACTGGCGGAAAAACACACATAGGGAATGCGCTTCTCCAGCGCAATATTGGCGCCCCGCACAAAGCGTTCCCCCACCACGGAACCCATGGAGCCACCCATGAAACGGAACTCGAATGCGGCCGCCACCAGATCCATGCCCTTGAGTTTGCCGCGCATGACGATCAGCGCGTCTTTCTCTTCCGTGGCCTTTTGCGCAGCCGCAAGGCGATCCTTGTATTTCTTGCTGTCCTTGAATTTCAACGGATCTTCCGCCTGAAGATCGGCGGCAATCTCTACTCTTGGCTCCTTGTCCAGAAACAACTCCAGACGGCGGCGGGCGCCAATGCGGTTGTGATACCCGCACTTGGGGCAAACATCCATGTTTCTTTCCATTTCCGCGCGATACAATATGGCGCCGCAACCGGGGCATTTGTTCCACAAACCTTCAGGCACCGCCTTTTTGGCGCTGCCTTCGGTGCGGATAACACTGGGGAGTAGTTTGTCAAACCAGCTCATGGATTTACCTCAGTGGCTCAGAAATAACGCTCAGTTGGCATCCATGGCCGCGCGCATTTCATGAAGCAGTTGCTTAAGTTCTGCGCCTATCTTATCAGGTTTGCTGAGATTTGCCTCTATTCTGGAGACCAGGGCGCTGCCCACCACCACCGCATCGGCGATTTTCGCCATGGCGGCGGCCATGGGGGCGTCCTTGATGCCAAAACCCACGCCCAGGGGCATATCGGTGACTTCCCGGATCTCCCCCAGCTTTGCCGCCACCTCCTCCAGCACCAGGTTGGCCGAGCCGGTCACGCCTTTCAGGGAGACATAGTAAACAAACCCGCTGGCGGCGTCGGCGATCATTTCCAGGCGCCGCCGATGGCTGGTGGGTGCAGCCAGAAAAACCGCATCCAGGGCTTCTGCGCGCAACGCCTGCACCAAGTCGTGGCTTTCCTCGGGGGGCATGTCCACTGTCAGTACGCCATCCACGCCGGCCTGCGCCGCGCTGCGGGCAAAGGCTTCATAACCCATGACCTCGACAGGATTGAGATAGCCCATGAGAATCACCGGCGTGCGGTCGTTGGCGCGGCGGAAGTTTCTCACCATATCGAACACATCATGCAGAGATACATGATGCGCCAGGGCGCGCTCACTGGCGCGCTGGATCACCGGGCCGTCCGCCATGGGATCAGAGAACGGTACGCCAAGTTCGATGATATCCGCCCCGGCTTCCACCAGGTCATGCATGAATCCGACGGTAAGATCCGGGTGCGGATCTCCTGCTGTAACAAACGGCAGCAAGGCGGTGCGGCCATGGCTCTTCAGATCGGAAAAACAGGCGCTGATACGGCTCATATCTGAATGCCCTCGATAGCAGCCACCGTATGCATATCCTTGTCTCCGCGCCCGGAAAGGTTGACCAGCACTTTCTGCTCCGGGCGCATGTCGGCAGCCAGTTTCAAGGCATAGGCCACGGCATGGCTGGATTCCAAGGCGGGGATGATGCCCTCGGTGCGGGTGAGCAGATGGAAGGCGGCCAGGGCTTCCCCATCGTCGATGGCCACATAGTTGGCGCGGCCCATGTCCTTCAACCAGGCGTGCTCCGGACCCACCCCGGGGTAGTCCAGCCCGGCGGAAATGGAATGGGTTTCGATGATCTGGCCGTCCTTGTCTTCCATGAGGTAGGTGCGGTTGCCGTGCAGCACGCCGGGCTCGCCGGCGCACAGGGGAGCGGCATGATGACCGCTATCCAAACCTTCGCCCGCCGCTTCCACGCCGTAGATGGCTACATCCTCGTCATCGAGAAAAGGATAGAACAGCCCAATGGCATTGGAACCGCCCCCCACGCAGGCCACCAGGGCATCCGGCAGGCCGCCGCTCATGTCCTGGATCTGCTGGCGCGCCTCACGGCCGATGATGGCCTGGAAGTCACGCACCATGGCCGGATAGGGGTGGGGCCCCGCCACGGTGCCGATGATATAGAAGGTGTCGTCAACAGTGGCCACCCAGTCGCGCATGGCTTCATTCAGCGCGTCCTTGAGGGTCTTCGAGCCGGAAGAAACGGAGCGCACTTCGGCGCCCAGCAGGCGCATGCGGTAGACGTTGGCCTCTTGCCGGGCCACGTCCACTTCGCCCATGTAGACCACGCACTCCAGGCCCAGACGGGCGGCAACCGTAGCCGTGGCCACGCCATGCTGCCCTGCCCCGGTCTCGGCAATGATGCGGCGCTTGCCCATGCGCTTGGCCAGCAGCGCCTGGCCAATGGTGTTGTTGACCTTGTGAGCGCCGGTGTGGTTCAGGTCCTCGCGCTTGAGATAGATCTGCGCGCCGCCGTTCTCCCGGCTCAGGCGTTCGGCATGATAAATGGGGGATGGGCGGCCCACATAGTGTTGCAGGTCGGCGTCCAGTTCCGCAAGAAAATCCGGATCAACCAGATATTTCTCATAGGCCCGGCGCAGTTCCTGCAATGCCTCCATGAGGGTTTCCGCCACGAATATGCCGCCATAAGGGCCGAAATGCCCCCGTTCATCGGGCATATTCATGAATGATTCATTTTTCTCCAAGTTCCACACCTCGCATGAATTGCTCTATCTTTTCCTGATCTTTGACTCCCTTCGAAATTTCCACGCCCCCGCTGACATCCACGGCATAGGGGCGCACGCTGCGCACTGCCGAGGAGACATTTCCTGCGTCCAGGCCGCCAGCCAGTATGATGCGACCGGCCAACTCAACCGGGATGCGTTTCCAGTCAAAGCCCTCGCCAGTGCCGCCGGGAACTCCGGGCTTGTAGGCATCCAGCAGCAGCGCCGCGGCACCCTGGTAATCCCGGCTCATCCGCATCAGATCCACATCGTCTTTCATGCGTATGGCCTTGATCCAGGGGCGTCCGTGTTGGGCGCAATATGCCGGGGTTTCCTTGCCGTGAAACTGGATCCGGTCGATCCGTACTTTCCGCACCACTTCGGCAATACGCTCCCTGTCCGCATCCACGAACAAGGCGACAGTGGTTACAAACGGGGGAAGTTCCGCCACGATGCGCCCGGCCTGCGCCACGTCGATATGCCTTGGACTGGGCGGGTAAAACACAAAGCCCAGGGCGTCGGCACCGGCATTTACAGCCGCCATGGCATCTTCCAAACGGGTGATGCCGCAGATTTTGACTCGGGTTCGCATAGGGCGGGATTATACCATCAGCAAGCCGGCATCCCGGGCAATTACCGGAATTTCATATTGCGCATCATAGTCCACCCGATGGAAATACAGGCCGTCCGCCGCGGCCGTCATGCCCCCCAGCCTCCTGTCTCTGTGCATCAGCACTTCTCCGGCCCAATCCGGATCACGCTCTCCCGAGCCGATGGCGATGAGCACACCGGCAATGTTTCTTACCATATGGTGCAAAAAACCATCTGCATGAACCTCCATGATCACGAAATCACCATGGCGGCTTACTGTTAGCGAATGCAGATTTCTCACCGGACTCTTCGCCTGGCAATGTACGGTGCGGTAGCTGGTGAAGTCGTGCCTGCCCCGCAGCGCCTGCCCCGCCTGGTGCATGAGGCCGGCATCCAGGGGACGGTGAATCCAGGTCACCCGGCGGGAAAGAATGGCGGGGCGGCTCATGCGGTTCAGGATGAAATAACGGTAGGTTCGCCCCCGGGCGGAAAAACGCGCATGAAATTCCCGGGGCACCTCTTTGGCCCAGAGTACGCTGATATCTGCGGGCAGCTTGATATTTGCGCCCATGATCCAGCCATGGGAAGGACGGCGGGCATGGGTGTCGAAATGAACCACCTGGGCGTCAGCATGCACACCCGTATCCGTACGCCCCGCAGCATAGATCTGCACCTCATGATCCGCCACGGAGGAAAGCGCCTGCTCCACTGCCAGTTGTACGGTGCGCACGCCGCTCTTTTGGGTCTGCCAGCCATGGAACTGGCTGCCGTTGTACTCTAGCCCCAATGCGATCCTCATTCTTCCTCCAAAAAGACAAGGGCGCCGAAGCGCCCTTTGGAAGCATTCAACATGGAAAAATCAGTCGTTGAGCTGCTCCAGCAACTGCAAGGCCAGCTCTTTTTGCTCTGGCGTACCGTCTTCCTCCACTTCCTGAAGAATACCGCGAGCGCCATCGGCATCGCCAATTTCAATAAAGGCCTTGGCGAGCTCCAGTTTGGTCTCCACCTCATCGCCAATAACCGAATCCTCGCCGGCGGATACTTCCAGATCGTCTTCCAGTCCGGAAATCTGGCTGTCCGGGGTGATCTCTTCATTCAGATTGGAGAAACGCTCGTCTTCCAGGTCAAGCGGCTCATCCAGAATCTGCGAGTCCGCCATCACCCCTTCCAGATCACCGGAAAGATCGGCCAGCGCCTCATCCAGGTTCGTGGTACCCACATCCAGATCGCTCAATTCGCTAATATCGAGCATTTCGGTATGCAGTTCGGTTTCCGACAACGCCTGATCGTCCGCGCTTGCCAGCTGATCCGTGCCAATGCTGTCATCCGATTTATCGGCAGCGCCTTCTTCTTCGGTTTGCAGGCTGGAAAAATCCAGATCCAGCTCACTGAAACCTTCCACTGATTCACTATCCACGCTCAAGGCGGAGTCCACTTCCTCGGCCAGGGTGCTCAAGTCCAGGGACAGCTCGCTGTCATCCCCTACATAGTCACTCGTTTCCGTTGCAGCAGCGGTGGTAGCCGCAACAGCGGCAGAGACACCGGCGATGAACAAGGGGTTTGCCTTGTCCAGATCCCTGCCCATGGTCTGGATATGCTCCCAGGCCTTGGGGTCTTCCTCGTGCTGGCCGCTCTGCACCATTTCTTCCGCAAGAGATGCAAAAGCATCCTTCTTTTGCGTGGCGTAATAGACTTCCAGCATCTTGTACTTCACTGCCGCCGAGTCATTCCCCGCCGCCATCGCTTCACGCAGGATTTCCTCTGCCTGCTGGTAGCGGCCATAGGCGATGTATACATCTGCTTCCGAGACAGGATCCACCTCTGCGGTGTCTTCCTGCAACCCCTTGAATTCCTCTGTGGAGTATTCACTGAGGAAGGAAGTATCGCCAACGGATCCCGCCGCCATATGGTCCGCCACGGTATCGGCCAGGCTGGATTCTTCTTCCAGGAGAATGCTTTCCTGATCGACGGACGGCTCTCTGGTTTGCGAGGCGGGCATTGCGGCGCTGGCGGCTTCCTTCTTTCTCCTGCCAAAAATCAGTGCCAGCAACCCCAGGAAAAACGCGCCGCCAGCCGCCGCAGCCAACTGCCAGTTTTCCTGCACCCAGGTCAATGCCGTATCCACCAGAGAGGTCTTCGCCGGCGTCTCTGGCGCTTTTTCAGCCACGGCCGCCTGCGGCGCTTCCTCGACCATCACCGGTTCAGCATCTGCAACGACTTCCTCTTCTACGACAGCGATTTCCTCGGCCGGCTCTTCTGCCTGCTGCTCCTGCAAGGCGGTATCAAGCTGCTCTTCTTCCACCGCTTCTATTTCAGCAACTTCTTCAGCAACTTCCTCGATTATTTCTTCAGGCTGCTGGCCGGCTTCCTCTTCCACTGCCGCATCTTCGCTTCCAGTATCCGTTATATCTGCCGCCTGGCCCATGCCTTCCTGCAAACGCGCCAGCTCCTCGTCTTTCAATTTGAGCAAGCGCTGTGTATCTTCGAGCTGCTGTTGCAAGTCATCCATTTGATTGCGCAACTGCGCAGACTCCAACCGGGCGGTTTCCGCTTCTTCCTCGAGCAGCAACAATTTCTGCTTGAGGTCGATGCTGCCTTCTTCCGTTTCCAGGTCGGAAATTGCTTGCTCGGCATCCGCCGTCGCCAGTTCTTCCGCCGGAGCTCCGGCAATTTTCAGTTGAACCTCTTCCTCTTCGACATCGCTGGTTGCTGGCGTTGCAGATGCTTCTTCCGCCTGCTCCGTATCCGGACGCGGTGTTTCCGCCAGGCCGGCGTTGCTCATCCAGGCTTCCGTCTGTTGCTGAAATTCGGAAACGGCCTGTTTTCGACCAATGCCGGTAATTTCTTCCGTCGATGGAACCTGCAGCACCCGGCCTTTCTTCAAGAGATTGATGTTGTTGTGCAGGAACGCATCAGGATTGGCCTTGTACAGCGCCATCATCATTTGATGGATGGAGACCCCATCCGTTCTGAGGCTGTCTGCAATTTCCCAGAGCGTCTCGTTCGACTGGATTGGCCCATATTCCCCCTCGGCCTGCGCTCGCTGCACCCTGGCGGATGCGGCGGCTGGCGCGGCGGAAACATCAGCCGGTTTTTTCCCCGCCGGGGCAACCTTGGGAGCACTCCTTTTGGTTAGGGTGGGCGGATCCAGGAGGGCAGTGTATTCCCGCACCAGCTGCCCGTTTGGCCAATCGAGCTTGACAAAGAAGTCCAGAAAAGGCTCCCGTATGGGGGCTTCACTGGTGACGCGAATAATGGCCTTGCCATTTTTCAGACGCATGGGAGTGAATTTCAGCCGCGTAAGAAAAAGACTGCGCTCCAGCCCAACACGGGCAAAAACCTCTGCCGGGGCCAGACTGACTCTGAGCGTGTCCAGGGAGCCTTTTTCCACCGAGATCAGCTCGATGTCCGCCTTGAATTTTTCGTTCAGCGCGGAATAGGTTTTCATGCCCCCCATACCCAACGCATAAACAGACATGGGCAGACTGCCCACCGCGAGTGAAACTGCTAATGCCAGTTTGCGGACCATATTCCCTCCCTTTAGAGATTGCCGCCATGTATTCGAGGATGCTCCAGAATAACCATCCTGAAACAACCAAGTCCTGTTGCCTGGTTACGAATTCCGGTTGCCGTCTGATGCGAGAACACCCGAATTGAGCACCTGTGCACTTGCCGGGCCATTTTCAGATAGCAACGCTGCCCGGCAATCCCCCCAAGCAATGAATCTCAGGGTAAATGTAACAATTTACGGCTAACTATAGCGTACGCCGGAATTTTTACCAAACAAAACAACTGCGGAACACCAACGGATCATGCACAATTTGCGGCAATTCACGCTTCACTGCCGCAGAAGGATCATCAGCATGCGTCTCAGGGGTTCGGCTGCGCCCCACAGAAGCTGATCGCCCACGGTGAAGGCGGACAGATATTCACCGCCCATATTCATCTTGCGCAGGCGCCCCACAGGAACTTCCAGGGTGCCCGTGACCTTTGCCGGCGTCAGTTCCCGGGCAGTGATGTCACGCTCATTGGGAACCACTCTGGACCAGGGATTGGCCTCATCCAGCATGGCTTCGATCTCGTCCAGGGGCAGGTCTTTCTTGAGCTTGATGGTCAGCGCCTGGGAGTGGCTGCGCATGGCGCCGATGCGTACGCACAGGCCGTCGATAGGCACGGCATTGTCGGAACGGCCCAGGATCTTGTTGGTTTCCACCTGTCCCTTCCACTCCTCCTTGCTCTGGCCGTTGTCCAGCTTCACGTCGATCCAGGGAATCAGGCTGCCCGCCAGGGGCACGCCGAACTGCTCCGTGGGGAAGGCACCACTGCGCATGGTTTCCGTGACCTTGCGGTCGATGTCCAGGATGGCGGATGCGGGGTCGGTCAGCAGGTCGGCCACGGCATCTTCCAGGGCGCCCATCTGGGACAGGAGTTCGCGCATGTTGCGCGCCCCGGCGCCGGAGGCGGCCTGGTAGGTCATGGCGCTCATCCATTCCACCAGGTCGTTCTGGAACAGGCCGCCCAGGCCCATGAGCATGAGGCTGACGGTGCAGTTGCCGCCAATGAAATCCTTCACGCCATTGGCGATGGCGTCCTGGATGACGTTCATGTTCACCGGATCCAGGACGATGACCGTGTGATCGGCCATGCGCAGGGTGGAGGCCGCGTCGATCCAGTAGCCGTCCCAGCCGCTGGCGCGCAGGCCGGCGAACACCTGCTTGGTGTAATCGCCCCCCTGGCAGGTGACGATGACCTCCATCTTCTTCAGTTCCTCGATGTCCGTGGCATCCTTCAGCAGGGGAATGTCCTTGCCGATGTCCGGCCCCTGCTGCCCGGCCTGGGAGGTGGTGAAGAACACCGGCTCCCCGATGGCATCGAAATCGTTTTCCTCGCGCATGCGCTGCATGAGGACGGAACCCACCATGCCGCGCCAGCCTACGAAACCTACTCTTTTCATGTTCATGCTCTCGATTTGTTTGCGGGTCGCGGCCATGGGCCGCTCCTACAGTTATGTGTCTCCTAACAGGATGTTGAAAAAAGCATGTTTTTCAACATCCTGCCAATTCCGTAGGAGCGCCCCATGGGCGCGACCACCGGTATATGTCAACTACGGCCTTACAAGGCAGAGACCACGGCGTCGCCCATTTCCTCGGTGCTCACTTCCTTCATGCCCTCGGCCATGATGTCCGGGGTGCGCAGGCCATCATCCAGCACCCGGTTCACCGCCGCCTCGATGCGATCCGCCATGCCCGCCTCATCCAGGCTGTAACGCAGCATCATGGCCACGGACAGGATGGTGGCCAGGGGATTGGCCCTGTTCTGGCCGGCGATGTCCGGGGCGGAGCCGTGGATGGGCTCGTACATGCCCTTGCCATTCTCATCCAGGGAGGCGGAAGGCAGCATGCCGATGGAGCCTGTGAGCATGGCGGCGCAGTCGGACAGGATGTCGCCGAACATGTTGGTGGTGACCATGACATCGAACTGTTTGGGCGCCCGCACCAGCTGCATGGCGGCGTTGTCCACGTACATGTGGCTCAGTTCCACGTCGCTGTAGTCCTTTTCCATGACCCGGGTGGCCACCTCCCGCCACAGCTCGGTGCATTCCAGCACGTTGGCCTTGTCCACGGAGCACACCCGGCTGTCCCGCTTGCGGGCGATGTCGCCGGCCACGCGCACGATGCGCTCGATTTCGCTTTCCCGGTACACCAGGGTGTTGAAGCCTTCCTTCTCGCCGTTGTCCAGCTCGCGCACGCCCCGGGGCTGGCCGAAATAGATGCCGCCGGTGAGCTCGCGCACGATCATGATGTCCAGGCCGGACACCACTTCCGCCTTCAGGGTGGAAGCCTCCGCCAGCTGGGGGTAGAGAATGGCCGGGCGCAGGTTGGCGAACAGGTTCAGGCCCGCGCGCAGGCCCAGCAGGCCCTTCTCCGGGCGAATGGAGATATCCAGGGACTCCCACTTGTAGCCGCCCACGGCGCCCAGGAGAATGGCGTCGGCTTCCCTTGCCAGATCCATGGTGGCGTCCGGCAGGGGGCCGCCGGTGGCGTCGATGGCGGCACCGCCCACCAGGGCTTCGTCCAGCTCGATGTCCAGGCCCTCGCCGGCCAGCTTGTCCAGCACCTTCACGGCCTGGTTGACGATTTCCGGGCCGATGCCGTCGCCGGGAAGAATCAGAATTTTCTTGCTCATGTCAGTTTCCAAAGATAAATGATTTGATTATTTACCCGGGATATCCCGATCCCCCAGTCGCGCCATGGTGTAGGCATCGACAAAACGACCATGCTGGTAGGCAAAATCCCTGTGGCGTCCTTCCTGTACGAAACCCAGTTGTTCATACAGGTGGATGGCGGGCTGATTGTCGACGAA
>Ga0256834_1000189_pt1 | contig 43447 bp, 42 predicted proteins | sample 4281140metaG_FD_190536 | JGI IMG/M metagenome (GOLD analysis project Ga0256834, IMG submission 190536) | Hydrothermal vent microbial communities from East Pacific Rise, Pacific Ocean - 4281-140 | ecosystem: Environmental > Aquatic > Marine > Hydrothermal vents | place: Pacific Ocean: East...
CTTGCTTCATTTTTAATGTTTTTCAGGTGTATACACGGCATGAAATTGTTGATGATGGAGGACGGATTTTCGGGAGAAATAATCGGGAAATATTTGTCCGTTCACGTAAGCTTTCATTTGGTTGGCGTAGTAGGGGCTTTCGGGATGTCCGCTCACGCCGGATGGTAAAATGCTTCTTGAGTTATCCCAATTTCCGGTATCGAAAATATGTTTTTCCGAAGCGCCGAAGCGGGAATTGAAAGGATGATTTCCTTCGTAGGTGAATGGATTGACTGTGTTGGCATTGCCGGGAGCGGGCAAATTTCTGTTCAGGTGAAAGAGTTTGTCCAATAATTTTACTTTTCCCAAAGGATGTTGTGGTGTGTAATGATGCACTCGCCCCCATGTTATGTCCACTGATCCGTAATCTTTCTCGAGCCATTCGACTGCTTCCTTGAAAGACTTTAGAATTATTTCTTTGAAGGTTTCTTGATGTTCTTTGGTGTTAACATTGTCCGCCCACGGTGTTTTGCCACGGCGAAAAGCATTGTCGAGTAAGTATTTGGAAAACAAGAGACCTTGGAGATATTTATTCGTTAAAGTTGAGCCGAGTTCGTCTTCCACGAGGTTATGCACCAGCCGGATAAGGGTTGCTTCAAAGAGTGCTGCACCTTGCGAGTTGATTTCGTAGCGGTAATCCCATTGTTTTAGCAGTTGGAATCCTTGTTTTTCCGCGTCATTGAGTTTTTGTCCGTTTATTGCTTCCATAATCAGGGGTGTAAATTCTTTGGCTTGGAGCGAAAAGTGATCATCGAGCATTTTCCGGATATCTTCCACGGTGAAATCATTTTTGGAATTAAGCATTTCGCGAATGCGGTTTATTCGGTATGGTAAATCGAACCATTCGCTGATATAGTAGGGGAATTTGGCCGGATCCACCGTGCGGTTATTGGCAGAGGAAACAAAACCGCGTTTGGGATTGAATTCATAAGGTAAACTGTCGAAGGGAACGAATCCTTTCCAATCGTATTTGTCCGTGTCGCCGGGTAAGAAAAGATAGCCCGGAGCGGTTCGTTTGGGAATTCGTCCGGTGTTTTGCAGACCGATATTTCCGTCCGTATCGGCATAAGCGATATTTTGGCTGACGGATTTAAATCCTTTCACGGCATTGCGAAATTCTTGCCAATTCCCGGCCCGGTTGAGTAAATACAAGGCTTTGATTTCATAGGTTTTTTCATGGCCGATCCATCGCATGGAAAGCGGCGGTGTTTTTTCTCCGTTCACCGAAGTAAACAAGGGTCCGCGGTGGGTGAAATAAAGCGTTCGTTCTATCGGTTTTTCTTGTCCTTTGACTTTGATTTTTTCGTGGCGGATTTCCATTTTGCGCCATTCGCCGTTAAAGCGATATTGTGACGAATCGCCGGGTTTGAGCGTTTCTACATAGAAGTCGGCTCCGTCGAGCATTACATTGGTCATGCCCCATGCAATACGTTGGTTATGTCCGGCTACAATGAAGGGTTCGCCCGGAAGGACTACGCCGGTCACGTTGAGTTTTCCCGGCACGGTTTGATGCATACGCGTCCAGATGACAGGAATATCGATATGCAAGTGCATATCATTGGAGAATAAAGCTTTTCCCGAGGCGGTTTTAGTGCCCGCAATCACCCAGTTATTACTGCCGTAAAATATTTCGGGAAGCAAACTGTTCATCCGGTCGAGCGTGGCTACTAATGCGGTATCGATGTCTTTTTCGGATAAATAAGGTATGTCATTGAAAATAAAGGTTTTTTGCGATTTTATATCCGGGAATAAATCTTGCCATTTGTCCGGCGGAAGTTTATTTTTCAAAACATTGAGCATGACTTCCATTTTGTAGCCCAATTCGAGGTTCCATGCCATATAACCGACTAAATTCAAGGAATGTTCGGGTTTCCATTCCTCGGGACGATAGCCTAGGATTTTGAATTCTACGGGGAGTTTGTCGCCTTGATTTGCCAAGTAGAAATTGACCCCTTGAGCATACCATTCCACGGTTTTTTTGAGGCTGTCGGGTAATTCGTTCCAAATTCTCCGGGAATTGTCTGGAATACGTAATTTTCGTAGCAGCACGTCGATTTCCACTAAGTCTTTTCCGAAAATTTCGGACAGTCGACCTTGGGTTACGCGACGCAATAAATCCATTTGCCACATGCGGTCTTGAGCTTGCAAATAGCCCGTAACGATATATAAATCTTTTTCGTTTTGCGCATAGATATGCGGCACGCCGTTTTTATCACGAAATACATCCACTTTGTCTGTCAAACCGGGAATGGATAGATGTTCATTGTAGCGGGGGAGGGGTGATTTTTTTAAATAATCCAAATAGAAATATCCGCCCGTAAAAATAATGAAGATGAGAATGCCGAGAATAGTAATGATTTTTTTCATAATGTATATTTGATGGACAATATTAAAAAAATTATCTTTGACCGCGAAATATTTCGTTTTTCATGTATTTGAATTTGAAGCCAAACCGTCATTGGATTTCCGTTTTGGTCATTGTTTTGCTGATGATTCATTGGTTTGTGCTTATTCACCGCATTTCCGTTTTGATTGGTGCCGATGGCGCGGTTTACCTCGAAACGGCCGGGAATTTGCTCAAGGGGAAAGGCTTGTATTATTTAAACAACGGACGGATGATTCCTTATGTTTTTTGGCCGCCTTTATATCCTTTTTCGATTTATCTTTTGATGAAATGGTTTGGTGTGAAGTCGATTGTGGCCGCTATATGGATTACCGGAACCGGTTTGTTTTTGAGCTTGATTATGATGTGGCGTTTACTGAAGCGTTTGGAGATTCCGTTGGTTTATATAATCGGTTTTTTAGTTGCGTTTAGCGGCTCATGGTTATATTATCTTTATTTCAGAGTGCTTAGCGAAACAGTCTATCTTGCTTTGTTTTTAGGGCTTTTGCATGCATTAATCGCTTGGATTCGTTGGCGGTCTTCAAAACGATTGATTATCATGGGGTTGATTTTGGGATTATTGTTGCTTACGAAATATGCCGCTATGGGGTTGGCTGCCGGATTAGCTTGGATTATTTGGAAGAAATCGAAAGGTTTAAAAACATTTGTTTACAATCTTCTTATGGTTATTGTCCCGGCTTTGATTTTGTTTTTTCCTTGGTATATTCATACAAAAATTTTTGCCGGCAGCAGTTCGTTTGCACGTGAGATAGCTATACATTGGCCGGGAAAAACCCATTGGTTTCAGTGGACGATCACACTCGTTAATTTTTATGTTCCCGGATTAACGAAAATACTCGGTATTCCTGTTGCTTTTTTGTTGCTTTATTCGATAGTAAAATATAAATCGATATTGAAACGAATTTTAATTCGCTACGATTATTTATGGCAACTCGCTTTAATATTTTTTCTTTTTATCCTTGTCGCCGTAAGTTTTGTGGATTACGACATTCCGCTTGATATCCGAATTTTGGCTCCGTTTTTTATGATTTCGGGTGTTATGACGGTGATTTTTTTTGTTGAAATTCCCAAAAAAATTCCTGAAAAATTTTTAATCGCATTGATTTTGTTTTCTCATTTATGGAGTTTCGGGGAGAAAAATATTGAATATTGGCATTTAAAAAACGATTATGTACGCTATCGAAATACGCCGTTTATCGATAAAATCAGAGCATATAACCAAGGGAAAATATGGTGTAATGTGGCAGATGTCTTGAAAGTGTATGTTGAGAATGATACTTTGTTGCGAGATTATCCGCCTAAATTTAACCGGATGACGTTGAAGTCCAATTCCGCCTATGAAGCGCAAATGCTTCAAATCAAGGAAACATTGCGACATAACCGGGGAATTGTGGTGTATTTTTACGGATATGAACAGCGTTCGTTTTTACCCGATATACGGGATTTAATGTATTATTTTTCCGGATTTCCCGTGCTTAAATTCGATGAAGGTATTATTATTTTACCACCTGATGAATATTCAAAAAATGCAATCGATTCCGTGGATTGACGTGCATACGCACCGGCGGGTGTCCGTTCCCGGGGTGTTATCCGTGTTGAATGTTTTCAGCGGGGAAAATATTCCCGGCGATAATTTTTTTTCCGTCGGCACGAATCCATGGAATGTTAAGGATAAACCGGTTCCGTTGCCTCAATCGAAGGTTTTGACCGCTCCCAATTGTTTGGCGGTGGGAGAAACGGGAATGGACAAAGCCAAAGCTTTTGCGCCGTATTATGAGTTGCAAAAAGAAGTTTTTCTTCAACATTTGAAGTTGGCAAAGCAATATCGAAAACCGTTGATTATTCACTGTGTCCGCTGCTATGACGAGATCGTTCGCAAGACTGAAAATTTTCCTTATCCCAAAATTATTCACGGATTTTCAAGAAATGCAATATTGGCAGGTCAATTGATAGACAAAGGTTTTTATTTGTCCTTCGGAGCGCTTTTGTTAAATTCTTCGGCCAAAGTGAGGGAAGCAATAAAGTCCGTTCCGCTTGACCGCATTTTTTTGGAAACGGATGATTCGGGTATTTCTATTCTTGAGATTTATTCGGTGGCGGCGGAGATTTTAGGGATTTCTAAGGAGGATTTGAAAAGCCGGATCTATGAGAATTTCCGCTTGGTTTTCGGTTTGAAAAAATAAATTTATTTCAAACAACCTGCACTTCACGCTCGAGTTCAATATGATACCGGTCGAAAATGTCGGCACGAATGCGTTCGCTCAATTTGAAAATTTCGTAGCCCGAAGCCTTTCCATAATTGACCAATACCAAGGCCTGCTTGGGGTGAACACCGGCATCGCCTTCGCGGAAGCCTTTCCAACCGGCACGGTCGATGAGCCAACCGGCGGGGATTTTAACTCGATTGTCCGTGAATGGATAGCCCGGCATATCGGGATATTTTTTCTTTAATTGCTCGTAGTGTTCCCGGGAAATAATCGGGTTTTTAAAAAAACTTCCGGCATTGCCCGTGACGGTGGGGTCGGGAAGTTTGGCGCGTCGAATTTCAATCACCGATTGGTAAACGTCGAGGATGGAGGGTTTTTTGATTCCTTTTTCTTTCAATTTATTTTCCAAGGCGCGGTATCGGATTCGGGGAGGACGACCGGGATAAAGACGCAAATCCATGGACGTAATGAAATAGCGTCCTTTGTTTTGTTTGAAAATGGAATCTCGGTATCCAAAGGCACATTGTTCATTGGTGAAGGATACGGGAGTTAAGTTTTTCAAATCGATGGCGTGGCATGCTATGAGCACGGCGGCGATTTCGGTTCCGTAGGCGCCAATGTTTTGGAAAGGAGCCGTTCCCGCTTTTCCGGGGATTAATGCCAAACTTTCGATACCTTGCCAATTTTGTTCAACGGCATAAGTGACAACATCGTGCCAATGCATTCCGCCCGGAATGCGTATGTCCACATAATCCGTTTGCCGGTCGATTATTTCGATATCGCCCTTGATTTCGTTTCTGACCACCAGACCGTGAAAATCTTCCAGAAACAAAACATTACTTCCTTCGCCTAAAATGAGTTTCGGCAGGTCGGGAAATGTTTTACGAAGTTTGATTATTTGTTGCGGTTCGGTTACGATAGCGAAATAATCGGCGCTAATGTCCAAACCGAAGGTGTTGAATTGTCGGAGCGATATTTTTTCCTTAATTTTCATACCGAATATGCGGTAGTGATTCACTTAAAGTTTTCTTTTGATGATTTGACTAGCCGGATGGCTGCGGAATTGATACAGAATCGCAGACCCGAAGGCGGTGGTCCGTCGGGGAAAACATGTCCGAGATGGGCGTCGCAGGAGTTGCATTGCACTTCCACACGCCACATTCCGTGAGAAGTGTCTTTCAAGTATTTGACGGCATTGATTTTGACGGGTTGAGTGAAACTGGGCCAGCCGGTTCCCGAATGGAATTTTTCGGAGGAATCGAATAAATCCTCGCCGCAACATATGCATTGATAAAGTCCGGGTTCATGAATGCTGCAATATTGCCCCGTTCCGGGAAGTTCGGTTCCATTGAGGCGGGTTATACGGTATTGTTCCGGCGTGAGTATTTGTTGCCATTCGGTGTCGGATTTTTCAATCCTGCGGCCGGGTGGTGGGGTGCCTTCGCGGACAAAACGCAATACATCTTTCCAAGTGAGCATGGAATCGCGTGATTTGAATAAGTTTTGCAAAGTTATATGATTGTTTTTTTCTTCTGTGCAACCTGTTGAAATAATGGTTATGAACCAAACGAGCGATAAAAAATTCTTCACTTATGCTTATTTTCGGAAAGTCGGTTTCCGGTTATAAGTTTCCAAAGCTTTTTGCAGAATTTCCACGGAGCGTTTCAAGTCTTCGACGTTGAGTACATAAGCAATACGCACTTGTTTTCTGCCTAAAACGGGATCGGAATAGAAACCGCTTGCGGGTGCCACCATGACGGTTTCGTTGTTATCGTTAAATTCGGCCAGCATCCATTTGGCGAATTGGTCGGCGTCGTCTACCGGTAATTCGGCCATTAAATAAAAAGCTCCGCGCGGATAACCGATTTTTATGCCCGGAATTTTTTGCAATCCTTCGATTAACGTTTTGCGTCTTAAATCGTATTCGGCAATGACTTCGTCGAAATAATCTTGCGGTGTGTTTAGGGCTTCTTCGGATGCTATTTGTCCCAATGCAGGCGGGCTTAAGCGTGCTTGGGCAAATTTCAAAACGCTTTGCATGAAAGCTTTGTTTTTGCTTATCACTGCGCCTATTCTTGCGCCACACATGGAATAGCGTTTCGAAACGGAATCTACAATAATTCCGTTTTGTTCCATTTCTTCTTTATGTAATATGGAATGATGCGAGGCATTATCGTAAATAAATTCACGGTAAACTTCGTCGGCTATGATAAAGATATCGTGTTTTAATGCCAGATCGCGTAATTTACGGATTTCTTCTTCGGTGTAAACATAACCCGTGGGATTGGAAGGGTTGCTGTATAGAATGGCTTTGGTGCGCGGTGTAATGAATTTCTCCAGTTCTTCCATCGGCGGAAGTGAAAAATTGTTTTCGATTTTGGATTGCACCGGAACTACTTTTACTTTGAAAAGTGTAACGAAACTATTATAATTGGCATAGTAGGGTTCGGGAATGATGATTTCGTCACCGGGATTGGCTATGCTTCCTACGGTGAACAGAAGCGCTTCGGAACCGCCCGTAGTGATGATAATATCGTTTGCGGAAACGTCTATTCCGTTTTTTCTGTAGTATTCGGCTAATTTTTCGCGATAGCTGTCCGTTCCTTGGGATTTGGTGTAGGGGATAATATCCGAATCCAAGTGGCGTAATTTATTTAAAACGTTTTCGGGAGTTTTGATATCGGGTTGTCCGATGTTCAGGTGATATACTTTAATTCCGCGTTTTTTTGCTTCGTCGGCGTAGGGCACCAGTTTTCTGATGGGTGATGCCGGCATTTGTCCCGATAATTCCGATAATTGAGGCATAATGCTGGAGTTTTTTTGCAAAGTTATCATTTGCCCCGGAATAGACAAATGTTTTTTGTCGGCGATTATGCAAATGTTTACTCATGTTATCAAGGAAAAAATCTCGATTGGTTTCGAGGGAGATAAATTGCATGTTGTTGCGGGAAGGGAAATTATCTGAAAATGTAACGTAATATTTGCCCTGACGGTTCTTTGATATCGACGGTTAAACGTTGATTGGAATTTTCAAAGGCCTCTTCCACTTGATCGATGTTGAAAACGGGTTCCCCATTGATGGCAGTGATGATTTGCCCGGGTTGAATACCGTTGGCCAATAGTTCGCGGTTGCGCACTTGCTTGATTAGTACGCCATGATTGATATTGAATCTTTTAAGCATTTTTCGATTCATATTTTCAATCAGAATCCCCCATCCGCCCAGATAAGTCGTGTTGTTGCTTTGAAGTTTGATGAGGTAATCTTTACGATGTCCGCCTGGTTTAATCACGTGCAATTTAATCACACTTCCCGGGCTTTTGGTTTTCAGGTATCCCATTAATTCGCCCAGTGTGCTGATTTTTTGATCGTCAATACCGATGAGAATATCGCCTTTGCGGACGCCGGCTTGATAAGTATTGCTTTCGGGATCTACATCGGTGATGTAAATACCTTCGGTTTGATGGATGCCCAACTGTTTGGCTACGTCGTCGTTGAGTTCGGCTCCGCCAATGCCGATTCTTCCGCGTTGAATGGTTCCATATTCCAAAATATCATCGGTGATTTTTTTTACGATATTGGACGGAATGGCAAAGGAATATCCTATATAAGAACCGGTTAAGCTGAAAATCATGGTGTTGAGCCCTACCAGTTCGCCTTTTTCATTGATTAAAGCGCCGCCGCTGTTGCCGGGATTAATGGCGGCGTCGGTTTGGATAAAACTTTCGATTTTGTTGTCGCCTTTAATATCGCGTGCTTTAGCACTGACAATGCCTGCGGTTACTGTTGTCCCCAAATTATACGGAAAACCGATGGCAAGGACCCATTCGCCCAATTCCAAATGATTGGAATCGCCAAAAGGAATGTAAGGAAGGTTTTTGGCAGGAATTTTAAGGACGGCAACGTCATTTTGCGGATCGATACCTACCACTTCGGCCGTGTATTTTTTTTTATTGGTTAGGCTTACTTCCAATTCGTTGGCGCCTTTAATCACGTGATAGTTCGTGACAATATATCCGTCTGGCGAGATGATAACTCCCGAGCCGGTTCCTTCTTGCTTGCGCGGACGACCCTCACGGTAGCCGAATCCGTATTGGTAAACCGGTATCACATATTGGGTATTGTGTACGTTGACCACTGCATCTTTGGTACGCTTCACCACTTCCCTGAAATCGAAAGGAGCCGTCATGAGCGAAGTTTGAGCGCCTTGATAATGAACCGGAATCGCGCCGACGGAATCGTTGGTGTTGTGGCTCGTATCGATAGTGATAACATTTTGTTTTTCAGTGCTTTGTTGTTTGTTTTGATAATGCTGAAATAACCATACCGTTAAAATTGCACTGACTATTCCCGTCAAAAAATAACCGGTAATATTTTTGATTTTCATGATTTGATTGTTTTAATTTTTATATCTTGCATGCATAGTGAATCAATGCACAAAACGCAAAAAACATACCATTTATTGTAACAACGAAATGATATGGTAAAAAAATTTTTTTTATGGCTTCTTATTTCGATTTTTTCCGCAGCCTTATTTCTGTATTATGTGGCTTTTACATCGAATGTACTTCGAACTACCGAAATGATTGTGGAACCGGGGACCGGGATTGACAAATTGGCAGATCAATTGGCTCCCGTGCTTAAACATAAGAAGACATTTTTGCTTACGGCCAAGCTAAAGCGCTTCAAACGTCCTATGCCGGGAAAATATCATATTTCCGCCAATAGCACCAATAACGATTTGATTAACTTATTGCGATCGGGAAGGCAAACTCAGGTGGAATTGATTTTTAACAATATACCTTCATTGAGTGAATTGGCCGGAAAAGTATCCCGTGTAATCGCCCCCGATTCTTTGGCGATTCTGACGGTCATGAAAGATGAAAATTTTCTGAAAGCCAAAGGGTTTACGATAGAGACGGCTTTGTTGATGTATATTCCGAATACATACAAATTTTATTACTTCACTTCACCCGAAATTTTCAGGGAACGGATGTGGAAGGAATACCGCCGGTTTTGGAACAAAACCCGTTCGGCCAAAGCAAAACGATTGAATTTAAGTCCCGTGGAAGTAGGCATTTTGGCTTCCATTGTGCAAAAAGAAACCAATATTCCCGCAGAAAAACCGGTTATTGCCGGAGTGTATCTCAACCGATTGCGACGGGGCATGAAATTACAAGCCGATCCCACTGTGGTTTTTGCTTATCGAAAGGCTACGGGAGACACCACGGTAATCCGCCGCGTGCTGAATAAGCATTTGGCTATTGATAATCCATATAATACTTATATGTATTCCGGTTTGCCGCCGGGCCCAATCACCATGCCCGATATTTCCACTATTGACGCCGTGCTGAATGCCGAGCAACACGATTATCTTTATTTTGTCGCCGATCCTGCTAATCCGGGACATCATTTATTCGCCAAAACACTGTCGGAACATCAACGAAATGCAGCACGGTATCGAAGCTTGTTAAACCGCAGAAAAATAATGAAATAACCGGTCGAAATGAAATATCAAGTTCTACAAAATCATTGCGCAAGCGTATTTATTTGGATTTTTACAGGAATTTAGTCTTTGTGCCGGTTAGTGAAACATGTATGAGAAAAATTTACCGCATTTGGTCGCAATGTTTGCAATTTTTAATAAAGACTAATGATTAAAATTTTGCTAGAGAAGGTATTTTATTGTCCCAAGAAAACTTTCCAAATTTTTTCGGCTGCTTGATAGGGCATGATTCGTTGCTCTTGCATGGCTTTAATCATTATTTGCATATGGTTATGCAATTTAGGATTGTTCGTTAAGGCGTTTTTAAAGAAACCGGATAATATTTCGTCTAACCAAAATTGTAATTGGCGGTTTCGTTTTTCGATTAATGTGCCGGAATTTTTCATTTGTTCGTAGGCATTTTCCAGGATTTCCAACACTTTGTCGATTCCGCGGTTTTCAAGACTGCTAACACTGAAAACGGGAACTGCATTCGAACCGTTACTCAATTGAAGCGCATTGGCGAAAATTCTGGCTGCCGCTTGCGCGTGTTCTTTCAATATGCCGTCTGCTTTGTTGATAATGACGGCGTCGGCGGCTTCCATAATGCCGCGTTTGATACCTTGAAGGTCGTCGCCGGCAGCAGGAATTTTCAGTAATAGAAAAAAATCCGTCATATGCTTAACTTGCACTTCGGATTGCCCTACACCAACGGTTTCCACCAAAATGCGATCGAATCCGGCGGCTTCGCATAAAATCATGGTTTCACGCGTTTTTCGACTAACTCCGCCCGGAACATTACCGGAAGGGCTCGGACGAATAAAAGCCGAATGTTCCGAAATCAATTGTTGCATACGCGTTTTGTCACCCAAAATGCTACCGCGATTATCCAAACCCGTCGGATCGACGGCCAAAACCGCCACTTGATGTCCTTTTTCTAAATATAATTTTCCCAAGCGGTCGATGAATGTGCTTTTGCCGGCACCGGGAACACCGGTGATACCTATACGAAACGAGTTGCCCGAATACGGCAAAACTTTTTCCACGATTTTTTCCGCCCGGGTCCGGTGTTCGTTTCTTTTGCTTTCGAGCAATGTAATCGCACGGCTCAAATAAGCGCGATCACCTGCAAGAATTTTTTCCATAAACATTTCCGGAGAAGGGAGTTCTTTTTTAAAATTTTTGTAATACTTTTCGATGCCGGGATTGACGGATCCGGAACGGGGAAGTTGATATTTTTGTTTTTTTTCGCTCATGGTTTTCAAGTGTAAATATCCGAAAAAATTACGTAAAATCCGGTTTTTGATTTAACTTTGGTTCGATGAAGTGGCATCCCAATCTTTTTAGTGCTTTACGTGAAGCCTTGGAGGTGTATAATCGTAGTGGCGTTAATCCGGAGGTTTTGCTTCGCCGTATGGTTAAAGAACATTTCCGGTGGGGGAGCCGGGATAGACGTTTGATTAGAAGCGCGTTATATGATATTATCCGGCATTGGCGATTTTATTCGTCGATGGCCGATGCATTCAAAGATACGGATTTCGCTACGGCCGTACTTATAGCTTACAGTTGTCATAAAGAAATGGAGCCGCCGGCATTTTTGTCGGAAATACCGGCTTGTCCGCCCTTGCCTGCATGGCAACCTCATCACAGCTATCCGGATTGGTTTATTGAATCGGTTGTCGAGGATTTCGGACGTGATGAGGCTGAGGGTATATTGGAAAAATTAAATCAAGCTTCATTGCCGGTTATCCGAATCAATACTTTGAAAATTTCACCCGAAGAATTTAAGCGAAAGTTAAAGGAAAAAAAATATTTGTTCCGGAATATTTCCGGTTTGCCCGAAGCTGTGGTATTTGACCGGTTATACAGGTTAACGAAAACACGTTGGTACAGGGAAGGTTTGTTTGAAATACAAGACGTATCGTCGCAGTTGGCGGGAAAATTTATTGATGCCCTGCCCGGACAAACGGTAGTGGATGCTTGTGCGGGTGCCGGTGGAAAAACTTTGCAATTGGCTGCAATGATGCAAAACAACGGAAGCCTTTATGCTTTGGATGTCGACTCGAAAAAACTTCAAATATTAAAGGAACGTGCCCGTAGAGCAGGTGTCAGGAACATACGGAAAGTCAGCGTGGTTTCGGGCGAAATCCTAAAAAAAATGCGAAGCAAGGCCGATATCGTGGTGACGGATGTGCCTTGTTCCGGCAGTGGAACCTATCGCAGAAAGCCGCATTTGAAATGGAAATTCCAAATGGAGGATTGGCAACGTGTTATTGCCGTTCAACGCCAAATTATTGATGATTATTCGAATATGGTCAGGCCTGGAGGTTATTTGATTTATATAACTTGCTCCATATTGAGCCGGGAAAACGATCGACAAGTGAAGGATTTTTTGGAACGCCATAAAAATTTTACCTTTGTTTCGGAACAAAAACTATATCCGCCGGCGTATGATTTCGACGGATTTTATATGGCAAAACTAAAAAGGGAGACATGAAAAAAATACTGATGTTTGTGTTTTTTTTGGGGCTGGTCGGCTCACTAACGGCGCAAATTCCGTCATATTATAATGATGTGGATTTGACATTGCGAGGTCAGGATTTGAAGACGGAACTGGCCAATAAAATTATTGCAACGCATTCTTCGCAAGTGGATTATAGCGATTTGTGGGAAGTTTATCGTCAGAGCGATATATCCGTTACCGATTCGTCTAAGTTGTATTTGATTTACGGATGGGAAAACGGACAAGACGGCGATTGCCATAACGATATTTTACGCGATACGATCAAACACGGCGGTTCGGTGGCCCGATGTGAATATAATCGCGAACATGTTTTTCCGCGTTCCTTAGGCAATCCCGATTTGGGCTCTACCGGTGCCGGTTCCGATGCGCACCATGTTCGTCCGGCCGATGTACAGCTCAATGGCAACCGCGGTAATAAGAAATTTTCGGCCGGGAGCGGTCATGCGGGCACGGTTAACGGAAGTTTTTGGTATCCCGGCGACGAATGGAAGGGGGATGTAGCGCGTATCATATTATATCTTTACCTTCGCTACGATACACAATGCTTGCCCGATTCCGTGGGAGAAGGTAATCCTGTAGCTTCGGATCCGCACATGGTGGATTTGTTTTTGCAGTGGAATGCGGAGGATCCGCCTTCGGAATTGGAAGACAGACGCAATGAAGCCGTGTATCAAATTCAAGGCAACCGGAATCCGTTTATTGACAATCCCTATTTGGCAACATTGATTTGGGGAGGTCCACAAGCCCAAGACCGATGGAATATGAGCGTGTTGCAGAACCGGTGGGAAAATCATATTTCGGTTTATCCCAATCCGGCGCATCAAGAAATATATGTGGAGGTGCCGGGTGAACCCTACGGATTGGAATTGCGTAACGTATCGGGACAGGTATTGCGTAGAAAAATCAATTTGCGAAGTGAAACCGTAATCGATGTGAAATCCTTGCCCGATGATGTTTACTTTCTCTTGATTTTCACCGACCGGAATCAAGTTTTAAAAAAAATAATCAAGCACTGATATTTCATGACCAAATTTGCCGTAATCACGCATGTTATCCACCGGTTACACGACGGTCGTCATTATGCCTATGGCCCCTATGTGAAGGAAATGAATTTATGGTTGAAATATACGGACGAATTTATTTTGGTTGCGCCCGAATCCGGCGAAAAGCCTTCCGCCATCGACTTGCCATATAGTAAAATTCCCGATCATTATCGTGTGCCGGCATTTAATATCACTTCAATACGTGAAGCCGTCAAAACCGTATTCAAATTACCCTTGGTTTTTTATAAAACTTGGTTGGCCATGCGCCGTGCCGATCATATTCATCTTCGCTTGCCGGGAAATATGGGATTGATAGGAAGTTTACTTCAAATATTATTTCCGCACAAACCTAAAACGGTTAAATATGCCGGCAATTGGGATCCTTCATCAAAACAACCTTGGAGCTACCGTTTGCAGCAGAAAGTTGTGTCCAATCCGAGATGGACCAAAAATGCCAAGGTTTTGGTGTATGGCCAATGGCCGGGACGGACGCAAAATATTGTTCCTTTTTTTACGGCTTCATATTCCGAAAGCGAAATTGAAGAAATTCCCGAAAAACGGCCGGAGTTGCCCGTCCGGTTGATTTTTGCCGGTGCTTTAATTCCCGGGAAACAACCATTGGTGGCATTAAAAGTTCTGCATGAATTATTGAGGCGCAATATCGATGCCGAAATGCATTTTTACGGTGACGGAGCGCAAAGAATAATTTTAGAAGATTATATCAAACAAAACGGCTTGGAGAAGAAAGCTTTTTTGCACGGAAAACAAAATGCCGAAACGCTAAAAAATGCGTATCGCAAGTCTCACTTTTTGGTTTTTCCAAGCTTGAGCGAAGGATGGCCCAAAGTGGTTATGGAAGCCATGACATGGAAATGTTTGCCCGTTACGACGAATATCTCGGCGGTTCCGTATATGTTGGGATACGGTGAGCGAGGCAGTATTGTAGCACCCGATCCGCAAGTTATGGCCGAAGAAATTATGACTTATTTGTCCCGTCCCGGTGAGTATCGGCGTAAAACGGAAGCGGGATTTCAGTGGGCTAAACAATTTACTTTGGAGCGATTCGAAGAGGAAATTGCCCGATTTTTGAAATCATCGTAAGCCGGGTTTATTATAATTTTTTGTATTTTCGTTTTTGCAATGAAGACCTTTAAAAAAATTATTTCGGATATAGCCGGAGGGCTTGTGTCGCCTGTTTATTTTTTGAGTGGGGAAGAAGCATATTTTGCCAAGAAAATAGAAGAAATACTCTTGAAAAATGTGGTCCCCGAAGAAGCCAAGACCTTTGACGAAGCCGTTTTTTATGCTTCGGAAATATCGCTTGACGATTTCCTGTTGCGTGCCGGAGCGTTTCCCATGTTGGCGCCCAAGCAATTATTGGTGGCACGCCAAGCCCAATATTTTTTTAAGAGACAACAAGGCATTGAACGGCTGAAGCAGTATTTGAATAATAAACCTACTTTCACGGTGGTAGTGTTTCGCTATGACGGAAAACCGGGCGTAAAAATTAAAAATTTATTTAAAAAAGATTCCGAGAGTATTTTTTATGAAGCGCCGAAATTATATGAAAATCGAATGGGGGAGATTTTGAGCGAAATTTTTGCCGGGAAAAATTTCACGCTTGCTCCGAAATCACAAATGATGTTGCTTGAATATATCGGCATGGATTTGGCGCGGATGGAAAAAGAAGCCGAAAAATTATCGGTGGTGTTTCCCGAAGGAGGAAAAATCACGCCGGAAATAATCGAAGAATACATCGGAATTAGTAAAGATTATAATTTTTTTGAATTGAAAAGCGCCATTGCGCGCGGTGATATAAAAAAAGCAGTCAAAATCGCTTCGGTGTTCGGTAAAAATCCCAAGGAGTATGCCTTGATACCGGTCGTAGCGATGCTCTACAATTTTTTTGTACAACTTTATCAATACCATACATTGCCTGACAAAAATAACCGTTCGGCAGTGGCGTCGGCCTTGAAAATCAATCCTTATTTCATTGAAGAATATCGTATTGCCGCAAGGATTTATCCCATGAAAAGAATTTCGCGCAATATGGAGGTTTTGAAGGAAATCGATCTGAAATTGAAAGGCTTCGGCGGTCAATACGAAACTTACCGGGATATTTTGAACGATTTAATTTACCGCATAATGCTATCATCATGAAGAAACAACGCTACCGGGTTTTCCGTCCCAAATCCAAGGAAAAACTGAAAGGTTTTCTTGATCAATTATTCAATCGAACGCCACGCGATCATTATATGGTAAAAATCCATGCGCAAGTGCTCGGTGCGGAAGAATTATGGGCGCTATTGGAACCGTATGCCCATAAAATCGATTGGTATAGAAAGGTAAAATCATTGGTGTTTGTGCTGGACAATTACGATCCCGACGAAGTACCGGAATTTGTAGTGGTGGCCCCTTCGGAGTTGGAGGCGTCGGACTTGATCGATTTTGAAGAAATAGAGCGGGAATTGGGCTTTTGATTGAAGGGAGAAATTAATTTTGTTTTCGGTTTATTTTCTTCGGTTTATTTTCTGCAAGTTAACCCTGCTCGTCTAATGATTCGGTTCCCAATAATGCTTCGATTTTTTGACGTTTTTTTTCCAATTTTCTTTCCCAGCTTTGCCGGTTTTCTATCATATCACCGTAAATGTTCAAGCGGGATTGCAGACGGTTAAGCAACCAAATCATGTCTAGTAGATCGGACATGGAGGCCGGCTTGTTATTTAAGATTTTTTGCTCGTATTGATATTTGAAGATGTTGTATAACCTGCTGAAAACCAATTGATTAAATTGTTTTTTATCCGGCTGTGCAAGCAAGGATTCCGTTTCTTCCAACAAGCTTTTTTTCGGATGAAGTCTTAAATACCATCGGATCGTTTCGTTAACATACCGGTCATATTTTTTGAAAAAGTAAGCGTTGAACAGATAATCGAAATTTTTTTCCAGCCGGTCGATATAACGGTTGGTTTGTTCCCACTCTGTGGTGGAGATTAATTTTCCGTAAGTAGTCAGGAATGATAAGGTTTGTTCTTTGATTTGCTGCGGGGCGTATTTGAATTTCTGAAGCGTGACAATTCTGTTATGCATTCCGGTTTTCCAAAACCGGCGCCATTTGTTTAAGTCGATTCCGGCAGGAAGGCCGAGCTCGTGACGGGGATAAATGTTTACTTGAAAAAAGCGGTTCCAAAAAGGTAAAATAATTAATCCGATAATCATACTGACTAGAGATGCCGAAAAATCTTGCGTGAAAATAAGGGCGAAAATTCCCGAAATGATAAAAGAGACAGCTATAAAATAACGAAGAGCGACTAATATTTTGTATCCCAACAAATTCATTTTTTACATTTCCCGCGTGCAATTTAATATTTTTTCTACATATCGCCATAATTTTTTTTACAACTAAGAATCGGTCGAATGATCTGGAAATTTTATTCGGGCATACGAATAAGGAAAAACGAATCGAAAGTATTTCGACCGATAATGACCGGGATGATATTTTTTTGAATATGCTAAAATAATATATCGCTGATTACCAGTGAATTTTCAACGGGGAGACAAATGTATCAAAAGTTACAGTGATGTTGGGAAAATCGGAATAAAGCTGATATAAGTCATAAGAAAAACAAGGATAAATGGATATAATCGTGGCAAATATTTGTAATTTTGAAATAAGAAGAATAGTGCGAAAATAAATTGCAATATGAGTGTTAGCATAAAGGTAAAGAAAGGTTTGGATATTCGTTTGTTGGGGGAGCCTGCGTATGCGGTTGAAGAGTTGCCGCGTTCGCGATTATATGCGATAAAGCCACCGGAATTTGTAGGGATCAATCCGCGTTTGTCGGTTCAGGCGGGAGATCGTGTATTGGCGGGAGATTTGTTGTTTTATAGCAAATACAATCCGGATATTTTGTTTACATCGCCGGTGAGCGGGACGGTTAAGGAAGTGGTTCGCGGGAAGCGTCGCATGATTTTGCGTGTGGTTATCGAAGCGGATGAGAAGGATGAATATAAAAAAATCGAACCGGATGAAAGTTCGCGGGAAGGGATTTTGAAAACATTGTTGAAGAGCGGTTTGTTTTCATTGATACGCAAGCGTCCGTATGATACGGTTCCCGAACCTTCACAGCGGCCGAAGGCGATTTATATTCGGGCTTATGAAACGGCTCCGCTTTCGCCGGATTATGCTTTTGCCATGGAAAACCGTAAGGAGGATTTGCAAAAGGGCATTCAAATTTTGTCGAAATTAACGGAAGGCAAGGTTTATTTGATAGTGGACGGTGCAAGTCAAACCTTCCTGAACGATATGCAAGGTGTAGCGTTGGTGAAGGTGACGGGTCCGCATCCGGCGGCAAATCCGAGTGTGGCAATTGCACATACGAATCCGATTTCGCAAGGCGATGTGCTTTGGGTGTTGAACGCGTGGGATGTGGCTATTATGGGACGTTTGTTTCTCAAAGGCATTTATGATGCCACCAAAGTGGTTGCTTTCACGGGAAGTATGATGAAAAGTCCCAAATATTATCGTCTTAAGCAAGGAGCTTATTTGAAGGATTTCAGCGAAGATTTGCTTAAAACCAAGGAAAATGTTCGATTGATAGGCGGTAATCCTTTGACGGGTTCGAATATTACTGAAGACGGATTTTTAGGGATGTTTGATAATTCGGTGACGGCGCTTCCCGAGGGAAATCAAGCGCGCTTTTTCGGGTGGATGCCGTTTTTGGGTACATCGCGTAAGACGGTTTATCGTCTTAATTTCGATTGGTTTTCCAACAAGAAGCGGGATTTGGACACTTCGTTGCATGGCGAAGAACGTCCTTTCGTTATGACGGAAGAAGCGGAAGAAGTGATGCCGTTGGATATTTATCCCATTCATTTGTTGAAAGCTTGTTTGACCGGCGATGTGGATAAAATGGAGCAATTGGGCATTTTGGAAGTGGTGCCGGAAGATTTTGCATTGGTGGATTATGTGAGTTCGAGTAAAATTAACGCACAGGAAATCATACGTCGGGGATTGGACGTGATGATGGTTGAAATAGGTTAAAAAAAAACGAGCGCATGAAATCATTACACGATTTATTGAAGAAATACGAAAAATTATTCTTGACCGGCGGAAAATACGAAAAATTGGGGCCGGCATACCGGGCGTTTTATACGTTTTTATATACACCGGAAGTAGTAACGGAAAAAGGAGCGCACATTCGCAGTTCCATAGATTTGAAACGCGTGATGTTTGTGGTGGTAATGGCATTGATTCCGGCAACCTTGTTCGGTATTTGGAATACCGGGCATCAATATTATGTTCAAGCCGTAGCGGCGGGCATTGAGCCTGCGGGCGGTTTTTGGTCCGAATTTTTATTCGGGCTGAAGAAGGTTTTGCCGATGATTATAGTTTCGTATGTCGTCGGATTGGGCATTGAATTTTATTTTGCGATAAAACGGGGCGAGGAAGTGAACGAAGGATATTTGGTTACGGGTTTATTGATACCTTTGATTATGCCTGTCACCATTCCGTTGTGGATTTTAGCGCTTTCGGTGGCGTTTGCCGTGATTTTCGGCAAGGAGGTGTTCGGTGGAACGGGTATGAATATTGTCAATCCCGCTTTGACGGCACGTGCTTTTGCCTTTTTTTCCTATCCGGCTACGATGTCGGGAAATTTGGTTTGGGTAGCCAATGCCGATCATTACGATGCGGTTTCGGGCGAGACGATTTTGGGTTATTTGGCGCAAAATAAGTCTGTTCCTTGGAGTTGGTGGGATATGTTCACCGGAACGATTCCCGGGAGTGTGGGAGAGACTTCGGTGTTGATGATATTAATCGGGTTGGCGTTGTTGTTATTCACCAAAGTGGGAAGTTGGCGAATCGTTTTATCCGGTTTATTGGGCGGAGTGTTGATGGGTATACTGTTTAATGTGTGGGGCGAGAATGCGTTGATGCAATTTCCTTGGTGGCAACATTTGATGGTGGGCGGTTTTGCCTTTGGATTGGCGTTTATGGCTACCGATCCCGTGACAGCTGCTCAAACCAATAAAGGAAAATGGATATACGGTTTTCTGATTGGCGCATTGGCAATAACAATCCGGGTGCTTAATCCGGCATATCCCGAAGGAATGATGTTAGCCATTTTATTGATGAATGTAGTTGCTCCGACTATAGATTATTTGGTTGTGGAAGCCAATGCCAAAAAACGTATGAAACGTAAAATCTTAAGCGTTAAAGCCTGAAAATTATGAATGCGGAGAAAAAATCGTTCGACAGGAACAGTAATATTTACACGGTTGTATTCACCATCGTTTTAATCGGCGTGGTAGCGGTAATTTTGGCGGGAAGTTATAAATTTTTCAAGCCGTATTACGATCAAAATGTCCGTCAAGAGAAAATGACCGATATTCTTTATACGATCGGATTGGATAAGCAAAAATTGGAGGAATCGGCAAGGGCCGAAGGTTTACCTATGAGTTACAATTTGATTAAGCAATATTTTGATCAATATATTGTCAAACAATTAGCGCTCAATGCGGAAGGGAAACCCGTGGAGAATGTAAATGCTTTCGGCGTGAATTTGAAGGAAGAAATCCAAAAACCGGTCGAAAAGCAAGTTTATCCTTTGTTTATTGCGGAATATCAAGGCAAGAAATATTATATCATTCCATTATATGGCAAAGGATTGTGGGACGATATATGGGGTTATGTTGCTTTGGAAGAAGATTGGAAAACCATTCACGGTATTAAATTCGGGCACAAGGGCGAGACGCCGGGCTTAGGGGCTAATATTACCGAAAAATGGTTTGAGGATCGATTTAAAGGTGAAAAGATCTTTGATGAAAGCGGGAATTTTACCGGTATTGAAATTGTGAAGCAATTGAAGGACAAGACCGATAAGAACGATCATAAGGTGGATGCCATTTCCGGAGCTACTTTAACGTCCAATGGCGTGGGAGTTATGCTCAATGAGCGTTTGAAGCATTATGTTCCATATTTTGAAAAAATGAAAAAACAATAATTATGGCCAAGAAGAAAGCAAAAGAAATTTTATTTGACCCGTTGTTCGAGAACAATCCCATAACGGTTCAGGTATTGGGGATATGTTCGGCGTTGGCGGTTACGGTCAAATTGATGCCTGCCATCGTAATGGCCCTATCGGTGATGGTGGTAGTGGGTTTCAGTAATTTGATTATTTCGCTTATGCGTAATTATATTCCGATGCGGATCAGGATTATCGTCCAATTGGTGGTGATTGCTTCGCTGGTGATTTTGGTGGATTTGTTTTTGAAGGCTTTCAGTTATGATGTAAGCAAGCAGTTATCGGTTTTTGTAGGATTAATAATTACTAACTGTATTGTGATGGGACGTTTGGAAGCTTTTGCTATGGATAATAAACCTTGGCCTTCCTTTTTGGACGGAATCGGCAACGGAGCGGGCTACGGACTGATTTTGATTATCGTAGCCTTTTTCCGGGAATTGTTCGGTAGCGGAACTTTGTTTAATCATAAGGTTATTCCGCAGTGGTTATATGATCACGGTTACATGGATAACGGTATGATGCTGATGCCGGCTATGGCGTTGATAACCGTAGGTGTGATTATTTGGGTGCAACGAAGTCTGATGCCGCAATTAACCGAAAAAGAATAAAATTATGGAATTAGTAAATATATTTATCAAGAGTATTTTTATTGAAAATATGATTTTTGCCTTCTTTTTGGGTATGTGTTCCTATTTGGCGGTATCCAAGAAGGTGAAAACATCCTTTGGATTGGGGATTGCCGTTATTTTTGTATTGACCATAACGGTTCCGTTGAACTTTTTATTGAATAAATATTTACTGGAACCGGGAGCATTAAAGTGGTTGAGTCCTTCATTAGCCGATGTGGACTTGAGTTTTCTTACATTCATTATTTTCATAGCCGTTATCGCTTCGATGGTGCAATTGGTGGAAATGTTTGTAGAACGTTTTGCCCCGGCATTATATGCTTCCTTGGGTATTTTCTTGCCTTTGATCGCAGTTAACTGCGCCATATTGGGCGGTTCGTTATTCATGCAACAAAAAGGTTTTACGGATGTATCGGAAGCCCTGGTTTTTGGATTGGGATCGGGAATAGGTTGGATGTTAGCCATAGTTTTCCTGGCGTCCATACGTGAAAAAATCAGTTATTCCAATGTGCCTAAGCCCTTGCGCGGATTGGGTATTGCCTTTATCATTACGGGTTTGATGGCTATCGGTTTTTTGGCTTTTATGGGAATAAAAATTTAATCTGAAAAACGATACGATAATGGATTTGAAATTTATAGGAGTAAGTGTTGCGGTTTTTTTAACTATAGTTTTGTTACTGGTATTATTGCTATTATGGGCTAAGGCCAAATTGGTTCCCGGCGGAAAAGTTAAGATTAAGATTAACGGGGAAAAGGAAATTGAAGTGGATTCAGGAAATAACTTGTTAAGTACATTGAGTGAGCAAGGTATTTTTCTGCCTTCTGCTTGTGGCGGAAAAGGTAGTTGCTTGCAATGCAAGGTGCGTGTTTTGAAGGGCGGGGGAGAACTTTTGCCCACCGAAGAACCGCATTTCACCAAAAAAGAAAAGGAAGAAGGCTGGCGCTTGGGCTGTCAGGTGAAAGTACGTGAAGACATGGAAATCGAAGTACCCGAAGAGGTATTCGGCGTCAAAAAATGGGAAGCCACTGTAGTTTCCAACTATAACGTTGCTTCATTCATCAAAGAATTTGTGGTGGAAGTACCCGAAGATATCAATTACAAACCCGGCGGTTATATCCAAATCGAAGTGCCGCCGTGTGAAGTAAAATATACCGACATCGACATTACGGCACACCCCGAAGAACATCCCGGCGAACCGGATAAGTTCAAACCCATTTGGGACAAATATAACCTGTGGCCCCTGGTGATGAAAAACGACGAAGAAGTCATCAGAGCTTATTCCATGGCCAGCTATCCCGCCGAAGGCAGAAGAATTATGCTAAACGTCCGAATTGCCACACCGCCTTGGGACCGCAAGAAAAACACGTGGATGGATGTAAATCCCGGAATTGCTTCTTCCTATATCTTTTCGCGCAAACCGGGCGACAAGGTAGTGATTTCCGGTCCTTACGGCGAATTCTTTATTAATGAAGACAGCGATGCCGAAATGGTTTATATCGGTGGAGGCGCCGGAATGGCGCCCATGCGTTCGCATTTGTTCCATCTGTTCAAAACCTTGAAAACCAACCGAAAGGTTTCGTATTGGTACGGCGGACGTTCGCGAATGGAATTGTTTTATTTGGACCATTTCCGCGGGTTGGAAAAAGAGTTTCCCAATTTTAAATTCTATGTGGTATTGAGCGACCCGCTCCCCGAAGACAATTGGCAAGTCAAAAAATCATTGGACGATCCCGAAGGGGAAGGATTTGTAGGATTTGTTCACCAAGCCTTGTATGATAATTACTTGAGCAAACACCCTACTCCCGAAGACATCGAATATTACTTCTGCGGTCCGCCGATGATGAACAAGGCCGTTGTGCAAATGCTCGAAGACTTGGGTGTACCGCCCGAAAACATTCGATTCGACGATTTCGGAGGATAAGAAACGCGGCGCTCTTACGGGGCGCCGTTTTTTTGCATTTTCGGACTTGGAAACCCGGGTTACTTATGGAGATACTAAAGTTTATGGTAATAAAGACCCGGTAATATCCCGAAAAGTGTGTATGGAATTTCTAAAATTTCCACACCATATTGTTCGGAAAACCGGCACCAAAAAATCATTCTCCAAAAAACACCCTGCGCATTCCAATCAATCGTGGGTTAGCCGTAGGCGGGCGTTTCGTCAAGAATGATTCTTATGATCGGAGCGAATGTTAGCATCATTTGAAACGTCCGGCGTAACGGGTCGTAGCGCGTTTTTTCCGGTTCGTTTTTTTCTAATAAATGAACATAAAATCCGGAGGATTTTAAATGCGGAGTGGATTTAATAAATCCTCTGCGTAACGGGAGATGCCTTGCTGCTGCGCTCTCCCGGCATGACAAGAATCGCTCTTTTGTGCTAATTATCGCCTTCGGAACGCGTATGGCATTCTCGATATGAGCCCGTAACCGCCGGCCGGATGGAGGAGGAATCTCAAGAATAGCCTTTTTATTATGGAATGTCTCTCGATTCGTAAATTGTTCCCGTGTAAATTGAAGTGTTTTTTCGTTTTTATATGTTTATAGGTTGATTATTTGACCGGTTGAAAAACTTCACTTTACACATTTTTCGGGATATATCGATAGTATCTGACGAAGGGTACCATTAAGGTAAATTTATCGGTGAAATAGCTGTTGGATGCGCGGTAAAGCCGCGCATCCAACGGCTTAAAAACTTCTCTTTTCACCGAATGTTATACGAGCCGGATTAATTTGTGGTATAACTTGCCGGCTTGTTAGAATTCGATTTCTGTCCAGAAATTTTCAGGATTTGAGAGCAATTCGGCGGCTTCGATTAGAAGTAATCCATTTTCGGTGATGCCGTTTGCACTTACATATCCGGCACGTCGTAGTAAAGTTAACGTGTTTTCGAAGGTTTCCAAATCCATTTGAGTAAGTTTCAGTGCTTTTTTCCAGTTATCGGGTAAGATTCTGACTTTTCGTTCTTTGACATATAAACTGCCGACTTCTTTTAAAGCGCGAAGCAGGTGAATCAAATCGGGTGTGACGGGATATTTGATATCCGCGGCGATGCCCATGGTGGCGCGTTTGATTTTTTGACCGGCTTCGGTCAGGAAAATCAGGTTATTCGGATAAAAATGAATGATTCCTCGTGAGTCGAGTTTTTCTAAAATTTGGATAAGTTTTTCTTCGCTTTCATTAGGGAAGTGTTTTTGCAAATCGGCTAAATAAATACCCGTAGTATAGGGAACGGGTTGGAGAATTTCCCATCCGTAGCGAGTTAAGTTGGGTGTTTTGGATTCAAAAGCCAGTCTAGCGAAAAACACTCCCGACGGCGTAGGCGCATTGTCAATAAGTTTGGCATCTTTGGCTTTGTGAATGGCGCGTGAATCCGGTGACAAAAATGCGTGTCGTGTTAAAGTAACGGCTTTTACGGCTTCAGCGGGAATTTCCTTTTTGTCTTTTCTGACGATTTCCAGCACTTTTTTGCCGTTATCCGTCAAACGATAAAACATTCGTTCTTTGTTATCCAATGCCTGTTCGATCAATCCGAAACCGTGTAATCCGAATAAGGCCGCATCAAAATCATAGATTTTCTGAAACCATTCTTCGGCTGTTTTGGTATTTTCCAATTCATTAACGAAGCGTTGTTTTAATTTCGGTAATTCTTTGAGCTTACGACCGTATTTTTCTTTCAGGCGAAGTGCTTCTTTGTAGCGTTTGTCAATAAATTCGGCTTTAATATTTTTCTTGTTGGCAATATAATCGGGATTTTTTTCGGTTTTGGTGTTGATTTCGTCAATCACTTCCAAGATTCCTTGTTCGGCTTCGTCTATATCGATACTCATGGGTTCGGGTGATAATTCGTCCACAAACAATTCCGCCGCTCTTAATAAATGTTCGCCTGCAGGTAGCAAGTCACCGTTTTTGTCGATAATGCCTTGTGCGATGAAATCTTGTTTTAGCCCTTCATCGATAGGATCTTGTTCGCCGTAATAATAATGACGGATAATAGCGTCCAAATATTCGGTGGTTACGGGTTTGAAAAAGGCACCTTTCAGAAGGGCAGCACGTATTTGTTGACCTGTTCCGCTTAAGTTATAATATTCACCTACGGGCGCACTGAATGAAAGCAGGCGTTGTGCTTCGGCTTCCCATATTTGGAATTTGTCGGCTTCCAAAAGCATGCGTTTGGGTGACGGCCCGGGTAAAGTTTTCTTTAAAAAATCCTGCAATTTGGAATTTACATAGAGATAAGGCCGGCTTTCTTCATAAACTTCAATGACTTTTTTTCCGAATTCGCTCAACATTCCGTTGTTGACCATTCCGCGTTTTTCCAATTCCTTGCGCATGACAGCATTAACACGGTCCTTGGCCAAATCGGCGGTGTAGAGCATATTAATGATTTCACTTCCCACGAAACGAAAATCATCGTGATATTGATGGATGTCGGGCATTACACCGTTGAGTTGTGCCATACGGTAGCCTTCCATGAGCATCATGCCGGGATAGGTGAGATAAAACCGGTCCTCGTCTTCGCGTAATAAATTCATTTGAACCAGTTGCACATAATACAAATAATCTTTATCCGATTCCAAAATTTCCAGTGAATCTATGCTTTCCAATTTTTTATCGAAAACCATTTCAAGAATTTGCAAGTGTTTTTTTGTCAGTATCATAATTTTAATTTTTCTATTCATTTTATACACGGAAAAAACCGTTCCATTTTGAGGTTGATAGATAATTAATTTTTTATATTGTTGTTTTTCAATGTTTTATGCTTATTTTCGGAAGGATGACAAAATAACCGCTAAACTGATATAATGGCACAATCCGGGGGTATTTTCTGATTTATGTTTTTAAAAAATCAAATACACGGAAAGATGAGCCGGTAAATTAAAAAGCCGTTTTCGTATCGGCTGAAAACGGCTTTTTGTTTATTGAAGTGTTTTTTTGAATGACTTATTTGGCTTTTTCCGCTTCTTTGGCGGCTTTGGCGGCTTCTTGCGCAGCCTTCATGGCCGCACGCGACATCTTGATTTGTACGACTACCACGTTATCGGGGTGGAGAATTTTATATTGATCGTTGCGTAATTCCGAAACATAGACTTTGTCGTTCAAGTCCAGATGCGAAATATCGACTTTTACGTAATCCGGAAGGTTGGCAGGCAAGGCCCGGATTTTCAATTTGCGTTCGTTAAAGAACAATTTACCTCCTTTTACCACGCCGGGAGCAACGCCTTCGGTTTTTACCGGCACGGTAACGGTTACTTCTTTATCGGGATAAAGACGGTAAAAATCCACATGCAAAATGCGATCCGTAACGGGATGGAATTGGATGTCTTGCATGATGGCTTCATGTTTCGACCCGTCTTCCAGTTCAATCACTACGGTATGCGTATCCGGAGTGTAAACCAAATCTTTAAATTCGCGTTCATCCGCCGAAAAATGCATGGGTTCGTCGCCTCCGTATAATACGCAAGGGACTCTGCCAGCATTACGTAAGGCTTTGGTAGCACTTTTGCCCACGCTTTCTCTTTTAGAGCCTTTGATGGTTAGTGATTTCATATATTTTCGAATTTACATGATAAATTTCTTGCTTATGCTTTCGTGGCTGTGAATATTGTGCATCACTTCCGCGAATAACGGGGCGCAAGATAGCACTTTTATTTTTTTTGACAAAACTTTCAGAGGAATACTGTCCGTAACAACCAATTCTTTTAAATTGGAATTTTCGATAAGTTCTATGGCATTACCGGATAAAACGGGGTGAGTGATGCATGCTCTTACGCTTTCGGCGCCTTTTTCCAATAACATATCGGTGGCTTTCACCAAAGTGCGTGCCGTATCTACCAAATCGTCCACCAAAATAACGTTTTTTCCTTTCACGTCTCCGATGAGTTCCATGTATGAAACTTCATTCGGACGAAGGCGTTGTTTGTAGCTAATAGCCACTTCGGCTTTCAGGAATTTGGCGTATGCATGTGCGCGTTTGGCGCCTCCCATATCGGGCGATGCAATCACGATGTTATCCAGATTAAGCGATTGGATGTAGGGAATAAACAAGGTGCTTGCATAGAGATGGTCTACCGGAATTTCAAAGAAACCTTGAATGGCGTCCGCATGTAGGTCCATGGTTACAACGCGTGAAGCACCTGCGGTTTCCAGCATGGATGCAACCAATTTGGCCGCTATGGGGACGCGAGGTTCGTCTTTGCGGTCTTGCCGGGCCCACCCGAAATAGGGAATAACCGCATTGATATATTGTGCCGAAGCACGTTTGGCGGCATCTATCATGAGGAGCATTTGCATAAGGTTATCGGTAGGCGCAAACGTGGAACCGATAATAAACACACGGCGACCGCGAATGGATTCCTTGAATGAAGGACGAAATTCGCCGTCGGCAAATCTTTGAATATCTACTTTGCCTAGCGGAATGCCGTAATGGCGGGCTATTTTTTCCGCTAATGCAAGACTTTGAGAGCAGGCAAAGATTTTTGCCTCGGCTTCTTGGTAGGGCATGGTATTAAAGTATTTATCATTACAAAAATAAGGGATAAATTCGACTTCACGAAAAAAATACCTTAACTTTGGTCAAGTTTTTTTTAATGATGAAAATGGACAGGAAAATCGACAAACCGCTTATTTTGGTGACCAATGACGACGGCATTACGGCGCCGGGAATTCGTGCTTTGATTGAGGTAATGAATCGTTTGGGTGAAGTGGTGGTGGTGGCGCCCGAAAGTGCCATGTCGGGTAAAGGACATGCCATCACCATCAATTCTACGCTTTATTGCGACGAAGTCAAAATTGATGACGGTCCGCAACGTGAATTCAAATCCAACGGAACACCTGTGGATTGCGTCAAATTGGCCGTGGATCAAGTGCTTCACCGCAAGCCGGATTTACTCGTTTCGGGCATTAATCACGGGTCCAATTCTTCGATTAATATTATTTATAGCGGAACCATGTCTGCGGCAGTGGAGGGTGGCATCGAAGGTATTCCTTCCATTGGTTTTTCTTTGACCGACTATAAATGGGATGCGGATTTTACGGCTGCCAAGCATTATGTGGAAATCATTGCAAAGAAGGTTTTGGAATCCAGAGAACATTTGCCTCTACCTTTTATATTAAATGTTAATATTCCCGCTATTCCGTTGGAACAAATCCGCGGGATTATGGTTGGTAGACAAGCCAATGCCAAGTGGATCGAGTCATTCGATAAACGGGTTAATCCGCACGGCAGGGAATATTGTTGGCTTACGGGTGAATTTGTTAATTTCGACCAAGGAACCGATACCGATGAGTATGCCTTGGAAAACGGTTACGTTTCGGTGGTGCCCATAAGTTTTGACATGACGGCTTATCATTTGATCGACCGTTTGAAAAAATGGAATTTTCATGAGTGAAAAACGAAGAATCGATACGATAAAATTATTCGCAAATTTTCTAATAACCGGGTTTTTTTTATCGCTCTATCTAAAGCTTGTTTTAAATCTGGATTTGCCGTCCGGTTTTGTGAAATTGGCGCATGAAGGTATTTTCCCCGTTTCGGTAGCAATTATAGGAGTAGTGGGGTTTTTAAGTTATAAATTGTTTGATTGGCGTGAAGATTTGAAGGGGATAAAATCTGCTGCGGGGGCGATGATTATTTGGTTTTTGATTCTGTTGATTTTAAAATTTTTAGCATGAAATATTTTTTGATTGCCGGTGAAGCCTCGGGAGATTTGCATGCCTCGCGATTGATAAAAGCCATACGCGAAAAAGATCAAAATGCAATTTTTCGTTTTATGGGTGGTGATTTGATGAAAGAAGCGGCGGGTGTGGAGCCTGTCGTCCATTATAAAGAAATGGCCTATATGGGATTATTTGAGGTTTTGGCTAACTTGCCCCTCATCCGCCGTAATTTTAAAAAAATCGAACAAGAAGCGGAAGATTTCAATCCCGATGCGGTTATTCCCGTGGATTATCCGGGATTTAATTTGCGAATGGCTAAACGTCTGAAATCCAGGAAATTTAAGATTTTCTATTATATTTCGCCTAAATTGTGGGCATGGAATGAAAATCGCGTGGAGATTATTCGTCGTTATGTGGACAAATTGTTTGTGATATTGCCTTTTGAAGTGGAATTTTACCGAAAACACGGAATAGAAGTCGAATATGTAGGAAATCCCGTCAAAGAAGCCGTTGAGGATTTTTTGAACCGGAATATGCAAAGTAAAATACGGGTTTCGGAAAAACCACTGGTTGCTTTGCTCCCGGGAAGTCGTCAACAGGAAATTCGGCGAATGTTGCCCGTTATGTCTGGATTACCGGCTTTGTTTCCCGAATATGATTTTGTGATTGCCGGCGCTCCATCATTGCCCGAATCGTTGTATCGTCAATATCTGGGAAATGCTCCGATTCCCGTTTTTTTTAATCAAACTTATGCTATCTTGAATAGTGCAAGAGCGGCGGTTGTTACTTCGGGAACGGCTACGCTCGAAACCGCTTTGTTCAATGTGCCGCAAGTGGTAGGGTATCGAACCGGTTCGCTACAGTATCATTTGGGCAAACGGATTGTGAAAATTTCTTATTTTTCTTTAGTGAATTTGATTTTGAACCGTGATGTAGTGCCGGAATTATTGCAAAATGAATTTAATCTCACTAACATTCAAAAACATTTAGCCGGAATTTTGAGCGGTAAGGAGCATGAAAAGATGTTGAAGGATTACAGGAAATTGTCTCGTGTTATAGGCCCTCAATCCGCTTCAAGCAAAGTAGCCCAACGAATAATCGATATGCTCGATTAAAAAAAAGCACTCCCGTTTTTTTGAGAGTGCTATCGTGTCTATTTAACCCGATTGGATTATTCGCAGTGTAATTTGGCTTTTTTGGCCAATAAATCTTCTTCGCTTTCTTCGTGGTCCTCATCTTCGATAATGGAATCTACAGGACATACGGCCACGCATTGAGGCTCGTCATAGAAACCTTTACATTCGGTACATTTATCCGGTACGATATAGTAGAAATCGTCGGAAATGGGATCATGTTCCGTGTCGTCATTAATGCATGTTCCGTCGGACATACGCCAGGGTTCACCCGGCTCGTAAATTGCATTATTCGGGCATTCTGAAATACATGCTCCGCAATTGATACAATCTTCGGTAATTTTTAGTGCCATAGCAGTAAGTTTTTTTGTTTATGCGTAATTTTGGAAACAAATATAAAGTAAAATTCGATATGATTACAAATCAAAAAGTCATTGCTTTAAAAAAATTGGGCGAATTTCTTGCGCGCTATGATAAATCCGTTGTAAATCAACCTGTTTTCCCCGGCCAATGGGCTCCTTTTTTTGAAGCTTTGGACGTTTTAATCGAACGTTTGCAAGAAAAAAATCCGTGGTTTACACCGGATAATGTCCGGTTTTCATTGCAGGCATGGGCAAAAGCTTTGCAGCCGGATAAAATCGATGAATGGGTAAAAAAGTATGATTTGAGCAAAGATATTTCACCCAAGAGAGTAGGTTTGATTATGGCTGGAAATATTCCATTAGTAGGTTTTCATGATTGGCTCGTTACCTGGTTTGCGGGTCACCGTCCGGTTGTGAAAATGTCTTCTTCGGATAATCGATTGTTGCCTCTACTAGTGAAATTCATTGAGTTTGTGGAGCCGGCATTTAAGGGATTAACGGAATTTCGCGACGGATTGATGCGCGATATCGATGCGGTGATTGCAACCGGGAGTGATAATTCGGCACGTTATTTTGAATATTATTTTTCCCGAATCCCGCATATTATCCGAAAAAACCGCAACGGTGTGGCCGTATTGACGGGGGATGAAACGGCGGATGAATTGAAAGCTTTGGCTTCCGATATGTTGTTATATTTCGGCTTGGGTTGTAGAAATGTAACCAAGATTTTTATTCCGGAGGATTTCGATTTGAACCGTATTTTTGAAGCGACTTTGGACTTTGCTCATTATTTCGGTTATGTTAAATATCGCAATAACTACTTGTATTACCGTGCCATTTATTCCATGAGCACGAATCCCGTAGAACGCGAATCCCTTTTGGAAAACGGATTGATTATTTTGAAACATGACACGGCTTATGTCTCGCCTGTGAGTGTAGTTTTTTATGAAAAATATAAGGATTTAAAAGATGTTATACGTATTTTAAAGCATGACCGGAAAAAAATTCAAGTGGTGGTTTCCAAAGCCGAAATTCCCGGTGCCGTTTCCCCTGGTAAAACCCAATTGCCCGATCTGTGGGATTATGCCGACGGTGTGGATACAATGGAATTTCTTCTGGACTTATAAGTCAACTTCGTATTTTAAAATATTATTGTTTTTGGCGCTTTATCGATATAACCTCCGCTACTGTAAAATTAAGTGATTTTTGTTGATGTTCTTTTCTCTCGACGGAAGTCGGGATGTAGGGATTGTTTCTTCGGCTGCGCGCGGGACAAGCGCCATACCGGGTGCCGTAGGAGAAGCATTGAAACGAATATGAAACCCGGGCGTTCATGGGATAAAGTTAGGGAAAATTTCTTTTTACTTTTGTTCCCGACAAAAGTAGGGACAGGCTTGATGAAAAAGTAACAAAATCCACAGTATCCCTTCGGGAAATCAAGGCTGATACTCAATCACACGCATCCTTTCGGTGATAAAGGTGATAAAATGCGTCTTTTTCGCTTACCCGGCGTCGAAAATGCCCGTTTATAGCAGTGGCTATTACTTGCGCTTTCCTCCTTGATTAATCGAAAAATCCTAACATTTTCTCCTTTCAAAAAGATGCATGTCATTGCGTATTCGATGCTTCCACGCGCCTTTTCCCGCCGGCATCCGGCCCGCATTTTTGCCGGGCCAACGCGCCTATCCGCCGTGGGGCGGATTAAAGTTTTGATCAATCATTGCGCGAGTTTTTTCTTTCAATGAATATTTTTTTGAACTGCGTATTACTTAACCGCCTAATTAACTAATAATAAATCGAAGGAAGTTATTGAAAAGTTGAAATTCATTTGAGGAGAATAGGCCTTGTTGTTAAAAACATTTCAAAACCTGTAAAATCTTATCGGTAATTTGCAAGAATAAATGTTAAAACGAAGTTTCGGAAAAACGCTAAAAATTCATATCCATTCGTGCAATTCGTGGCGATAAAACAAACCACGAATTACACGAATTACACGAATAAAAAAGGGAAAAATTAGAGTTATTCCCACCGGACAAGTGTGAAATTTGCGGCGATAAAAATAAACAACGAATTACACGAATTACACGAATTTTCACGAATAAAAAGGGAAACGGAAAACGAGACAAAGCGGTGAATCCAATATTCGATTTAACGATTCCACGATTCCACGGTTTAACAATTCCATCCCGCACGGGATTTTCCGGTTTCGTTCTTCGCACTTCAAAGAAAATCACGGGCGGGACGGGGCTTCACCCCGCGATTCAACAATTCAACGGTTTAACGATTATGTGATATTCTGAATCAAGTATGAAAAGGAAAAGCTTGCCAAGTTTTGCATAGAATGGCAAGCTTGTATATATTTTTTGTTAAATCTCAAACAAAAGTAATTAATAGTCTTCTAAATTAATGGTGATTTTTTTATTTTCATTTTTACTTACTGAAAATATTGATGTTCCTGCCCCATACACATCGCCATATTCATCGGTATAATCGCATTCAAACGAATAATCACCGGGCTTAACCTCAAAAACCGCTTTTCCACTTGAATTGGTGGTTTTGGTTTTTATATACCGCGTATAATCCGTCTCTTTAAACAGGTGTAATTGTGCACCTGAAGCAGGGTCGCCCCATAGCAATACGGTTACAGTAATTTTTGTTTTGTCGCCTTTATCTTTCTTTTTACACGAAGAAAGATTCATTACGGTGATGAGTAAAACCGCTACTAATAGTAATCTTTTCATAATTTTATGGATTTAGAGTTTGATTTTATTTTGGTTTGGTGTTTTTGTGTTTTGATATAACATTTTATACAACAAAATTATACATCATTTTTTGTGTAATATTATGTTTAATGAAAACTTCCGGTATTTTGATGATATTTTGGTATTGTTCAGTATGGTTTTTTACTTTTCTTATTTAACCATCGAGGGATTTGTTAAATTCTAAGTTCATTTTTTAATGTTTGATTATATTTGTTGAAGGATGTTTTTAGGCTTAAATATCCGGGTTTACCATAAAAGCAATATGGAAACCGATATGAATTCGATGATGAGTAGTAGGAAATAGATTATAATCAAAGGAAAAATAATCAGAAGGGTTTTTCCGAAAGATAACCGAAAGAATTTTTTCACTGTCAAAAAGATATAAATTAGTAAAAGCCAAAGCAATAAATCGGCTGGAAAACTATTATTGGGAATAAAGTGAATGAGCAAAAAAACGAGTAATGCAAAACTTTGAATATTGAAATGTAATACCATTTGTTCGGTGAAGTTGTATAGTTTACTGCCAAATAGGGGCATGGATAAAAAAGTAAATACGGGCAGAAATAAAAACAATAGAATGGAGGTTTTACCGGTGATTTTATTAAAAAGATTTTTAATCATGTCTTCATTAACCATCAATCGTATAAAGATGGCTGCCAGTCTGAATTTGATTTTTTCCCGGAAACCGGTTGTTTTGAAATGGCGAAAAGTTTCTTTAACGTTTAAATCGTATTGATAAAGGGTTTTTAAGAATTCATTCAAACGTTTGTCGTTATTCATACCGATGTCGGCAAAAAAGTGTCCTGTGAGTGATTTTTCTCTTTCGGTCGGGTTATAGCCGTGCTTGAGGAGCCATTTCCGGTAGGCATCAATATAGGGTTTATAAAGTGAAATGCGCGAATTCATATCGAAATTTGTCCCAATGTTTAGATTGACAGACGGATTGAAGCGGATTAGAAAGAAATTCAATATGCTGTCGGTCAATTGATTGCGTTCGGGGCTTGTAGCCGGCATTTTCAGGTTTTGTTGCCATTGAGGTCGTGCGGCAAAAAGGCTGTCAAAAAGCGGGAAATAAGCATCTGGATGTGTGTTTTCGGTTATTTGGCGGTGACCGGAATAGGAAGGTACTAAATTGTATATCAATGCATAAATAACGGATAAGCTGAGCAAAAGTTTGAACGGACTTGTGTATTTGGCTCTTTTGCCTTCAATGTATTCACGGGTGTATCGAACGGGGTGAAAAACCAAAGCAATAATCGTTTGAATCCATTTTGCATCCAAGGATAAAAACCCGGTAAAAATATCTTCGGCTAAGGATTTTAATGTAAGGCGTCGAACAGGTAATTTTTGTCCGCACGACGGGCAAAAACGGGCTCCCCCGGGAAGAGGAGTTCCGCAATTCGAACAGATTCTTAAGCTGCCGGGAATTTTGGATTTTTCCATACTCAAATTTAATAAAAACCTTTTTCCGAAAAAATTATGTAACAATCGCCGGTTATATCCGAAATTAAAAAAAAAGGTGATTATTGTGAGAAATGCTTAGAAATGAGGTATATATTTTATTGCTTGCGGGAAAACGGATTATTTCATTTTATCGGCTAATTCCTTAAACAATTTACCGATTTCATCTAAGCCTTCACGCACTTCATCTTTGAGTTTTCCGGCTAAATTCTTCAATTTTTTTTCCATGGGTTTAACAAGGATAAACGAAACTTCCACCAAAGCGTCTTTGGGTAGCCGCCTCACTTCAACAACTTCGCGGGCAGGGTAGGCTTCATTGGGAAAAAACGAACCGTAAACTTCGTTGAATTTTCCGAAATTATCCATATCTGTTACATAAACGGTGGCTTTGGCAATGTCCGTATATTCCAATTGAAATTTATTCAAAACGATTTTTAGGTTTTCCATGATTTTTAGCGTCTGTTCTTCAAAGTTATCCGGCATTCGGCCTGAAGTATAGTCCATTCCCAATAGTCCTGACACGAAAATCATGTCGGATGAAAGATTGGCTTCACCGGTAAATAACACCTGCACCGCCGTAGAGTAGGAACCTACGGGTTTTAATTCGGGGATAGCTATTCGTTTTATCATGGTTTTTTGTTTTCAATTTATGAAAAAATCTTGAATTTGCAGCGTATTGATGAGAAAATTGATTGGCTTCGGTTAAACCGGTTTAATGATGTTTTTATAAGTCTGATAAAGTTATTCGGCGGATCTTCTTCCGGGATAAGCGCATAAAATCTTGTTCATCAAACGTGATTACCCGCTTTCCTTATCCTCCCTTGATTATCTTTCTGCTCCTTGTTGCGGAAAATATTATTGAAGCAAAACCCTATGACTTAATAAAAGCATCTACCACCATTCCCACCCCAATCGCCACCGCCATACTCATCAAGGTGCCGATCAGGATGTATTCGGTGCGTTTGCGTTGGCCGGCGCCGGTGAGGTCGCCGAAACGGAAGACGGATTTGGCGGCAATCAGGAAGCCGATGGCGGTGGATTAAACGATTAGAAATGCTCGCAGGAAATGATGATAATTACTTCAATTTCTTATCTTTGAATAAAACTTCGCTTATGCGCACCACCGGCCCTTCCAAGCGAATAAAACCGCGCTACACCCGTCACGTTCCCATACCGCCGGAACACAAACCTTTCCCGTGGAACGAAAAAGACACCGCTCCATTGGAAAAATACGTGTACCGTGTCCTTGCTTACGGCAACTTCCGGGACATAAAAAAATTTGTTCCGCCATTACCCCGAAGCCGCTCACTATGTAGCCAACACCTACCCCGACCTGCACCGAGGCGTGCGGTATTGGATAAATGTTTGGTGAGAGGAGAAATGAACTCAAATTTTTTCCGGAAAAAATATCCTTTTCCCTATCTTTAACCAAATTTTCCCCATCCATGCCCAAGCAACATCTCAATGTCCTGTCGTATGTGTACATTGTGGAATTTATCCGGCGGATGAATGAGCGGGAATATTATCCGAAAGTGGCGGAAATACGGGATTATTTGGCGAAAAAACTTGACGCGGACCTAAGTAACCGAACGGTGCAACGTTACCTGAAAATCTTAAAAGACGAATTCTTTATCCCCCTGCAAAAATTAAAACATACGGGCGGATACCGGTTTGACCCGGCAAAGATGGACGATGAAACCGTCGCATTGCTCAAAAATTTGCAAATCATGGCCCAAGCGGAATATTTCCGGCAAATCTTGCGGCAATCGCCGGATTTTGTGCGGTATTTTTCATTTTCGCATACGCATTTTAAAGGCTTGGGCATTATGGACCAACTTATTCGTGCTATCCATGAACGCCGCACCGTTCGTATTGCCCATAAAAAATTCATCGACAAACAATCCAAAATTCGCACGGTGGAACCTTACTTTCTCAAAGAACACGATGGGCGCTGGTACTTGGTGGGCATGGACAAAGATAAGGGGGAAATCCGAAATTTCGGAACCGAACGTATTGAAGGTGTAGATATCACACAAGAAACCTTCCTCGCGCCCGATTTAACGAAGCTGAAAGGCCGTTATCGCCATGTCGTTGGTCTGATGCTAAAAGAACCCGAAATTGTTCGATTGAAATTCGATTCATTTAAAAAACATTACTTTAAAACCGACCCGTGGCACCCGGATTACGAAATTATCGAAGAAACAGAAGATTATATGATTGTCGATCTTTACGTGGGAATCAATTACGAATTGAAACAAAAGATTTTGGCATATTATTACGGCGTAAAAGTACTTTATCCCGAAAGCCTGGCAAAGGATATCCGGGAAATTCTGCGGGAAACTTTGAGGAAATATGAGGAATGATTTTGAGGGCACCGGGATTCGGCCGTTGGAATTTTGGAACGAAATAATTTTACAAAGATTTGATTTTCATTTTTATTGACATAAAATCATACCATGTACACAAGTAAAAGTAAACATAAACATAAAAGTTTCCCAATTACGACACGTTTTGACGCAAACCCTTTCTATCTTTGTTTCGTAAAATTTCAAATCCTTAGCCAATGAAAGAAAAAATCCGCAAACTCATTGAACAATACACGCAGTTTTTGCGCGAGAATCCCGGCAATCCGGACGAAGTGTACAAATGGGAAGCCATCATACATTTTCGCCGGCACTGGAACCCGGAAGCGGAAAATTTTTGGGAAATGTTCCGCGAGGCTTTTCGGAAACATTATAATTTGGCGCATCATTTTGCCTTCAACTTCTTTAAAACCCTGGGCGAATATGACGATAAGAAATTGAAACATCTGATTTTAAGCCTCTACGACGAAAACACGGATTTAAAAACCCGCTTTTTTAGGCACAAGGAACTGGCGGATGCTTACATGCAGGAAATCAACGCCGCCAAAGGTACCGCCCACAAGCATTTTCAGGATGACCGCACCATCGCCTTCCTTCTGGCATTCCGTTACCCCGAAAAATATTACATCTATAAATCAACCGTGCATAAACACCTTTGCGAATATCTGGGCATTCCCAAGGTAAACGGCTTCTATAAACAATACCACCACTTTGCGGACCTTGGCGATGAATTTTTGCCGTATATCCGGCAAAACAAAGAATTGCAGGAGAGGGCCGCCGGCTTTATTCCGCCGGAATTTAAGTTTGATAGTACGCTGCTGTTGTTTCAGGACATGGCATATCAAATGTTGGAAAAGAAAAAACGTAATAAAATGGACATTTTAGAAATTTTAAAAAATCCCGGAAACCGAAAGTTTTGGCAATATTCACCCGGCGAACAAGCCCGGAAATGGGATGAATTTTACGAAAAAGGAATCATGGGAATAGGTTGGGACGAAATCGGCGATTTAAGACGGTATAAAAACAGACGGGAAATTGAGGAAGCTATTAAAGACGCTTATAATGAGCATGATAAAAACAAAATTCATGATTCTTTGGCGAATGACGAGTTTTTAAATTTAATGAAACCCGGCGATATCGTAATTGCCAAAAAAGGAATGAACAAATTAATCGGATACGGAATCGTAACGTCCGATTATATGTATGACTCCGAACGGGATGAATATCAAAAAATCCGAAAAGTAAAATGGTTGAAAAAAGGTGAATGGTCGCCGCATAAGCCATTGGCAAGAAAAACCTTAACGGAAATTCAAGATTTCAACGAGTTAAAAAAATACATTGAAATTATGGAAGACATCTATTTTGTAAACACGGACGAAACTAAACCTGTACAAAGTGTACGTCACCCCCTCAACCAAATCCTCTACGGTCCGCCGGGAACAGGTAAAACTTATAAAACCAAAGAACTTGCCGTGAAAATTATCGATGGAACGGCGCCGAAAGACCGTGCGGCGCTTAACGAACGGTTTAACGAACTTCAAAATGCGGGACAAATCGGCTTTGTCAGCTTTCACCAAAGCATGAACTACGAGGACTTTATCGAAGGCATCAAACCGGCCCTAAAAAATAACGAGGTGATTTACGAAATTCAAGACGGAATTTTTAAGCAAATAAGCGCCGGAGCCCGCCAAAATCCGGATAAGAAATTCGTCCTTATCATCGACGAAATCAACCGCGCCAACGTATCGGCCGTTTTCGGCGAACTGATAAGCCTGATAGAACCGGACAAACGCACCGGCCGGCCGGAAGCATTAGAAGCACACTTGCCTTACAGTAAAAAACGTTTCGGCGTTCCGGACAACCTGTATCTTATCGGCACCATGAACACCGCCGACCGCAGTGTGGAAGCATTGGACACGGCCTTGCGCCGCCGCTTTTCTTTTATGGAATTGATGCCCGACCCGGCTCTTTTGCGCCAAAGGGAGAATGACGAGATTTTCCCGGGCATCCGCAAATCGGATATTTTGGAAACCATCAACCGGCGTATCGAGGTGCTGTTGGACCGCGACCATACCATCGGGCATTCTTATTTCATGGATGCGAACACACCCGAAGAACTGGCAAGGATTTTTAACGATAAAATCCTTCCCTTACTACAAGAATATTTCTATGACGATTATGCCAAAATAGGGATGATTTTGGGCAAAACTTTTGTTTACAAAGAAAAAAATTCAAGAGATTTTGCCGATTTTGATACGGATTTTTATTTTGACATCAAAGAATATAAATACCGTTTAAGAAAGGCTTGTACAGGTGATAAAGAAGAATATCCTTGTGTGGATATTAAACAAGCCGTAACGGGTTTATTAAACGCTGGAAGCAAGTTAGAGGAAAAAGAGTGAATAATGCCCTTATTCTAAAAAAATTAACCCATAAAAACCTTATGACTATACGAAAAATATTCAGCCTTCTTGGCGAAGGCGGTGATATTATCGGTTATGAAATAAAAGATAACACCGGTAAAACACAAAAATTCAAATACAAAGTCGATGAATATTATGATGAGAAATTTAACTTTTCGCATACCGAAGAGGTGGAAACAAACGATTTTATAGATTTTTGGTTGTTTATGTTCGAAAAATATCCGCTATATAGATTTTATCCCGCATTTATAGCCGACGAATACAAAAAGGTGATAAAGAATGACTTTACAATGGTAATTTTCAAAAACGATGCATATTCGGATATGCAAAAGGAAAGATGGCTAAAATTTTTCGGAGAAAGTCTTTCGGATTTTCGTTCTTTTGAAGAATTGGCTCCCGATGAAGTATGGGATGATACGCCCGGTATAGAGGCGGCTGAAAAATTAAAATTAACCGAATGGTATCAAATTTAACAAAAAGTTTAAACAAAAAATTAAATCGAACGGATAAGAAAACCATTGACGATTTTACGAAAATTGATGTTGAAAAATATAAGAATTCTTATACTTACCAACCCTGACTAACCGAAAAATTAGACAATTTAAACGGCGACTTTGACCAAAATATCATTAATGAAATCGTTTTATGGAAATTAAACGCTATGTCCAACACGATGACAAAACACTGTACATGGCTGAACAAAATAGACAGGGAAACCACGTCAATTAATGAGCAATTAACACGCGAAATATTACAAAAACTATTGAAAACAAAAGGAATAAGAATTGCTATGGCTTCCACGATTTTACGTTTTAAAAATCTGCATATTTATCGGATTTTAGCCCAAAGGATTTACCGCTTTATTACGGTAGAAGAATCAAAATTGAAGAGTAATAAAGAAAAAGATATTGATGCTCAAATAGATAAATATTTGGAGTATTTAAAAAAATTGAAAAAAATTAGCAGGGAAAAAAATATTCCCTTTGAACAATCCGACCGTATTTTATATGTAATGGATAAAATTATCAATAAAAATAAGAAAATTCAATACTAATGCATATCATTCGGAAATACGAATACGAAAAACTGCAAATCGGCGAACAAGGTTTTAGTCAAAACCATTGGAAATCTTTGCTCAAACTCAATGAAAAGTTTGAAAATCGCTACTTCGACATTTTACATGAAGGCATCAAATTCCGCCAATATGTCGGCGTGATCCAAATCGATGATTTACTTATCGAAATCCATCCTAAGGCGGACAAACATTCCGGCAACACCGCATGGCGCAATGTGCTAATTCCTATGCTTATAAGGGCCGGATATTTGAACATTGAAACGGCCGGCGAAGCCTTCGTGCGGCGCCAACCCTTGAATCTGATACAAGTTTATTTTTCGTTATTCCTGAACCGTATGGAAGCGCTCATCCGTCAAGGACTGGTCAAACAATACCGGCAAGAAAGCGGCAATACCCGCGCTCTAAAAGGAAAATTGGAATTCGCCGCCCACTTGCGTCATAACTTGGTGCATCGCGAACGCTTCTACACCCGCCACCAAGTATATGATACGGACCATTTGCTGCATAAAGTACTGCGCCGGGCCGCCGAAATCGTGCGTGATTTTAGCCGCGGCACGTCCTTGTCCGGTTACAGCAAGCGTATTTTAACGGCTTTCCCCGAAATATCCACCGCTGTTACGAAATCATCGCTAAAAAAGGTGAAATTCAACCGTAAAACACGCCATTACGCTTCGGTTTGGGACTTGGCGCGCTTGATTATTCTCAATTTTTCGCCCGGTATCCGCGGCGGCAGTATGAAAATGTTATCACTCCTGTTCGACATGAACCTGTTATGGGAACAATACGTATTCCAATCCTTGTTGCATACCGTCCGCCGGCATCCCGTCTATGCGCATTTACGCATCAGCGCCCAAGAACCCAAACCCTTTACCGGACGGCATTACCTGCAACCGGACATCGTCATTCGCAATACCCGAACAGGCGAAACCCATATCATCGACACCAAATGGAAGCAACCCGAAAACAAAGAAGCATCCATAGCCGATTTGCGGCAGATGTACGTATATGCCCGCTATTGGCAGGCCCGCAAAACCGTATTGCTTTATCCTTCGTCTGTGCCGGCCCCCGGCGAATTTCAAGTCTTTGTCCCCGCCCCCGGAGAAAAAGATGCTCCCATTTTTTACAAAACCGCCTTTATTCCCGTCATTACGGCGGAAGGTGAATTGGATACGGAATTGGGCGAAAAGATTTTGGGATTGGTGGAATTTACATCACAAAAAAATTAGCCATACCCCCCATAATGGAGGTGGGCTTTTAAAAACTTATCCGTCTAATGTTTATCCGTCTAATGTAATTATGCTTTTTCTTGCTTGGCTTGAGAATTATCCTTCTGCTCCTTGTTTCGGAAAACGATTTTTCAGTCAAAATCTTACATTTTAATAAAAGCATCTACCACCATTCCCACCCCAATCGCCACCGCCATACTCATCAAGGTGCCTATGAGGATGTATTCGGTACGCTTTCGTTGGCCGGCGCCGGTAAGGTCGCCGAAGCGGAATACGGATTTGGCGGCAATCAGGAAGCCGATGGCGGTATATTGACCGGTAAGCACGAACGTAAGCGTAAGAAGGCGTTCTAAAAAACCGATATACATGCCGGCTTTTTCCAAGCTTTGTTCATCATCGTTTTCAGCAATTTCCCGGCGCCAGTCTTCCGTAAAATGCTTGATAAAATAGCCGGCCGGATGCAATACCGTCAAGTAAGCGGCCAGGATCCACCATAGTTTTTCGTTATGCCAAATCTTTAACCGGGCTTGCCAAAGACCGCTCCATTCACCGTAAAACAAAGTGGCCAGTATCAACAAGCTCAAAAGATGAAGAATTTGATCCCATACAAACCGCCATGTGCCTCGCCAATAACCGGAAATCCAATCGATAAGGCCGTGGATGAAAAACACCGCCACCGGTAGCACAAAATTTTTCCAATCTGCTACAAAAAAATAAGCCAAAGCGGCATGCACCAAGGAATGTTTGAATAGAGCGAAAAATTTTTTCTTTCGGTCCGTACCGGCCTTATCCGCCACCCATTTGTCCGGCTGAAAAAGAAAATCGCCGAGCAGGTGGGCTACCAATAAGCGGGTGAAAATTTCAAGCATTTTCTAAAATTTTCGGCATAAAATCTTGCTCGAAATAACGAATGTAAAAATCTATGGCATCGAAACGGGCTCTACGAAGTCGCTTATGGACGGCCGCTTGGGATATAGCCAAATGTTCCGCTATTTTGGTTTGGGACCATTTATACATCAGCCGTAAGTAAATCACCTCCGCCGCCGTGCGATGCCAATCCATGCCCTGGGCATCCGCCAAACGGTTCATCACATCCGTCTGCCGGTTTGCTTCATCCCGTGCCGCCATTCGGATTTTTATCCGGTCATATTTTTTCATTTCTTCCAATGCACTACCCGCCAATACAAATGCCTCCCCTTGGGAAGTCTTAACCGTATTGCTTAAAAAATCTACCTTGCCGACACCTATGGCAACTCTTACATCCCATTTTTCGTTTTTCGGTGCGCGTGCCATTAATCCGGTGCGCAAAATATAAGCCACCCGTAAACTTTGAACCGGATTACTTAATAATCCCTGAAAACTGTCGCCACGATAGATTTCAAAGGGAAATTCCACATCAAAACCGGTTTCAAGCTCCCGGAATATGCTTTCCATGGCCTTGATGAGGGCTTCTTTATCTCGGACTTTTTGCGATCGGATAATATCGCCGGTAATGGTCGCAAAATAATTCATATAAGCATTTTAACCCTACAAAGATAAATGTTTTATGCGATTTTTCCAAATGATTATAACCTTAATTAGTTATAAATTTATATTATTACCAAAATTGATTATAATTGCTTGATATTACCCGATAT